>Ga0105046_10000692_pt1 | contig 48673 bp, 43 predicted proteins | sample MAT03_FD_78385 | JGI IMG/M metagenome (GOLD analysis project Ga0105046, IMG submission 78385) | Freshwater microbial communities from Lake Fryxell liftoff mats and glacier meltwater in Antarctica - MAT-03 (megahit assembly) | ecosystem: Environmental > Aquatic > Freshwater > Ice > Liftoff... | reverse complement strand
GATGGAAAAATTCAGTTTCGAGGCGTGTTAAAAAAAATGATTGTGAGGTTTACCGGGGTAAATGAGCGATTATTTTTTTTGACACAACGACGAAAATGGAGTTTTCGGCCAAACACTAAGTAAGACGTTAGACAAAGTGAAATGTTACAGCGGAGAATTATTTTTTCGGAATAATAATGGTGTCAAACGCTGGAGAATAGGCCACAAAAGCGCCAAAGCACTCTTGGTTGTTGTCGAACATACTTTTTATGTTGGCTGGAGAGCTAAAAGGATTGCCATTGCTCAATTTGTTTTGATAGTAAGTAAACCAGAAGTCGTATTCTTTCCTTCCTATTTTACAAAATTTCACAACTATGGTATCGCCGGTTTTGTAGTAACCACGCTCGGGGTCATTTTCATTTTGCTGAAATTGGTTAGGCTGAGCTCCTCTGTCGTATGAAAAGTCAAAAAATTTGCCGTCAATAAATTTGTCATCAAAAACTGAATTGAATGGTGCTGCATAAAACTGGTCACGACCAAGTCTTTTAGCGAACCACCGGTAACAATCACCACTACCCGTTGGTTCTTCGAAGGTTTGCCCGATAAATCCAAGGCTGTCTCCACGAGTTTGTATAAAATATAAGCTATCAAGTTTTTGTGGTGCAAGAATGTAACTGGTTGTTTCGAAAACCTCGCCATTTACACGAACCTTTATCGTATAGGTGTGACCTTGCTGGCCCTTAAGCTTAAAGCCAGCGTATAGAAAGCCGAGCGATGGATCTAATTCAACGAGTGTATCTACTGTGCTGCCGTCGCTCACAGTAACAATAGCTCCTTTTACAAAAGCTTTTTCAGGTGCCGTGTAGTCAAATTCTCCAAAATAAGGAACGGAGTAGGAAAGAAAAACAATTGCTGTGCCACCAGTTTCGATTGAACCTTCTATCACAATTTTTTGTTTGTATTCCGGCAGTTCAAGAGTAACATTCTTTCTGCAGGCGGTTACTGCGATAAAAATAAATATGTAGCATACAATTTTTTTCATCAGAATTTAAAGTTCCACGTTAAACTAGGTAAAATTGGGAATAAGGAAACTTGTTTGGCGCCTACTTTTAAAGTTCCGTTACTGAAATCTCCTTCCCTTGTGAGGTAGATAAAATATGGATTGTAACGGTTATATGCGTTAAAAACCGACAAAGTAAAACTGTTACTGAAATTTTTAGCCCACTTTTTAGTAACCCGTACCTTTGTGGTGTCTTTTCCTTGTGCTTTATATTGTTCTACGAGTATACGCTTTCGCTTCTCAAGTTTTTTCGCTCTGTCTGGCGTATAAGTAACATTCAAATCAAGACGGTGATAAGGAACGAACTGGTATGAATTTCTCAAACCGTAATCATTACTTAAACTTCCTTCGTAAAGGAAGAAACCGTTAGGAAGTGTCCCCCTATTACCAGATCCATAAACCCAAACCATCCCGAAATTCCAGCGTTTGTTTGCGTCATAAGTAACTACAAGCGACGCATCGTGGCGACGGTCATATTTTGCCAGAAAACTCTCTCCGTAATTAATTTCTTTGAATTGTCTCCAGGTCCACGACAAGGTGTAGCCAATCCAGCCGGTGAATTTTCCATAATTTTTCTTGATGAAAAACTCAGCGCCGTAAGCCCAGCCTTTTCCGAACGTAAAGGCATTGTCGGGATTGTCGTAAATATTATCAGTGGGCTGAGAACCTTCCTTGTATTCAATCTGGTTGCTCATAGTTTTGTAATACACTTCAATATTGGTTTCAAACATATTGTCACGCAAATTTTTGAAAATACCTAAAGCATATTGATTGGACTCCTGCGGTTTGATAATTTCGGTAGAGGGCATCCAGACATCAGTTGGCAAACTGATCGAAGAAATAGAGGCAAGGTGGATGTATTGAAAATTACGGGAATAAGAGGCTTTTAACGAAAGTTTTTTGGTGAGCGAATACCGTGCAGATAATCTGGGTTCGAGTCCGTTGTAGTTCGCAACTACCTGATTGGTGTGGTAATTAGCCGTATCGTTGATCACTCCGAAGACATCTTTTTTGTAGCGTGTAAAAGGGCCTATCTGGGTAAAGTTTGAAAATCGCAGTCCAATATTCATTTTGAATTTCCGGGTGATTTCCCAGTCATCGCTTATATACACGGCCGCGTCATGTGAGTAAAGTTTTATTTTTTTTCCGAGGTCAAAAACGGTAGAGCCTTGTCGGGCGCTTACACTTGTGGGTACAAAGGTGTGGAAAATGTAGCTTACGCCGGTTTTTATGCTGTGGCGGGAATTTGGATAATAACTCAGGTCGTACTTAAAATTGTAGTCTGTTATGCCAGACTTAATGATCAGTTCGAAACTTTGTTGTGCAGCCCCAAAGCTGAAATCGTAATTAGTGAAGGAGAGAGATGCATTTGAGAAGAGTTTGGTATTGAACACATGGTTCCATCGCAGGCAGGCAGCTGCGTTGCCCCAGGGAATGGAAGCCTTGAAATCACCATCCACATCGTTGTACACGAATTTATCGCGGCCAAAATACCCACTTAAAAAGAGGCGGTTCTTATCGTTGATAGTATAATTGAATTTAGCGTTCAGGTCGTAAAAAAAGTAGGAAGTACCTTTAAAATCCGATTTATCTATCCAGGGCTTTCCAATAATATCAACATACGTTCTTCTTCCGCTTACTATAAACGAAGCTTTGTTTTTAAGGACCGGACCTTGAATTGTAAGTCTTGATGCTATAACGCCAATACCTCCATCCACCTGGAATTCCTGGTTGTTTCCTTCTTTCATACTGATATCCAGAACGGATGAAAGTCGCCCGCCATATTGTGCCGGCATATTTCCTTTATAGAGATTTACATTTTTAATCGCATCACCATTAAAGACCGAGAAAAAACCTAACAAGTGTGAGGCGTTGTAAATATTTGCTTCATCAAGCAGAATGAGATTTTGATCGGGACCACCGCCACGGACGTAAAATCCAGTGTTCCCGTCTCCTGCATTTTTAATTCCCGGCAAAAGTTGGATGGTCTTTAGAATGTCGACTTCACCCATAAAGGCAGGAATTTTTTTTATTTCGGCCATGTCAAGTTGCACCACGCCCATTTGTGTGCTTTTTACATTTTCGTTGGTAGCTTTGGTATTTATTTCTACCTCTTGCAATTCAGTTTCTTCGCGGGTAAACGATATATTTAAAGTAACATCGTTATCAAGGGTTATTTGCTGCGTAATAGTTTTATAACCCAGGTAAGTAAAAACCACGGTATAGGTACCTTTTGGTGCACTTAGAGAGAAGAAGCCATAAGAATTGCTGTTCGCTGAGATGTTTTTTTCTTTTATATAAATTGTGGCTCCAACAAGTGTTTCTCCATTGGCTGCATCTTTAACACTTCCACCAATTGCAAAATTTTGCGCGAAAGATTTACCCAGAAAAAGAAACAAAAGTGAACATATGAAGCCCGATTTTTTCAAGAAATTAAAGTTAGTGAAATGCCATTACGGTCAGAAAGTATAAAGGGCTAAAAAATCACAATTTGACATATATCAAAATCGCCATGATGGCACAACAGATAGTAACGGAAAAATTAGGATTTTATTTTCTGAAAGATTAAAATTTCAATTATTTTTCTGCTCTGCGAGTCGTATATTTTAAGAGGCTCCTGATCACAGGTTCGTCAATCATCAGTATAACGGCATCAGGTTTTTCACTTTCTACTATGGGTTCATTTATTCCATAATGCCAGGAATCAAATATTTTTACGGTCTTACAAAAATTCTCTGAGAGAAAGGGAAAAATATTCTTTCCAAAAGAGTCACCAATAATAAGCAGCTTTGGCTTTGTAGATCCTTTTATTTCCCTTACTACCTCATAATCCCATGGATAAACAAAGCCTTCAATGGGCGGATACCCAGTTTTATTCGCTTCCGCAGACTTGAACCCGTTTTTCGGAACGAGTTCTACGGACGACTCTGAAAAAATTCCAAGATTGCCCAGCATTTTTTCGAGGTTGCCTGAAGGGTTTACGGAGTGTTTAATGGTAAAGTCACTTAACTGCAAGGGTTCGATTGCTGGAAAATCCTGGTGCATACGTCTGAAAACCTCGTTGGCCGTATAAAACGCGCCGAGGTCATTCCAATGGTTATCTAATTTATAAAACAAGTTATTCGGTTTTTTGTTGGCTCGTAGCGAATCAAAAACACCAATAGGTTTTATAGAGGAGTTGTGAGCAAGGTAGTTATTAAGTTGTTCGCCCCAGGTTTCTTTTGAATGTCGGAAGTATTCGTAGCCGATATTTTCGCTGTAAATGCTGGCTTTGCAGGGAATTACCAAAAAGTAAAATTTAATATTCCTTTCCGCAAGATATCTTTTTCTGTACTCCAGTTCCTCTTTGTAAGAGAAAAGTTCTTTTGCAGTGAGCCTGTTTTTGCCCATGTAAGAATCCATTTCGTCGCCTGTCAGATAAAGCCAATCGTTGGCACCAATAATGACGGATGGTATCGGTGATTTTCTGTAGGCTCTGATATTATAAATATTGTAGTATTTAATCAGCGTATTGCGCAGGTCGAAATGATCGTTGTAAAATGTGTCATATCGGGCAGGAAAAGGATCTAGACGTTTAATATTTAATGTTGGTTGTTTTGCCATGGCCCTGTTCTCAAAGCTTGGGATATCGTCAAGTACATGGATGTATCCATTAATCAGCGGAAGTGAAATAGCCGCCGAAAATAAAAGAATTATTGAATATGTCCGGAAGGAAGTCTGCGGCATTAAAAGCGGAAATAAATAAAGGGGTTATAAGTGCCTGCAACCAGATAAAGCGTGCATAAAAAAATAATGCCCCCGTAAACACAAAACGAGGCCAGGTGATAGCCATAAGAAAAGAGAACCGCCGAGAGTTTATCTGAGTTAAGAAGAGTTTCTGATTTAGTATAGATCCAGTTGAAAAATCCGAACGATCCCAAAGCGGCGATGCTAAAGGTAAGCAAGAGTTCCCGGTCAAACGAGTGCACAAACATGCTAAGTTGTTCAGAATTGGATTGAGGCCGGAATAATGCACTGCAATAGTTGAGTGCGTCTTCAATAGTATTTGCTCTGAAAAAGATCCAGCTGAACGACACAAAGGAGAGCGTGAGAAAAATAGCCAGACCATTAACTATAAATTCAGGTAAAAAACCGCTTATTTTTTTTCTTGTTTTTTTTGTAAGAAACTCAAGCACCAAAACTATTCCATGCATAAGACCATATAGCGCAAAGTTCCATCCTGCGCCATGCCAAAGGCCGCAAAGAAAAAATGTTACCAGTAAGGCATAAACTACCGCGCCTTTATTCCAGTCTCTTTTTCCAATCACAAGCGGGGTAAACACATAGTCGTTAAACCAGCTGGAAAGGGAGATGTGCCAGCGACGCCAGAATTCTGTAACACTTTTACTGATAAAAGGAAAATTAAAATTCTCTTTAAATTCAAAACCAAACATACGACCGAGTCCAATGGCCATATCTGAGTAGCCGCTAAAATCACAATAAAGTTGGAAAGTGTAACAGGCAATTCCGAACCAGGCATTCATGGCATCCAGGTTTTGAATATTTCCATTAAAAGTTGAGTCAGCTACTTTCGCAAATGTGTTAGCAAGCAGGACTTTTTTTCCGAGTCCAATAAGAAAACGTTCCACGCCGGAAGAAAATTTCGCAACTGTATGCTTCCGCCCTTTTAACTGCGCCCAAACATCGCTGTACCGAATGATAGGACCGGCAATAAGCTGCGAGAACATACTAATGTATAGGGCAAGGTCAAAAATGTTTTTCTGCGCCAGTGTTTTTCTTCTGTAAATATCCACCAGATAAGAAAGTGAGTGAAAGGTGTAAAAGGAAATACCAATAGGAAGAATGATCCTGCTTTGTGGAAGAAGAGGAATGGAGAGTATTTCGAATAGATCATTCAGGCTGTGAATAATAAAATTGCCATATTTATAAACGCCTAGAAGAAGAACATTTACTGTTACGCCTGTAAATGTCCACCAGTAACTCTTTTGCGACTCTATATTTTTTTGAATTAGTATTCCAAAAAAATAATTCAGGGTTATAGAGGTGAGCAGAAGCGCTGTAAGACTCACACCTCCCCATGCAAAAAAAATGAGACTGGTCAACAAAAGCCAATAATTTTTTATTCCGTGTGGCGACAGGTAATAACCTAATAATGTCAACGGCAGAAAAAGGTATAAAAAGAGAAGTGAGCTAAACAACATATTCTAATGCGATAATACCAATTAAATTTCTGTTTCTGAAATCATTAAATTGAAATTTGATTCTTACAAAAAAAGCCTTCCCGTTTTACAGGAAGGCTTCGTTTAATTGTATGATAAAACTATTTCTGAATAACAAGCTTTTTCGTTACCACAGATCTGTCCTGTAACTCAACAGATATAAAATAAACTCCATTGCTGAGTTCGCTTACATCTATATTTTCGTAAGAAGCTGCTAATTTGTTTGTTGTTTTTTGAAGAACAATCTTTCCACTTACATCCATGATTTTGTATGTAATCATTTGGCTTGCTGTCAGATCAAATTTAATGTAAGCTGTATTGCTTGCCGGGTTCGGATAAACTTCAATCACATCAGGATTTGTTACATAAGCATTAATTCCGGTAGTGTTTGCAGGCGGAGCTGGGTAGAGGATACGGAAATAACGCTGGTAATTGCATCCAATGTCACCCGGAAAAAGAGCGATGGTGTTGTTGGCAACATAAGCGTTGTCGAAACGTAAACTTCCCGATCCACCTGGTGTGTTTGCCCACCAGCTCATACCATCGCAGCCTGTATCCCTGATCTCCATTTTGTAGCAGCCCGGTGTCAGATTTGTCAGTGTGTCTACATAAACGGTTGCGTTTGTAAGCATGTCTCTTTGATAAACGATAGCTCCTGTTTCATCGGTTAGGTGCCAGCTTGTTTCACTATATCCAAGATTACTTAAATCGTTATTGGTGTACATCTTTACAACGAAGTTAGTTGGGTAAACGGATACCGGCGTGGTTTGTGAATTGTAGGTGTTGTTAAATGAATTTTGGTCACCTGTTGTACCATTTACTGAAACTATTGATACTTCAAACAATGAACTAGCAGTGCCAGACAGAATGGATGTAGATGCTGGAAAAACAACATAAGCTGTGTCTAAAAAGCCAATCGCTCCAGTCCAGGTATGTGCTAATGGTGTTTGACCCTTAAGACCATAGTTAAAGGAAATAGATTTAAGAGAATCGGTACCTGTGTTTTTTATTTTAATAACAGGATTGCTGCAACGCGGATTTTCCCTGAAATAGTTTGCGTCTTTTGTAGGAGAAATAATATCTTCAATAGAAACGTCACGTGTATGATTTGGCGCACTGTAGTTGATGAGCTGGCTTACAAAGTTGTATCCCCCCCAATTTGCTCCAATGGTATAGGGCTGCATATCTACGTCCACCGTAAAAGACGAGTTAGCGGAAGTTAAGGAAGTTAGATCATGATAGATCGGCCAAACCACAGCGCCTGGGCACCAGTTGCTACGGTCATAAATCCATGTTCCTGTTTGAGGATACACTTCGTTAATGCCACAGTCGTTTCTCCACAATTGTTTTTGTGAAATTGAGCCGCCATTCAGTTTTAACTGGTAATATTTACTGCAAAACTCTGCACAGCCTGCGTTATCTGATCCATGTCCGCTTACGGTATTTTTTACAAAAGTTCTTGATGTTGTAGTAGTATTCGTATATGATTTTGCGATTAAATAATTCTCAATCGAATTTGCACTATTTCCGTATTGGAAATAACCATCGTAAATGTTTCTTACAGAAAGTGCATCCATAGGTGGCACGCCTTCAATAAACTCGATTTTAAGTGTAATGGTAAATCCCCAGGAGTATCCTTCGTAATCAAAACGCATGGCCGTTGTGCCATCCAGAACGGAAGCGTAATCGGTTACATCCACAACATAATCATGTTTTTTGTTTTGCGCCAACCAGTCTGTAGCATAAGGAGTGATTACCCTCGCAATCTCTACAGAATCTTTGCCCACGGGTCTTGCGTGAATTTGCGTAGTATAATCCCATGAGCCACAGTACTGTGAACCGGGAGGGCAACCGTATCTTCCTAAAATGTAGTGAAGACGTATTTTTTGGTATCTTTTACCTGTTGGGAATACGGCTGTAGTATCCATGTTGCCATATTGTGTTATTTTTCTGAGGTTGTAAACTGTAACCCAGGTTGTGTCGCCAGGATTTGCCATTGCAGAAAAATTAAATAGTTCAGCCACCACAACAAGAAGAACTACTTTTTTTAGGTTAAAAAATTTTGAATAATTAGTTTGCATCGATTTGAGTGTTTAGAAAGTAAATGTAAGAATAAATTTAAATCGATTTAGGAAATGTGAGGAGAGGCATAGTTTTTGAAGATTTTTGTTATTAAATGTTTGATTGTCATGTATTTACATTTTGATTTTCGACGTCGTAGCAGGTGAAATACTGTGAGGAGGAACACAGAACAATTATTTCTTTTTTGGAGTTTTGTAACCGATCTTTTTTCGCGGTTTTTCGGTTTCTTTTCGACTGAGAAATTCGTCAAAATATTGAAAAACTACTTCAATGTTTTGTTCTGGTTATCGACTTTCTTTTTTCTTTTTTCTATTTCTAATCTTAGTTCAGTATTATCGCTTAACATTTTCCTGATTTGGGTAAACACTTTCACTATCTGAATATTTACTGCAATGGCTTTGTCGCTACTGAGAACACTCGCCAGCATTACTGCGCCATGTTCCGTAAAAACAAATGGCAGTACTGCCGAAAATTTCAGGCTCTGCAAATGCTCAAAATGCAAAATGATCTGCTCTTTTTCTTCCTGAGTTACCTGAAACATAAAATCATCGGGGAAACGTTTGATGTTTCTTTTCACCTGTTCGTTTAACCTTTTGGTTGTTACGCCATAGAGTTCGGCATGGTCTCTGTCTTTCATTACCTTTTTATTTCTCATCACAATGATCTTATTAATAATGATCTGGTCTGGTATTTTTATCAGTACTTGCTTCTTTGCCATATTATTTAGTGTTTGGCCGAAAACTCCATTTTCGTCGTTGTGTAAAAAAAAATAATCGCTCATTTACCCCAGTAAACCTCACAATCATTTTTTTTTACACGCCTCGAAACTGAATTTTTCCATCCAAACACCTAGTTTTCGGACAGACACTATTTAAGGGTTTCAGAGGTGGTCGCAATTTGCGACCACCTCTGTTAAGGTTTTTAGCAGTGTTGCAGTTAGCCCCGAGATTCCGTATTTAGTGTTTGGCCGAAAACTCCATTTTCGTCGTTGTGTCAAAAAAAACTAATCGCTCATTTACCCCAGTAAACCTCACAATCATTTTTTTTTACACGCCTCGAAACTGAATTTTTCCATCCAAACACCTAGTTTTCGGACAGACACTATTTAGTTAATGATTGTAAATTTTGTTGTTAAATACTTTTTGCAGGATTAACTTTAAAGGTTTGCTTTAAAAGACCTCTTTAAAGCGAAATTCTGGAGAAAAAGTTATGGCAGCCGAATTTATAGAAGACGAAAATATTGAAGTGATTGGTGCACGATCACACAATCTAAAAGACATATCCATTACCATTCCCCGCAACAAATTGGTTGTGATTACAGGTCTTAGCGGAAGTGGCAAATCATCCCTGGCCTTTGATACCATTTATGCGGAAGGACAAAGACGTTACATTGAGAGTTTTTCTTCCTATGCACGTCATTTTCTTGGCAACATGGAACGCCCGGATGTAGACAAAATCTCTGGCTTAAGTCCCGTTATTTCCATTGAACAAAAAACGGTGAATAAAAATCCCCGCTCTACAGTCGGTACTATTACTGAGATTTATGACTTTATGCGCCTATTGTATGCGCGCGCTGGCGAAGCATATTCTTATAACACTGGAGAAAAAATGGTGCGCTACAGCGACGACCAGATCGTTGATCTCATCATTGAAGATTACAAATCGAAGAAAATAAATTTACTTGCGCCGGTTGTAAAAGGGCGAAAAGGCCACTACCGTGAGCTTTTTGAGGATGTACGTAAACGCGGATTCAATAAAGTAAGAGTGGATGGAGAGATCCTGGATATTGTTCCGAAAATGCAGGTTGATCGCTATAAGATTCATGATATTGAGATGGTGATCGATCGCCTGGAAATTACTCCGGAAATAAGATCGCGTTTGTATCAATCGCTGCAAACAGCAATGAAACATGGTAAAGGAACCATCATGGTTATTGATCATGTGGAAGAGGCTCCGAAAACAAAGAAAAAAACACAGGCCTACGGTTTTGGTAAAATAAGATTCTTCAGCCGATTTTTAATGTGTCCCACAAGTGGAATTAGTTACGATGAACCCGCACCGAATTTATTTTCCTTCAACTCTCCGTACGGTGCCTGCCCGCAATGTAATGGGCTAGGTGAAATTTCAGAGATAGATATCAATAAGATTGTAGCGAATCCGAAAATTTCGATCGGTAAGGGAGCCATCGCCCCCATAGGGGCGCAGAAGGCATATGGCGGCGGCAGTTGGATCTTTAAGCAGGTGGAAGCGATTGGTCATACCTATGGCTTCATGTTGGATACGCCTTTTGAAGATATCAGTGAAGAAGCTGTGAATGTATTGTTATATGGAAGCGACGAGCTTTTTTTGGTGACAACGGAAGCAGGAAGTTATAATACGAACTTTGAAGGGATCGCTACTTTTATTACTAGACAATCTGAAGATGATCCTAGTCCTGCTATGCTAAAATGGGCGCAGGGTTTTACAGATAAAAAAGAATGTTCAACCTGCAAAGGAGCACGTCTAAAAAAAGAAGCTCTGTATTTTAAAATCGCTGACAAAAATATTTCGGAGGTGGCGGAGATGGATATTTCTGTTCTCCAAACTTGGTTTAAGGATATTGAAAAAAAATTAAGTAAGAATCAGAATACGATTGCTATTGAAGTTTTAAAGGAAATTCGTGCAAGGATTCAATTCCTTGTCGAAGTTGGGCTCGATTACGTAACCTTGAACCGTTCTTCCAAATCACTAAGTGGGGGAGAAGCACAGCGTATAAGACTGGCGACGCAAATCGGTTCTCAACTGGTAGGAGTTCTTTATATTCTTGATGAGCCTAGTATAGGTTTGCATCAGCGGGATAATGTGAGGCTCATTGCAGCCTTAAAAAATCTTCGCGATGTAGGTAATAGTGTACTTGTTGTAGAACATGATAAGGACATGATGATGGAAAGTGATTACGTTATTGATATTGGTCCTGGCGCGGGTGTTCATGGCGGAAGAATTGTAGCGGCGTCCACTCCCAAAGAGATGCTAAAGTTTGATACAATGACCGCTAATTACATGACCGGTAAAATGAGCATTGAAGTTCCAAAAACCCGACGAAAAGGAAATGGAAAAAAGATAACTTTAAAAGGATGCACGGGACATAATCTTAAAAATGTAAGTGTGGATTTTCCTTTGGGAAAGTTTATTTGTGTAACCGGCGTGAGTGGAAGCGGGAAGAGCAGCCTGATTAACGAGACACTTTATCCCTTACTCGCAGAACATTTTTATAACTCCGAGAAAAAACCTTTGCCATATAAATCGATTGTTGGTCTGGACAATGTGGATAAGGTTATAGAAATTAATCAATCGCCTATAGGCCGCACTCCCCGCAGTAACCCTGCAACTTACACGAATGTGTTTTCAGATATCCGTAATTTGTTTTCAGAAATTCCGGAAGCTAAAATAAGGGGTTACAAACCAGGACGTTTTTCTTTTAATGTAAAAGGTGGTCGCTGCGAGACCTGCGGAGGAGCAGGGGTAAAGACGATTGAAATGAATTTTTTACCAGATGTGTATGTGAATTGTGATGTGTGCAACGGAAAACGTTACAACCGTGAAACACTCGAAGTGAGATTTAAAGGCAAGTCGGTGAGTGATGTATTAAACATGACAATTGATCAGGCTTGTGAGTTTTTCGAGAATATTCCGAATATTTATCGGCAAATTAAGACCTTGCAGGATGTTGGTCTGGGATACATAACACTCGGACAACAAGCTACCACATTAAGCGGAGGAGAAGCACAACGTGTTAAACTTTCTACAGAATTAAGCAAACGCGATACGGGGAATACATTTTATATTTTAGATGAACCTACAACAGGTTTGCATTTTGAAGATATACGCATTTTATTAGGAGTACTAAATCGACTCGTGGAAAATGGGAATACCGTTCTTGTTATTGAGCATAATCTTGATATTATAAAAGTAGCCGATCACATTATTGATCTGGGTCCCGAAGGTGGGAAGGGTGGTGGAGAGATCTTATTTGTAGGAACTCCCGAAGAACTTGCAAAGGATAAGCGGAGTTATACGGCGCCTTTTTTGAAGAAGGAATTAGGGGTGAAATAGGGTTTCTCCCTAAAAAAGAATTAATCACATAAGGGATATAATAACTTATAAGGGAAAATTTCTTACATGACCTTATATCTCTTATGTGTTTTATAGAACGAAGAATTTAATTTTTCCGCATCACCATCAATCCATCTCTTACCGGCAGCAACATGGTGGAAACCCTTACATCAGTCTTCACTTTTTGATTAAAGTCATGAATAATTTGTGTGTCATCGTCCTTTTTCTGGTCGAGTACTTTTCCGCTCCACAAAACATTATCGGCAATAATTAAACCTCCGCTGGTTACTTTATCAATCACCAGATCGAAATAGGTGCTGTAATTTTTTTTATCTGCATCCACAAACACAAGGTCAAAATTTTGCTGAAGTTTAGGAATCGCTCTTCGTGCATCTTCTTCAATAAGTTCTATCTTAGTTTGAAACGCTGATTTTTCAAAAAATTGTTTGGCAAAATGATTTGTTTCTTCGTTGGGATCAATGGTTATTAATTTCCCACCTTCTTTTAATCCTTCGGCAAGACATAAAGCAGAATACCCGGTGTAAGTGCCAATTTCAAGAATGAAGGAAGGTTGCACCATCTTAGAGAAAAAGCTCAAAAGACGACCCTGCAAATGGCCGCTCAACATGCGTGGACTTCCAATCTTGAGATGCGTTTCACGATTCAGTTGTTTTAAAAGATCACTCTCGTTCTCTGTGAAATTTTCGCAATACTCTAAAAGCTCCTCCTGTATAAATTCCATGTTTTAATTTGTAAACGTTTTATGTTAACTCAAACGTTTAGTAATGATTTTACTCACGTTTCCAAATACCTGCCCCGGCGAAAACTTTCGCCAGTCAAAGTCGTCCAGCTCTCCGCCGGAAATAAAATAATAATCGAGACCTGCCTGTTTAAACTCTTTGAGCACATGATCGCGGAAGTTAAGAAGGACAATCCACCCGTCGTTACCGTTATCGTCAAACCACTCTTCATAATAACTGTCGTCGCTTTGGTGGAAGTTCAGGATATTTTCGCCCACCAAAATGTATTTATGAATGCCATGGAAATTAAGCTCGTCAATGATATCACGCTTCAGTAACATAATGTCGTTGGTGATGGCGTCGTTCCATTCTCCAATCAACTCAATGATCGCGTATTTTTCTTCATAGTCGGCAAAAAGTATTTTTATGTAAAGCGTTTCACTGCCTATATCGTCCCATTGCGGATGAATGTAAAAATTATAGATGGTATTTGTAAATTCAAATTCACTGTATTCCCGCCCATAGAAAGGCGATTCGGGGTCTTCTGCCGAAATATACAGGTGTTGCCAGTTGAAGAAAGGTTCGATCGTGTGCACGGTCAAATTTACGTTTAATGCATTTAAAAGGAAAGTATAAGAACTTAAAAAATTAAAACTGTGATAAGCCTGCCTCTTAATTCTGGTTTCTGCTGAAAGGCATTTTTTTAGTGATCTTGATCTTAAGTGCTTCGCGCACAGTTTCAATGGCGGTAAGCAGGATGATACGGATGTCCATTCCCGTGGTAGCGTGTTCTACGTAATACAGATCCCATTGAAGGCGCTTGTAAATGGATCGGATATTTGGAGTAGGACCCCTAAAACCATTGATTTGCGCGAGGCCTGTAATTCCAGGCTCTACAAGATAGCGGTTATAATACCCGGGAAATATCTGTGCAAAGTATTCTGAGTCCTTCAACATGTGAGGTCGGGGCCCTACAATAGACATATCGCCGATAAGCACGTTAATAAACTGAGGCAATTCATCGAGATTGGATGCCCTGAGGAATTTTCCCATGCGCGTAATACGTGGGTCGTTAATGGCTGCCTGGAGATCGTTTGCAGACTTGTTAACCTGCATGGTACGGAGCTTAAAACAATTGAAAGTTTTTCCTTTGTAACCTGTGCGCTTTTGTTTGAAAAAAATGGGGCCGCGAGAATCCAATTTGATCAGAAGCGCCAATACGGGCATAAGCCAGCTCAGAATCACAACCACAATGAGGAGAGATACAATGACATCAACCGACCTCTTTAAAACAAGGAAACTTCTGCGCCTGTTTTCGACCGCTCCAGCAAGCTGTTCGTTGTGCTCAAGTGAGAAAGCATCTTTGTCAAATATGGCGCTGTTTTGAGTCAAAAAATATTAGGTAAGTGAGCAATAAATCCGCTAACAAAAGTACTTTTAAAATGTTAAATATAAATTTATTATTAAATAAAAAAGTCCCAAAAGAGCTTAAATTTAGAACAATCGGAAGTTAACTAAATCTGGCCGCTGTGTGCAGCGAATTAGGCCCCTTCTTCGATAAACTTATAGATCACAAAATCGGAATTTCTGAAAACTTCCTGAAAATTTTCCGAATGCGATTTAATTTCGTCTTCGCTAATCTGGTCAAAAGCTTTTTGCTGGTAAACAAAATAATCGATCTTTCTGCGGATGCAGTCATCAAGCGACTTCAGGATGACTCCATTTCTTTCGGTATAAAGAAGCATGGCTCTGGGTTTCCAGAAGCCCACAAGATCACTGCTCAGCGTTGCATTCCTTATGAACGCAAACATTTCGACGCTGGTTTTTTTATAAGGACCTTCCAATTCTACCTTTGAACTAGCTTCGGACCGTGTATAATCGAAAATAGTTTTTAAGGAAAGTAGAAGGAAAGCAGCCACAACAACAAAATACACGCCGTTCTTAAATTTATACGAAACTTCTGTCTGGAAAATAACTCCGCGCAGGCCTTTTATGAAAAAATAAAATAAAAGTGGTACAAGTGGAATGAGGTAGCGAATGCCTTGGTAAAAGGGAGATACAAGTACGAGCGAAACGCTTAAGAAAAAAAAGACAATTAAAAGGGTGTTTTCTTTGAAGCTCGTTGTAAGGCCGATGATCATTAAAGTTAGAAGAAATCCTGTAAATACGCCAACGCAGTTATTAATGATTTCGGTAGTTGCAAATAATTCCTGCCACACATTTATGTAATAAAAACTGTTTTCGGAAATGGTTTTTTTCAAATCCAGGTGTGCATACTGGTTCAGATAGGTAACGGATTTGACAGAGGTCACTAAATTGGCAGCGCCTAGGAGGACTAAAAAAGTAAGAACCGGAATGAGAAAGACGGCGAAACGTTTTAATTGGAAGAAGGATTTTTTATGGAGAATCAATTGCGTTACAAGTAATGTAGGTAATAGAACAATAGACTGATTGCGGATCATATAGCTGACGAAAATAACAAGCCCGGCAAGAAACCATGAAAAAGACTCATTGAGAATGTTTTTACCAGACAGCGTGTTTTTTGCGATCAACAGTGCTAGCAGAACAAAACAAAGATTAGGGAAATCGGCAAGAAGATAATTTTTAAACTCCCAGAAATACGGACTGGAAGCAAGAAGGGCCGTTGTAATAAAAGCCAGTTCTTTTTCTTTTTTAAAGAGTAAAAAGGTAAAAGCCAAACTGAGAATAAAAAAAATGTAAATATATTGTTTAAGAAGAATGATGTTGGAATCGAACAAAGAAATTACTGGGGAAATGATGGCAGGAAAACCCCATGGATAATTTAAAATGAAGTCGTTCCTTTTTATGTCAGCCTCAAGTTTGGCGTATGCGCCGGAGGAAATTGTTTTAGCTTGTAGGATGTATCCTGCAAAATCGTCTCCCCAATCTTGGTATTTATTAAAGCTCGAAAGGTTTATTACAATCGCTATTATAACAACCAAGCCAAGCACTATGACAATAAATCTACCTTTCATAAGATGGAAACATTTCCGGGGCCAAATTAATAAAATTAAAAAGAATACTGCTAACTACTTGTGTTCAGTTTACTCACCGTTTATTGGTGTAAAACTCTATAACGCAGTGTGTGTTTTCGCAAACCTAAATTGGTATTATATGGTATATTTGTTTTTTGTTTCTTTTGCCTAGTTTAAAGTACGAATTTAAACGGATAGGTTTGAAAAGTTTTGAAATTGAAAGATGAGAGGCTATAAAAGCATTTTAGAAGCAGGTGTGAATTTCGTACTTCACAAATGCCGAACGATTTTTTAAGAATGGATAAACCACAGGGAAAGAAAAAACTAGTTAAGGATCTTTCTGCCAATACTTTGCAGATGGCTATTATCCAGGGCTTCGGTTTAGTCATCTTCTATTTTACTTCCCGCTATCTTTCTAAAAGCGATTTTGGAGAGTTTAACTGGTCGATGGCGATGGGAACTGCTGTTATTGCTCTAGCTTCACTTGGACTTGATATTGTGTATGTGAAGCGACTCGCTTCGGGACACGACAAACTAGAGCTTAGTGGCATACACTTTTTTCATACCATTGTTGTGGCTTTTGTTATGTGCAGTTTGCTCTTGGGTTTTAATGCTACTTTTCCTCATTTCAGTGCGAACCACCCACTATTCTTTTTGATCTTCATCAACTTATGTCTTTTAAACATCGCGAACTCGTTTAAGTTGGCGCTCACCGGTGTTGAACAGTACAAAGATCTTGCTATCCTTGCACTCATTACCAATGTATTTAAGTTTCTGGCGATTTTTGTATTATTTTGGTACGGATATTTTACCATTTCCAACGTAATTTATTCATACATGATTACCGCAGTACTTGAATTTGTATTGGGCTACTATTTCGTAAACAGGAATCTCGATATTCGGGTAAAGCCACTTTTAAAAATCACTGAATACAAATATTTTATTATTGAGTCGCTGCCCCAATTGGGTGTAGTGTTTTTTGATTCGGTATTAGCGCGCATAGACTGGATCATTCTTGGAATTATGACTACCGCAAGCGTCACTGCGGAGTATAGTTTTGCATACAGGATGTACGAATCGTCGAAACTGCCTTTTATCATTATCGGACCTATACTGTTAACGCGCTTTTCGAAGCTCTTTATTGCCCCAGAGCTTATTGACGAGAGGAACACTAAAGAAATCGATGCTTTTTTCAGGCTGGAGCTTTTCGCCGTGATGCTCATCCCGGTTCTATTGATCTGCTGGTGGTCGCCGCTGATCGATTATTTTACGAACAATAAATACGGTGCGGTAAATGAGATAAACTACCTCATACTTGCGGCTTGCGTGCCTCTTCATTGTATTATTAATTTTTTATGGAGTATGGGTTTTGCTCAGGGCCAGTTGAAAACAATTATGTTCATCATCTTTTCGGCTGCGGCCATTAATTTAGTGCTCGATCTGTTGCTAATTCCTCATTACGGAAGTAGGGGTGCTTCCGCAGCCTTTCTCGTAACAACGCTTATACAAACTTTTTTTTATGCTAAATTCATAAAACAAAATCATCTGAAACTGCCTGTTAAAAATTGTTTGCTAGCCTTCTTCAATGCGATTATAGCGGTTTTGAGCGCGAAACTTATTACAAATAATGTTATATTTGAATCCCTTATAGCACTTAGCTTACTTTTTATTTTAGCTTTGGTTACAAGGCAGGTTAATTTTTTTCAGGTTAAGAAGATAATTAACCCGTAATATTAAAAAGTTTCGGCAGCACCTATAATTTGTTACAATAAAATGAGGATATTTTTAGAAAAAAAACTTCAGACTATAAAACAAATTTATTACTCCACCGACATTCTCTTTTTAATTACCCTGATTCTCTTTTTAAATGTAAAGCTGCCTGTCAAACTTGCCGGATTGATCCTTATCTATGCTGTACGCTTCGATTTTAAATTTGGAGTCAGTTTAAAAAGGGAGAATCGGATCCCACTTTTTTACTTGCTAATGATCTGTGTTTGCCTTCTTGAACTATTCCTGAATCTTAATTTTAAATCTAATTACCTTTTGTTGTTTGGCACATGCACCTGCTTGTGGGGAATGTCTTTTCTCATGCTTCATCAGATAAAGCTGGCAATTGAAAAAAGTGGCGTAGATAAGGTAAGGCGGGCACTTGAAGTATTTCTAGTACTCAATATCATTGTTAGTTTTTACAATCTGTTGCTTATCATGGTCGAAACCAGATCAATTAATCCTTATATGTTTGAGGGGTTGAGTTACAAATATTTCGTATCCACTGGCGACAATATACGCGGTGTGATGGCAGATATTTGTACAGCCAATATGATCGTTAATGCTTTTGGTTTGTTTTATTTTTTGAACCGGGAAAAATATTGGCATTCTTTCGCCTGCCTGATAGCAGTGTTAACCACAACCAGTAACCTGGGCAATATAATTGTCGTTATCTTTCTTGGAATTGTTGCAGTTACTGATAAGAATAGGCTGCATAAAAGTATCGTTCTGGCATACGTTAGTGTACTTATTGTTTTTATGGTTAAGATTTCACCATCCAACCTCGATTATTTCAAGGGGTCATATGAAAAAAGTGTAAAAACGGAAGGTACTTTAGTTGTAGCCCCCGCATTCACAAAATGGCCTTTAAATACCGATTCTTTGTTGTTTGTTTATGCAGCAAGAAAACATTTCAAAGCAGACTCTGGCCGTCTTACTGAGGGTGTTTTTACCCAAGGGGCGAGTTTCCATGAAATGCAAAGGAAACTAAACGATTACCGGGAACCGATCCGGATAACAGATTCGGTTTTTGATAAACAGGAGAAAACACTGCATGATAAAATAATGGGTCTGTCCAAACGTTTATATGGCGATTCGTTGGAGGCACAGGATATTCCATACATGCGACCGGGCAAGAAAAATTCAGGGAAACTAGTGTCGCTTTCGCAAACTTATTCTAACATGACCGGGAGTGTCAAGTCATTTCTTTTTGGAGAAGGTCCGGGTAATTTTTCTTCGAAAATGGCGTTTCGTGCAGTGGGTCTTCGTGTGGATGGCTCTTGGCCCAAGAAGTACGTTTATTATTCCGATAAGTTCAAAGCATCTCATTTTAAGCTTTGGTTGTTTTACCGAATCCAACCGCCTTCCGAGCATTCTGTTACAAATTATCCGAATTCCTGCGTCAATCAGCTCTTTGGCGAATACGGACTGCTAGGGGCAGTGTTATTTCTTTTTTGTTATATGTGGTTTTTTATTAAGCGCTACAAACTTTTGTCTTATGGAAAAATACTTTTTCCGCTCTTGATCATTTTTTTGGGAACCGATTATTGGTTCGAGAATTTGTCTATTCTTATTGTTTTTGAAACAATGATCTTTTTAGATTTACAAGCTAGCAGGGAGGCGAAACCTGAATGATGGAAAACGAAAGTTTGATCACCGTGCTCATGCCGGTGTACAATGGAGCAGCATACATTGGCGAAGCGATAGAAAGCATTTTGAGTCAAACTTTTACCGACTTTGAGCTCATTGTTGTAAACGACGGCTCTACCGATGATACTGCGAAGATTGTTGCGTCTTATTCCGACAAAAGAATACGGCTGGCCAATCAGGAAAATGGTGGAGTGTCGGCTGCGCTGAATAAAGGACTAAAAATGGCCAGTGGAAAATACATTGCACGCTTCGATGCGGATGACGTGTGTTACCCCGATAGACTTAAAATTCAGTATTCTTTTCTGGTTGCACATCCAGACTACGTATTAGTTGGATCAGACGCCGATTACATGTCACAGGATGGAGAGCATATTTACCTATACGAAAATGTGGGCCACACAAATGAAGAAATAAATAAAACAATCGCCGAACATTGTTCCTTTATTCACAGCTCGGTCATGTATCCAAAAAGAATCGTAATGGAATTGGGTAGTTACGAAGTTAGGGCGCATACGTTTGAGGATTATTTTTTATGGAAAAAGCTCATCAAGAAAGGAAAAGTATGTAACATAAGGCTACCACTTATGAAGGTCAGGTTTAATTCTTCTTCGGTAACCATAGACGAAAAAGATCATGACCCTGTTTTTTTAAGGTTAAAAAAGAAAGCGCTTGAAACCGGCGAAATTACTGAGGAGGAAGGAAAAGAAATTCTAAAAAGTGTAAGAGGACTAAGTAAAAAGAGAAAAGAAGGTTCTTACAACCGTATGCTGGGTAAAAAATTCCTGTGGGATAATTACAAACCCGGCAAGGCCCGCAGACATTTGCTAAAAGCCATTAAGTCTGAACCTGCCGTACTATTAAGTTATTTACTAATCTTATTTTCTTTTCTACCTGAACATACCATAAAATCCATTTATAACAACACGAAAAAGTAACTTTGTTTGACAAGCTTCTGTGCAAAAATGAAAGTCGCATTTATATCCAGAAATACACTATTTACCGGTAAAGGCGGCGACACGGTGCAGATCGTCAAAACAGCAAAGTACTTGCGCGGCTTGGGTGTGGAAGTGGATATTTATACGAGCTCCCAAAAAATTGATTACGATGCTTACGATGTTCTGCATGGATTTAACGTGATCCGTCCCGCCGATTTGATAGAACATTTTCGAAAGTTTAAAAAAATAAAAGTACTCTCCACCATCTATGTCGATTATTCGGAGTATGATGTGAAAGCCAGGGGTGGGCTCAAAAGCCTCGTATTTAAAGTGCTGGGAAATAACCGGACGGAGTTTTTAAAAGCACTCATGCGCAGAATAAAAAACGGAGAAAAGAGTATTAATCTGAGTTATCTTTTAAGGGGGCATAAACGCAGCCTGAAGGAACTACTGAATCTCAGCGATTTTTTACTACCAAATTCAGAAAGCGAATATCAGAGATTATTAAAGGATTATGGCGTAAGTAAACCTTATGCCGTTATACCAAATGCCATTGACGTAAAAACATTTAAAACTACAGCAGATCTTTCGCAAAAACAGAAGAACCTGGTTATTTGTGTGGCAAGAATTGATGGAATTAAGAATCAGCTGAACCTTGTAAAAGCGCTCAAAAATACTGAATTTGAACTTAAGCTTATAGGAAGGCCAGCTCCCAATCATCAGGCGTATTACGATGCCTGCAAAGCAGAAGCAACTTCCAACATTTCTTTCATTGAAGAAATGCCCCAGGAAGAATTGATCGCCTATTACCAAAAGGCAAGCGTTCACGCTATGGCCAGTTGGTTCGAAACAACCGGGTTAAGCTCCCTTGAGGCTGTGGCCATGGGTTGCAATATCGTGATAAGCGACAGAGGTGATACCCGGGAGTATTTTGGAAACAATGCTTTTTATAGCGACCCTGATGACATAAAAGGTATTTATAACGCTGTTTATTTTGCTTCCCGCACCCAACCTAATGATGAATTCCGCCGTAAGATCTATACAGAATACAACTGGCAACGCGCAGCCGAAAAAACATTGGCTGCTTATCAAAAATGCCGAATGGAAACCGGCCAGGAGACCCAAAAAACAGTGAACAAAAAGAAAATACTTTTTATCATGCAGCTTCCGCCTCCGGTTCATGGGGCTTCTGTAATGAATCAACTTATTAAACAAAGCGTTCTGATTAACGAATCTTTTGAATGCGATTATATTAACCTGGCTACCGCTAAAAACATTGACGATCTGCAAAAGAATAGGTTTAACAAATACTTTTTGACTTTGAAGATCGTATTTAAGGCACTCGCTAAAATGTTTTCCAAACGTTATGATTATGTGTACATCACCGTGTTTCCCTATGGCCCTGCCTTCATAAAAGATTCTATCGTTGTTCTTCTTACGAGGTTACTCGGACTAAAACCTCTTTTGCATTTGCATACTTATGGTTTTAAACAAGGGTCTGAGAGATCTGCTGCATGGAAGCGGTATTACAAATTTGTTTTTAAAAATGTAGAGGTTATCTGCCTGTCCAAACTTCTTACAGCGGATATTGAGGTTATTTACAAAGGCAAGGCTTATATTCTTGCTAACGGAATACCACAGGTGAATTTTGAAAATAAGTACAAGAATAATTCAGATCCAGTAACCTTGCTTTTTCTGTCGAACCTAATCATTGGAAAGGGAATCCTGGTGTTAATGGACGCGCTGGAACTACTTTGCAAAAAAGGCATCCGCTTTCAATTCCGTATTGTCGGAGCTGAAAGAGACGTAAGTTACAAAGAGTTGGAATTGCTTACTGCTTCGAAAGGCCTGGCGCACCGCGTGTCGTTAGTAGGTGCAAGATTTGGCGAAGAAAAGCACGAAGAATACAGAAACGCCGGAATATTTCTTTTACCAAGTAATTATGATACATTTGGGCTGGTTTTGCTCGAAGCCATGCAGTTTGGCGTTCCCTGTATCTCAACAAATATCGGAGGAATACCCGATGTACTTGGCGATGGGCGAGGCTTAATTATTGAAGAGATAACACCAGAAGCTCTGGTAAAAGCTATTGAATACCTTATTGAAAATCCTGACGTAAGAAAAGAGATGAGTGGTAAGGGATTTAATTATTTTATGAATAATTTTACAGACAAGATTTTTGAAAAACGATTGAGTAACATACTCATGGGTCAGCCAGATTTTACCAATTAGACTGCCAAATTAAAAATATGAAAATTGCTATTATAGGAACCAGAGGTATTCCCAACAATTACGGCGGTTTCGAGCAATTGGCAGAATATCTCTCACTAGGTTTGAAAGAGAAAGGGCATGAGGTTTACGTTTACAGTTCAGATAAACACATTTATAAAGAGGCAACCTGGAAGGGTATAAACATTATTCACCAACCAGATCCTGAAAAAAAAATCGGCACTGTTGGGCAGTTCATTTATGATTTTAGTTGTATAAGAGATAGCAGAAAGCGAGGGTTTGATGTGATTCTAAACCTGGGCTATACCAGCAGTTCCGTATGGATGTGGCTCTTCCCGAAAAACGCAAAGGTAATCACTAACATGGATGGCTTGGAATGGAAGCGCACCAAATACAGCAATAATGTACAAAGATTCTTAATGTATGCCGAAAAACTGGCTGTTAAACGAAGTAATGGACTGATCGCGGATTCACTGGCCATTCAATCCTACTTGCATGATAAGTACCAAGTCGCCTCCGATTTTATAGCCTATGGGGCCGAATTATTCGATAACCCGGATGAAACTTTTTTGTCTGCTTTTAAAGTAAAACCTTATGGCTACAATATGCTTATAGCGCGCATGGAGCCCGAGAATAATATTGAAACAATTTTAGAGGGCGTGCATCTCTCAAAACAGGAAATGCCTTTTTTTGTGGTTGGAAATACGAAAAATATATTCGGAACCTATTTAGTGGACAAATATAAAAACGATTTGCGAATAATTTTTACGGGACCCATTTATGATACAAAAGTCATTAACAACCTTAGATATTACTGCCATATTTATTTTCACGGGCATTCAGTAGGAGGAACAAATCCCTCTCTTTTGGAGGCTATGGGGTGTAGCTCGTTAATTGTTGCGCACAACAACGAGTTTAATAAGAGTGTGCTTGGCAGCGACGGTTTTTATTTTAATGATGCAGGGGATATTTCTAACTTTGTGGAACGTCTGGATAGAAAAGAAGTTACAAGCAGGAATTTTGTTGCCAATAATTATAACAAGATAAAAACAGAGTATACCTGGACTAAAATTGTCGGGCAATATGAACAAGTAATGACACGTAAATGATTTTTTTGGCACCGGTGATAAACGTTTTTCAAAGCATCGAAGAAAAGGCGGAAAAGTTTCGCTTTCTTCTCATCTTACTGCTTGTTTTTTCACTTCCATTTGATATTTTTTATTCCTCTGTTATTCTAATTACTTTATTCGTTACCACTGCCATTGATATTAACAGAGAGAAAATAAAACGACTGCCAAAACAGGCGTGGATCTTTCAGTTATTTTACTTTATTGGAATTGCGGGCTATTTTTATTCCAGTCATAAAGATGTAGCTGGCTTTCTGCTTGAACGTCAGCTGAGTATTTTTTTATTGCCTCTGGTCTTGCCTCTGGCTATTCGAATAGACAGACAAAAAGTACAATTAGTATTGTCAGCGCTCACCATTTCCTGCTGCATAGCTGTTACTTATCTTTTTCTATCCATGATAAATAGTATTGCGCACATGCAGCTACCGACTCTAAAAACTGCCTTTTCTGGCCTTTTTTTTAATCATCAGTTTTCAAAGGCCCTTGGCGTGCATGCCGGCTACCTGTCCCTCTACGTTTCCCTTTCGCTCTTTTACCTTATTTATGCTTTTTACAGATTGCCTTCGGCTATTTTCAAAGTAGGTCTTATCTGCCTGCTCGCACTGCTGTTTTTGGGTCTGCTTTTTTTAGCTTCGCGAAACACACTTATTGCCACCTTTTTCGTATTGATTTTCGTTTCTCCTTTATTTAATAATAAGAACAAGTTGAGGTACATTCTTATTTCCTTCTTGTGTCTTGTTACCTGTTTTTTAGCAGTTAAAAATGTGCCATATCTACGAGAACGGTTTTTTGTTCAGCTGGTGTCGGACATTAAGCCACTGAAAAATGGCACGTTTATAAATTTCGGAAGTGCCGAACCCAGAATGGAACGCTGGACGGGAGCCCTTTCTCTTGTTGAAAAATCACCCTTAATTGGGTACGGCACAGGCGACGAGATTGCCATGCTTAGAACCGAGTACATAAAAAGGGAGTTGTATATTTCCTATCTGGAACGCTTCAACGCGCATAATCAGTACCTCTCCTTCCTTATAAAAAGCGGCATTATTGGTTTTTGTTTATTTTTATTTGGACTTTATTATTATGTAAAACTCTCTGTGGTAAATAAAAATTTTATGTATTTGTCGTTCCTATTGTTATTAATTATTGGATTTTATACCGAAAACATCCTTGATGCCAATAAAGGCATTCTTTTCTTTGCCATCTTCAATACGTTATTTGGTTATTCTGCCTTACAGGAAAAGGAACAAGCTCGGTTGTAATTGCGCTTTAGTCTGCGACCAGCATAACTTAAACCTTAATCAAGGCTATACAGAGTAAACAAAATAGATAATCCAATTTCAGTACAACTATTTTGGTATGTTAGCATATGCGATGGTGAAATTATTATACAGAGTCGGCTCATTTAAGAATTCCAACCAGTATTATTTATAAAAGAAAAGTATATTCGTAGCATGAAAATCAGACAATTTTTTTTCTCTTTTAAATTTATATTCCTGCTGCTAGTCTTTGTCGCCTTTATCCTCAGGTATTTTAGTCTCGATTTTCAAAGCCTTTGGCTGGATGAGATTTACACGATGAATATGGGAGATCCGGCCAACAGTATCCCCGATATTTATGCACTTTCGAAAATGAACGATCCTTTGTCCGTTCTATATTTTATTCTCCTGAATTTATTTTTTAAAATAGTTGGCTTTACTTCCTTTGCAGCAAGGTTCTTTTCGCTTATTTTTGGGTTGGCCGGGGTATGGTTTATTTACCTGCTTGGAAAAGAACTTCGCAACGCGTCAACTGGAATAATTGCGGCTCTGCTCTTAAGTGTTAATTTTTTCCACATCAATTATTCGCAGGAAGCAAGGGTTTACACCATGTTTATGGCTTTTAGCTGCCTTTCTTTTTTTACTTTGGTGAGGTTTATCAAAAACCCGGGTTCTAAAACTTCCATTTACTACGGACTATCAGCGCTTCTTATGCTCCTGAGTCATTTTTTTGGTTTATTCAGCCTCGTTGCGCAAGGCGGAATTATTTTAATAAGCACTTTTTACGTTAAAGGGATCACGCAAAAGAAATTTATTATGCAGTCTCTGCTATCTGCGCTAATTGTGATTGTGGGTTTTCTTCCAGTACTTCCAATTTTTTTGATGCTTACAAAGGCAACCTCCTCATGGATTCCTCCGATTGCAAACAATGCTTTGGAAGGGATTTTCAACGGATTTTTTGGGGGCTCATACCTTGTTATTTTGTTTGCTGGAATGTTTATCATTTATTTTTTGGTGAATGTATTTTCAGAGAAAACAAAAGAAGACAATGAAAATACTTTTCAAAACTTAACAGCTGTTTTTTGTTTGTTGACCATATGGATACTTGGTGCTTTCCTCATCCCTTATTACAACTCCTTTATTAAGCTGCCGATGCTAGTGGACAGGTACATGATTTCCTTTTTGCCGGCACTGCTTATGATGATGGCGATAGGTCTGGATATGGTAGCTAAAGTGAAACTGAGAATTGCGCTTGTTGTACTTTTTGCGACGCTTTCCATTCTCGAGATTGCCCTTGTCAAAGCCTATTACAAAACCCCTACTAAAGCCACTTTCAGAGAAGCTTCTCAATTCCTTATGGAGAATAATGCTTCAAAATCGAGAATTGTAACTACACTGGCATATCATTTCGATTATTATTTCAGGAAGCAAAAGAACACTGCTCAGGTTGATAACATGACCTATGATACCTTACTCGACAGAATGAGACACAACCGTAGTAAATTGGAGGCGTTCTGGGCGATAGATGGGCATGGTAGAGGCTTCTCAATGTCAGACACCAACAAACGGTACCTCCAAAACAACTTCGATGAAATCATGATGTATGAGGGCATTAGCACATGGGCGAGATTTTACATGCCACTAAAAAAAAATGACACATCGCACGTTTTTTTCAAACTCAATGCGAGTAACTTTTTCGACAAAATTCCTTACGAATTTGATGACAACCTCTATCTCTATAACAATGGCTTCATTACGAGTAAATCGTTTCAACTGGGTTCAGGAAATTACAGGATGGTAATAAAATCGAGAAGCACGCCAGCTAACCCCATTCAAAACGTCACTGGTCATGTCATTTATTATATCAACGATAAAAAAATAGGCAATTATTTTATCCAACCCGCCAGTTTTATTTATGGAGATACACTTCCTTTTTCAATTACCGAGAAAAAGCCATTCCACATAAAAATCGAATTCGATAACGATGTCATGTTGGGTGATGAGGACCGAAATGTGATAATAAGAGAGCTCAAAATAATAAAGGCTGATTAATCGACCTTACGTTTATTTTTCAGTAAAATGTGATTCTCTTGGCTTTGACGACTCTTTTTCTAGACTTAAAAACCTCAAATTAATGTATATTTACAGTCTTAAAACTGCATGAAGACCGTAATAACAAGCACCGATAAATCTTTTTTAAATATAAGCGAAATCAGGCGTTACAGCGGATTGTTTAAGTATTTGTCGCTACGCGATGTTTTTGTGCGGTATAAACAAACCTGGGTAGGATTTGGCTGGTCTATTATTCGCCCATTGATCAATATCATTATTTTTGGTTGCCTTTCATATCTGGTAGATAGATCGCAGGATTTTACACATAGATTTGTTGTGGTTTCTGCCGGGGTTGTGTTTTGGCAGCTTATTTCTACAACCATTACCGACGTCAGTAATTCTCTTACGGCGAACGCAAATCTTCTTACTAAGGTGTATTTTCCTAAACTCATCCTTCCGTTTACAAGTATATTGGTTTGCCTTATCGATTTTTTGATTGCCTTTGTAATTTTTCTTGTTCTCTTTTTTGCTGTGGAAGGTTTGCCACCGTGGCAAATTGTTTACCTGCCTTTCATTCTCATTTATACGATCATCTTTTGTCTTGGTGTAGGACTTATATTCGCAACAGCTGCCGTTAAATATAGAGACGTAAAATTTATATTGCCCTTCATTCTGCAGATCTTATTTTATGCTTCACCTGTTTTTCTAACCTCAGAATTTGTTTTGAAGCAGCCTATCCCAGAGGCACTGAAGGTTATCTATCAACTTAACCCATTGGTCTTCATTCTGAATTCTTTTAAATATTGTTTCTATGGAGAGTTTCAAAACTTCGACCTTAAGTTCGCCTGTCTTTCTTTGGGTTTAACGGTCGTTATCGTCATTGCGTCTGTTCGTTATTTTTTGAATTTTGAAAAATCGTTTGCCGATTATATTTAAGCATGAGTCAAATCGCCATTAATGTTGAGAATATCAGCAAAAAATACAGAATCCTTCACAAGCAAAATAATGATCGTGATTCGCTGATTGCTGCTTTTACTGGCGGTTTAAAAGATATGCTCCAAGGCGGAAACAAAGAAAATATACAGGAAGATTTTTGGGCTGTAAAAGATATAAACTTTAAAATTAGCCAGGGGGACAGAGTAGGCATTATAGGAAGAAACGGTGCGGGAAAATCCACGCTGTTAAAAATTCTCAGCCGTATTGTAAAGCCGACAACAGGACGAATTGAGTTTGAAGGAAGAATGGCGAGTTTATTAGAAGTTGGCACTGGTTTTCATGGCGATTTAAGCGGAAGGGAAAATATTTATCTGAATGGCTCAATTCTGGGGATGACAAAGCGAGAGATAGATGCAAGGTTTGATGAGATTGTCGATTTTAGTGAAGTTGAAAAATTTCTGGATACACCGGTAAAAAAATACTCATCCGGCATGTATGTGCGCCTTGCCTTTGCAGTGGCAGCCCATTTAAATTCGGAAATTCTTATTGTGGATGAAGTGTTGGCGGTAGGTGATGCCTCTTTTCAGAAAAAGAGTCTTGGTAAAATGGAACATGCCAGTCAGCAGAGTGGTAAAACCATTTTGTTCGTGAGTCATAACATGGGGCAGATTTCTTCTCTTTGTAACAAAGGAATTCTTTTAAATAAGGGAAGGATAGAAGGCGAAGGGAATATTCAAAACATAATTACAAGGTATTTTGACAACGGAGAAAACGCTGGTGAAGAACAGTCAGAATTTAACTACGGAAGTAATCCTTCAAAAGAATACGCTATCACTAAATTAGTAATACTTAATAAAGAAAGCCATCCATCAAAAAGTTTTGGACACGACGAAACAGTCACTCTTGCTATTACAGTTGAGAAAAATACTTCTTTAAAAGATGTAATGCTGGGTGTTTTTTTTACTGATATGATGGACAAAAGAATATTTTCTGTTCAATTGCCTGTTTCAGATAAATTCAGTGTGGAAAATAAAAGGACTTTTCATCTTGTTGTTCCAGACTCGACATTTATTCCGAATACATATAAATTTTCGGTGGGATTGCATATTCCAAATATACAGGTGGTGGACGACAGACCAAATGCGGCACGATTTGAAGTGTATGACAATGGTTCTGACCTCTATAAATACGCGGGTACCGATATAGGTGTGGTTTTTGTAAAATGTAAATGGGAATATTAGAAATTAATGGACACATGTAAAATCTGCGGAAATCCTGCAAAAAAAATATTCAGTAAACGGGTGCTTAAGAAATATAATGCCAACTATTTGAAGTGCGTATCTTGTAGTTTTGTGCAAACCACTGAACCTGTTTGGATAGAAGAAGCTTACGCGTCTGCTATCACTTCTCTTGATCTTGGACTGCTTGGACGTAATGTAAGGTTTAGTGAGGAAGTTTCTGCTATCATTGACGCTTGTTTTCCTGAGGCTAAACTTATGCTGGATTATGCTGGAGGTTATGGTGTATTTGTGAGGCTAATGCGCGACCGGGGCTATGATTTCTATCGCCAGGATCCATATTGCGAAAATATTTTCGCCAAACATTTTGATGTAATGGATATCTCGGTTAAAAAATTCGACGTCTTAACTGCATTTGAAGTATTCGAACATTTTGTAAATCCAATGGAGGAAATAGAGAAGATATTTGAATACGCTGATACGATTATATTTTCGACCGTTACAACACCGCAAACAAACGAGGAGATCGAAAACTGGTGGTATATTTCAGAAGAAACAGGTCAGCATGTTGCCTTTTATTCGGAAAATACATTAAAGTATATTGCTGGAAAATTTGGAAAAAACTATTACGGTAAGAATGGGAATTTACATGTTTTTACTACAAAAAAATTTAATGCAGATCAGATCGACTACGCTTTCAAAGATCTTCGTGTACGAGCGCGTCTTAAGGGTCTTCTCAAGAAAAAACTTGATTTTCATATTAATCGGGAGTCGTTACTCGAAAAGGATTACCAGTTCGTTAAACAAAAAATAAACGCTTGAGCACCTTACTAAATAGAATTAAACCTCGAATTGATTCTTTGAGATTAAAACTCTATTTTCTCTTAGCTATAAAATGGAGTAAATCTTCCAGGAAAAAAAGGATATTAATTGTAAAAAACGATTCTATAGGGGACTATATTATTTTCAGGAATTTCCTGAACGAAATTAAAAATTCTAAAAAATTCAGGGACTATGAACTTTACCTCCTTACCACACTGAAATTAAAAAACATCGCTGGTGAGTTGGATGGTGATGTTTTAAAAGAGATCTTGTTATACGACCGAAAGGAATTGATCAATGTAGAAAATCAGTTGCGGTTTTACGATAGCATTCGTTCTTATAAGTTTGAATACCTAGTGTATCCGACCTATTCGCCGGATAGTTGGACACAGCATTTAATAAAGTATCTCGCTGCAAAATATAAAATTGGGTTTAACGGAGATCTATCCAATCAAACCGAAAGAGATAAAGTTTATTTTGAGCGGTATTACACCCACCTTGTTTCTATCGGCAAAAAATTTTCGCATGAGTTTGAAAAAAACATAGATTTTTTTACTGATCTTCTGGAACAGGATGTAGTCATTTCTAAGCCGGAGTTGGTAATTGAATCTAAAAAACTAAATAAAATTCTAATCTGTCCTGGCGCTCAACACGAATTCCGAATTTGGTCGCTGGCAAATTTCGCGAAACTCATTACCGCGCTTCATGAAAAATTCCCGGATGCAAGTTTTGAAGTAGCAACAGGTCCTGGCGAAGAAAATTTATTCACAGGCATAGCCGGAGCGACAAAAGTGCCACTCAGTAATTTTAAAATCGATTCCATCGCTAAATTGGCGAAACTAATGTCAGCGGTTAGACTCATAGTTTGCAACGATTCTTCTGCTGCACACATTGCTGTGGCTGTTAATTCTAGGAGTGTCTGTATTTCTAACGGAAATCACTTCAGAAGATTCGTTCCTTATCCAGAAAAAATGAGCGTTGCTCAAAAGGTCGTGTTACCCAAAAGTCTTATTGAGGTATTAGAAAATAATGAGGCAGGGGACAAATATTATTTTGGAAGCACCTTGAATATTAACGAAATTACAGTCGAAGATGTTTTTAGAGAGAGTGCGTCTTATTTAAACGAAATTTAAAGTGATATCAGTTATTACCATAAACCTCAACAATGCAGAGGGATTGCAGAAAACGATAGAGAGTGTTGTTTCTCAATCTGAATTGGCTTTGGAGTATATTGTAATTGACGGCGCTTCAGCGGATAATAGCTTGGAAGTGATAAAATCTTACTCAGATAAGATAAAGTACTGGAGTTCAGAGCCGGATACAGGAATATATAATGCGATGAATAAGGGCATTTTACACTCTTCAGGCGATTATCTTTTATTCCTGAATTCAGGAGATTGGTTGAACAACCCTGATGTTTTGAAACAGGTTTCTCAACATCTTCACAGTTTTGATGTGATTAGTGGGGATATTGATATTTATGACTTGGGAAAATGGCATTCGATGAAATCTGAAGATGAAATAACGGTAAGTCATTTTTTTAGATTAAGCCTCTATCATCAGGCAACGTTTATTTCAAGGAAACTTTTTAACCGCGATGGATTGTACAACGAAGAATTAAAATCTACAGGAGATTATGAGTTTTTTATAAGGAGTCTGCTGAAAAACAATGGGACTTACAATCATATCCATTACACAATATCTAATTTTATTGCCAACGGTATAAGTAATGATCCGGCTTACAAGGACTTAAATGAAAAAGAATGGCGGAGAGCGTGGGAGCTTAATTTTAGTGAAAATATTATTAATGAACTAAAAGCATGCCTGCATTTGAAAAATTCGCAGGAAATAATCTGGGGAAGAAGACTAAATAAATTAATGCCTTTTTGAAAAAAGTATCTGTCATAACCATAAACCATAACAATGCTTTCGGACTTGAAAAGACCATTGACAGTGTGGTGCGACAAGTTGGCGCTGACTATGAATTTATAATTGTCGATGGTGATTCAACAGATGGAAGCAAAAATGTAATAACAGCTAACAAGGATAAAATTACAAATTGGGTGTCGGAGAAAGACAAGGGTATTTATAACGCGCAAAATAAGGGCATCGCAATGGCAAAAGGAGACTACTGCCTTTTTCTGAATTCAGGAGATATTCTTGCCAATGAAAGTGTTTTAAAAAATGTTTCAATTCAATTAATAGACGTTGATGTTTTGTATGGAGATATCATCACAATAAATGCGGAGGGTATAAAGACCCATTTACATTCCCCAAAAAAAATTGATGTTTACGAAATGATGATCTCGACGATCTGGCATCCAAGTGCTTTTATAAAAAGGGAGTTGTTTGCCAAATTCGGAGGTTACAACGAAGCGTTTAAAGTGACTGGAGATTATGAATTTTTTATCCGCATTGTCTTAAAACACAGTGTTCAAACGAAATACATGGCGCTTGCAATTTGTATTTTTGATCTGGGTGGAATAAGTAATACTGAGGAAATGAGCGCACTTCAAACACAAGAGAGAGAAAAAAGCTGGCAGTTAAACTTCAGTAACCCTGTGATTGAAACCTTCGAGGAAAATACACGATTGCTGCGTTCGAGAGAATACAAACTCGGGAAGCTGTTTATGCGGTTTAAGAAACCTATTTTTGGAAAAAAATGAAAGAAATTTTATTTCAGTTAAACAAAAGATCTAAATTCTTCGCGGCACTCCAACTGCGAAAGATAAAACGTCTTTTCTCGAAAACCGAATTGGTAAAAGAAGAGTGTTTCGAAATCCCAATTGTCTTAAACAACCGCAACAGGTATACTTACTTAAAAGATCTCGTAAACTGGTTGCAAAATGCAGGATACAAGAATATTTTTATTCTCGATAACGAGTCTGATTACCCCCAATTGTTGGAGTACTATAAAAAGACGACAGCTAAAGTAATCTATCTAAAAGAAAATGTGGGTTATAAAGCACTATGGCAAACAGAATTTTACAAAGTACTAAAAGACAAGTACTATATTTATTCTGATGCCGATCTAATTCCGGGACAACAATGTCCTGCAGATTTTGTTTATCGACTTTACACTATCTTGAAAAAATACAATGCTGAAAAGTGTGGGCCGGCTTTAAAGATCAATGATTTGCCAGAGCATTATGAATTTAAAGCGAAGGTTCTGAAAAATGAAACATTATTTTGGGAAAATATGCTGGAGACCGACGTCTACGATGCGCCAATTGATACAACATTTGCACTCTACAAACCCTTTGCCTTTGGAGATGCAGAAGAGTGCAAAGCAATACGCGTAGGAGGAACACTGACGTTTATTCACAGACCCTGGTATGAAAACTCTTTGGATTTGGATGAGGAAACAAAATACTACATCAAAAACGCAAACGCATCATCTTTTTGGTACACAAAGGCTAAAACACTTAATTAATCATGCTGGTAAGTATTTGCATACCGTGTTATAATCATCCTAAGATATTGAAAAGGTGTCTTGATAGTTTAACCATACAAACATTTACTGACTATGAAGTAATTATTTCAGACGATTCTGATAACGATGAAATTAAACACTTATTGACGGGTTATAAATTTCAATCACTGAGATATTTAAAGAATGAAAAAGCATTGGGTAGTCCTGAGAATTGGAACAATGCCCTTAGACAGGCTACCGGCAAGTACGTAAAGATTCTGCATCATGACGACTATTTTACAGGTGCGAATAGTCTTGGAAAATTCGTTGATTGTATGGAGAAAAATCCTGGTGCTGCTTTTTGTTTTTCTTACACCAACATTTATTTCAAGAGACAGGATGAGTACTTTCTATACAAACAAACACCAAGCCAGTTGAACCGCCTGCGTGTAGATCCCGAATTCTTATTTTTTAGAAATGTGATTGGAGCTCCGAGCGTCACTTTTTTCAGGAACGAACCCGCACTTCTGTTTAACAAAGACTACAAGTGGTTGGTTGACGTTGAATTCTATATTCGTTATTTAAAAAAGCTTAAAACATTCGTATCGATTGCCGAACCGCTGGTAACTATTGTTGATGGAGAAGAGGGACAAATAACCCAGGACGTATCAAAGGATAAAAAAATGGTAATTTCTGAGCACCTTAGTTTATTTTCGTTACTTTACACGGAGAGACTTAACACCGAAAAGGCGCTCTTATATTTTCAGGAGTTATTTGTTCAGTTTGGGATTGTGAACTACGACCAACTTAACAAGGAGTTTGAAACTCCCCATAATTTAGAAGTGTTTTTAAAAAAGGTTTTCACGGATATGCAAAAAAATAAGATCTTAAAAGCTATAAAAAAGCGGCTTTTGACGAGCAGATATAACAAACGCATCTTTCAAATCGAACGGTTTTAATGATAGTGGTTAAGTTAATAGGTGGCCTGGGAAATCAGATGTTTCAGTATGCGGCTGGCAGGTCGTTGGCTTTATTCCACAGAACAGAGCTACTGCTGGATACGTCTTCGTTGAAGGGAGATTCTGGTGGCGCTTACACGGCAAGGAACTATGAATTAGTTGACTTTAAGATCGATGCAGAAATCGCAGATAAAAAAGAGGTCGTGCTGTTTAATTTTGAGTCCTCTAAAATAATAACCAAATTTAAAAGTTTGTTCCCTCGTTTTTTTAAGAAAATACACTTTAACGAATCTCAGTCGTTTTTTCATAAACAGTTTTTTAAATTACCAAAGTCTACATACCTCGATGGCTACTGGCAGAACGAACGGTATTTTTCATCCATTCGGGGGATTTTGATAAACGAATTCGACATAAAAGAAAAGAGTCCTGCTTATAAAACGGTTTTGGCGCAGATCACTTCTTGTAACGCAACGTCTGTGCATGTGCGACATGGCGACTACGTTACATTAACGTCCGCAAATACGCTCCATGGAGTTTTGCCACTTGCTTATTACAGCAGCGCCGTAGAGCATTTTACCAAGCTAGATAAAAATGCTGTTTTTTTTGTTTTTAGCGACGACCTTAACTGGTGCAGGGAGCATTTTGTTTTTATCAAAAACTTAAATTTTGTGGATGGAAGTAAATTGGGTTTGTCCTCAAAAGAAGAGCTATTATTAATGAGTCACTGCGGGCATAACATTATTGCGAATAGTAGCTTTAGCTGGTGGGCAGCATGGTTAAATACCAATGCAGGTAAAAATGTTGTAGCCCCTCAGAATTGGTTTAACAGCGGCCAGAAACAACCTGAAGAATTAATTCCCAAAGACTGGATACGCCTTTAAAAATGAATGAGCCCATGGAAATATCCGTTTTGATGTCTGCCTATAACGCTTCTGCACATTTGAAGGCGGCAATAGACAGTATCCTTGCACAAAGTTTTTCAGCTTTTGAGTTTATCATAGTAAACGACGGATCTTCAGATAGCACTGAAGAGATTATTAAATCTTATAAAGATAAAAGAATCGTATACGTCAAGAATGAAAAAAATTTAGGACTGATCAAAAGTTTGAATAAAGGCCTTGAGATCGCCACGGGCAAGTACATAGCAAGAATGGACGCAGATGACATAGCCTTACCCACGAGACTCTCTGAGCAGCGAACTGTTTTTTTGGAACGCACTGTTGTAGCTGTAGGATCAGATTATTACTTGTTGGAAGGTGAAAAACTGAGCCTTCACAAAAATCTGAATGATAGCGACTACCAAAAAACTGTTTTATTATTTGCGACTTGTTTTTGTCATCCAACCGTGATGATGAAAAATATTTTTAAGGAGAAGGCTATTCGCTATGATGAGAATTTTAAACACACCGAAGATTACAGGTTGTGGACAGAACTTTCTTTTTATGGAGAATTTTATAACATAGATAAGCCTTTGCTCAAGTACCGGTCGCATTCAGCCCAGGTAAGCAATCAAAACCGAGCAACTCAATTTGAAGTGAGTAGCAAGGTGCGAAGGGACTATCTTCTCAAGCGGGGATTTGTTTTTTCAGAACAGGAATTTGAAGTTCATAATAGTATCGGCAATAACAAAGTAATCCGGTCCAAAGAAAGTTTGATCATGATAGAAAAGTGGCTTACATCACTGGTTGTTCAAAATGAAAGTTTAGAATCGATCACTTCAACGGCATTCAATAAAGCCATTCATAAATTCTGGATCGATAGTTGCGGAAATTCAGCTCTTGGCATATTAGCTTTTAGAATGTATTTTCAATCTGGCCTTTCCACTGTCACTCCTGTATCTTCATTGGAAACAATAAGGCTTTTACTGAAGTGTATTGTTAGAAAATTTAGCCTCTAAGAAATTTTTGTAGTTCTTTTTTCCTTTGCTCGCAATATAAAAGTCAGAATTCTTGCGTTTTTTTTCTGTGCGAATCTTCAGCTGATAGATATGCAAAGCCGAATTTTTTCAGAAAAGAAAGTTTTTATTTTAAACTGCTTATTTGTTGTAAATTTGAAACGTAAATGAATAGAAATGCACACAAGAAGAGAGCAGTTTTATTAACCGGTACCATTGTTCCTAATAGTGTTTATACCCATCATACGGATCCATCGACACGTTTAAAGGAGTACCTTTTCGCAATTGATTATTATTGTAACCTTTTTAAAAATGATGATGTTTATTTTCTGGAGAATTCTGATTTTGATCTTGAAAAAAATTCAGATTATTTGAAATTAAGCCGCTCGTGCAGGTTTACGTTGCTAAAGTTCCCCCAATCACAAAAATTTTATGAAGGCAAGGGTTACCAGGAGTTTGAAATGCTGGATAATGCAGTGGAGCAATTGAAAGACAAGTACACTTCTTTTATTAAACTCACAGGCCGCTACATAATTAGTGTCTGTCCGAAAACTAGGTGTTTGGATGGAAAAATTCAGTTTCGAGGCGTGTTAAAAAAAATGATTGTGAGGTTTACTGGGGTAAATGAGCGATTATTTTTTTTGACACAACGCCGAAAATGGAGTTTTCGGCCAAACACTAATTAGTAATGCAGCTGAACTTACTAATTTTAAATGCACTGACATTGTCATTGATATGAACCGCAGGCAAATGCATGCGCAGACGTATTTTTTCTATGTGGAAACACAATTTTATCAGCGTTATTTAAAAAACGAATATAAGCGTGTAAATGATAACGAAAGTATGTTCGTTGAAAAAGTGGTTTATGAAAAACTAACTGAAGGAAATTCTGTAAGGCATTGCGGACTTTTTTCAAAAACACCTCTTTTAACCGGAAAAACCGGATCTTATGGCATTGTTATGAAGCGTATTTATTTGAAGGTGAAAATTCGGAATGTAGAACGCTTTTTTTGTAACTTATTAAACATTAAGACATTTTTTTATTAATTTTTTCATGTTTGTGCCTGCTAAGGTTAATAGGTTGGTCATTCTCAAATTCTAGATCGACAGTTGGAGCAAATCACTTCTTGGGTTCAGTAGCTTTTAGATTGTACTTCAAAGACAACTTTCCTCGCCCGCGCTTGTATTTCGAAAACAAAGTGCAACGCTTTTGCTGAAGTGTTATGTGAGAAAATTTATCCTTTAAAGATCTTTTGTAGTTCTTTTATCCAATGCTCCCAGTTAAGCTCTTCTTCAAAAAGCTTGCGGGTTTCTTTTCTTAATGCAATGTACTTTAAAGGAAACTGAATGAACGCTTCAATTTTTTTTGCATAAGCGTCTCCCTGGTTTTTATAATCAATGAGGTAACCATTTCTGCCGTCTTTTAAATGACCCGCGACACCTCCGCTGTTTGCTACGAGACAAGGAATTCCAAATGCACTTGCTTCATTAATTACAATGGGTGTGCAATCAAAACGGGTAGGTAAAATAAGAACATGATGTTTAGCGTATATTTCCGCGAGCCGGGTCTGACCTTGCTTTTCGTTTTTATCAATGAAAGGGATAACAGTTAGTTTCGGATGAGAAATATTTTCAGGCGGTATGCACCCTAATACGGTCATAGAAACAGTGTATCCTTCGTCAGCAAGCATCTTAAAAGCATTGAAGGCAATATCGCCACCTTTGTTGAGCCAATATACACCAACAAAAAGAATTTTGAATTCGGGTGGTACCGAAAGATCAATAACGTTTCCCGAAGGAAGTTTTTCGAAATTAGCTCCGAAAGGTAAAACATGAATTTTATTTAACGGGATTTGATAATCTAGTTGCGCAGATCGCGCGGCCCATTCAGAAGAAACCACGACATACTTACTTTTTTCCAAAGCCCTTTTTTCAATGCTGTGACCTTCGTTAATATTAAATTCTAAGAGGTTTGTGAGCGCTGTGTGATAGTTAAGACAGCCGTCAAACGTTCCATCAGTAATGTAACAGACAGGAACAACCGTATCTACAAACGCAAGTTCGCAGGATGCCGCCGGAGCCACGATAAGGTCGAGGTCTAAAGATTTTATTTTGGAGCTGAAATACTTTCCATACATCTTGCTTATAAGGTAACTATGTCTGTAGTCAAATCTCTTTTTCAATAATTTTAGGCTCAGCTGGTTAATTGCCTTGCCAATAAACAATTGCACTTTGGGTTCAAAAGGTCCAAGGACGGTCACTTTACCTATACGTTCTAGGCTCTTGAGGATGCTATAATGGGTGCCGCTCCAGACCTTTTTATCAGCGGGATTTTCGGAGGAGAGGTAGCCTATTTTTAAGGAGTTAAGCACCACCAAAATTAGGATTATTTTTCGTAAAAGGCTAAACTCATGAACTGCTCAAAGCCAGGTATAAAGCAAAGTCAATTAAAAAGTCTTCTTTTTAGAATGCGTAAGCGAAGTAAAATACTAAGTCTTGAAAAAAGTTTGCCGCCATAAAGCTTATTGATTGTCAATTGCTCTTTTAAAAAGCGAAAATCCTGGCTTCCCGATTTGGATGTTTTGTAGTATCTAAAGTAAGCCGCATTCGTATCAAGCTTTACAACTTTCGCTTTATTTTTCAGGCATCTGAGAATGTATTCGTAATCGAAAGCAAAATGAAAAGAAGAAAGCTCGCCGATAGAATCGGTAAACCCTTTCCTGAAAAAAGAGCCTGGCTGGCTAATAGAAGCGTCTTCGAAGACTAACTTCTCAAGGCTCAGTGCCCCTGTTGTGGAGTCTTTATTGAATTGGGAGTTTTCGTCTATGTAAGCCACATCTCCATAAATGTAGTCCGTGTCGGGATGATCTTCAAGGTAAGCTGCAAGGGCAAAAAACCCTTCGTGGTCAATAAGGTCGTCGGTATTTAACCAGGTCCAGTAAGCACCTTTAACGAGTTTTAAACCTTTATTAATAGCGTCGAATTGACCCTGGTCAGATTCAATGACCAGGTTATTAATGCTATTTTTATGACTGTTGATAATGTTCAGAGTCGTTCGGCCAGAGCAATTATCGACTACGATGAGCTGAATGAAAATGTTTTTTTCTTCTGCTTTTACTTTAAGCTCTGCAAGATTATCCAGAGTTTCTTTAATGAATGTTTCCTGATTAAAAGAGGGAACAATTATAGAATATATAGCCACTGCTACAAATATAAGCTTTACATTGCACGCAACGTGTATCTCGCGGTAGAAATTAATGTCAAGCTATTTATTCATGAAATATTCCTTTAAAATTGAGTGTGAATGTTTATTAATATTTATCTTTATTGGGTATCTTTACCGATTTTACAAAGATATCCAATGATTCTTAGCGTTTTCCAAAATTAAACTGGTAGTTATTAAATGAGAATCCTCCTTTTATCAGATACCTATAGCGAACATACCGAAAAATGGGCGCTCGGGCTTGCCAATAAGGGAGTGGAGGTTGGATTATTCAGTTTTAATAAGGCTTCCTATGATTGGTATGCGCATCCGAACATTACTGTTTTTTTTGAACCAGCAAAAAAAATCAATGCAGAGAGCACACTTACAAAACTGGCCTATTTAAAATATGTGACTATTCTTAAAAAAATCATCAAGCATTTTGAGCCCGATGTTCTGCATGCGCATTATGCAACAAGTTATGGATTGGTAGGCGCACTCAGTAGCTTTCATCCCTACATTATTTCCAGTTGGGGGACGGATGTGATGAAATTTCCAAACAAGAATTTTGTTGCGAAGTCAATACTAAAGTATAATTATAAAAGCGCAGATGTACTTTGCGCTACGTCAGAAACCATTAGAGAATATATACACAAGGTAAGTAAAAAGGACGTGGTTGTGGTTCCTTTTGGAGTGGATACCGGAAATTTTTCGCCAACGAAGGTAAATTCGCTTTTCAGAGAAGGTGATTTTGTATTAGGCAGCATAAAACCATTGGAGGAATTATACAACATCGACATTTTGCTTCACAGCTTTGCAAAACTTTACACGAAGTATCCTAACCTTAAACTTTTGATAGCAGGAGAAGGCACCAGGGAAAAGTTCTTAATGGAGCTGGCAGATAAATTAAAAGTATCAGATGCTGTTACTTTTACCGGAAGAATTCCTTTTAAAGAAATTAGTAAATATTATAATATGATCCACGTGCTTGTAAACATAAGCGAGTACGAAAGCTTTGGTGTTTCAGTGATTGAAGCAATGGCCTGTGAAAAGCCTGTGATAGTAACAAATATAGGTGGGCTGAAGGATATCGTTAAGGAAGAAACTCTAGGCATAAAAGTAGAGATGAGGAATGTAGAGCAAACGGTTTCGGCAATTGAAACACTTATGGTGGATAAAGCCAAGTACAAAGAGATCGCTGAAAACTCAAGAAAGCACGTGATAGAAAATTACAGTTGGGAAAAAAACCTTGAGCAAATGATGTCCATTTACAGTGAGGTGATCAACAAACAGAAACCCGATTGATATTAAAAGAAATAAATAGCGATCAATATGTTGCAAAGGCCGAAGCAATCCTGGGCGTCTTCGCAAGCAAAAAATGGCTTTCTGCTTATTGTGATACTTTAAGCTATGTTGGTATTTTTAAAGATGAGCACCAGATGATCGGCGGCTTTTATTTTTTAAAAACAAAAAAGTATGGGTTTAATTTTATTAAACTTCCGCCTTACACGCCGCATTGCGGACTCTTTTATCAGTCAGAAAGTAAGAATCAGTCTTCCATAAATAATTTTTCAAAAGAAATTGTGACGGATGTCTGTAACTATATTTCAGCACAAAATGCTGCTTTAACAGTCTTGGCTTTTCCAAGTGCAGTGAGCGACATGCAGCCTTTTATCTGGGAAAAATACAAGGTAATTCCAAATTACACCTACAGGATCGAGCTTCAAAAAACAATTGCGGAGATCACCGCTAATTTCGATTCCAAGAATAGAAATGTGATTAATAAAGCTCTGAAAGAAGGAGTAGAGATTAGTTCCAATAAAATGGATAAAAAAGATCTTTATGATTTTTTCGTGAATTCATTAAGCACTACCGACGCGAATATTTATAAAACAGAATTAAAAAATATCTTCCTTAAATTTTCAGACAAGACAAACTCTTTTAGCCTCGAAGCGAGGAAGGATAATGTATTGCTGGGAGTTGTCTTTTGCGTGTACGATAAAAAGAGCTGCTATTACTTGTTAGGAGGAGTCAATAAAACCGCAGGAGTAGGAGGGATTAATAATTTGCTGGTGCAAAAAAGTATAGAAAATGCTAAAGAGCTGGGATGCAGCATTTTTGATTTTGAAGGCTCGATGCTAAAAGGCGTTGAGAAGTTTTTCAGAAGCTTTGGACCAGAATTGTTCCCATACTACACGGTAAACAAGGCGAGCCTGCCCTTGGAGCTATTTTTAAAATTTAAAAAGAGAGAATTGTTTTGACGCTTGTTTTGAACCATATTAAACACAAGGATCTTGATTTTGCTAAATGGGATCAGACTATTATTGCATCAGAATTACCCACCGTCTTTGCCTATTCTTATTTTCTTAACGCCACCAGTCCGGGTTGGGATGCTCTGGTTATTAACGACTATGAAACGGTTTTTCCTTTAACCTGGAAGAGAAAATTCGGATTTTTGTATTTGCCGCAGCCCTTTTTCACCGGACAGCTCGGAGCATTCGGCACATTGAGTTTAGCGCGCGAGAGCTTATTTTACAATTATATTCTTAAGAACTATAAGCTGGTGGAAATAGAATTAAATGCCAGCAATCAGCTTGAATCAAAGTACAACACACCTAAAAATACGTTCGTTATTGAGTATAATAAAGGGTATGCTTTTAATCAGAATACAAGACGTAACATTGCAAAGGCGCAGGCAACTGGCTTTAAAGTCGAAGAGGTGTCTGCTAATGAAATTATCTCGCTTTCTGAAAAAGTAGTGGATCCGTTTTTGTTGACAGAACTTAAATTACCAGCCAAGGAAGTGCTTCATTTCAGAGATCTGTTGGCGAATTGTATAGAGAATGCTTCAATCCATACGTTTAAGGCTTGTGACAGCGAAAATTGCGTAAAAGCGATAGGGCATTTTGTTTTTAATTCAAAGTACGTTGTGTTTTTAAAAGGAACCAATATCGACAAAAGTGACAATTCAGGAAGCATGCATTTATTGATCTGTCATGCCATCCGTTTTTTTGAAAAAAAATGTGACTGCTTTGATTTTGGTGGAGGGTCCTTGCACGAGGGACTTGCCGGCTTCTATAAAGGACTGGGCGGAGTGCAAAGAGATTATCATTTGTTGCGCGTAAATAACTTACCGCGGTTACTTAAGTTTTTTAAAAAATAAAATGAAAAAAATATTACAAAACATAAAACGAAGCATTTTTCATACTTTTAAACTTTATCCAATCTATGACGTTATAAAAGCTATTAATGAACGCTTTCCCTTAAAAGAAATTAAGATACTAGAATCATTTGCTTACACCGGAGAATTGCAAACCCGCGCGTTTAAACGATACGCTGCTTACCTGGAAGCATGGGAAATAGATGAGAATTTCAAGCCGTCACTTGAGAAAAACCTTCCGGGGGCCATAATTAAGATCACAAATTCTTTTGAAGAGGTGCTGCGTTGTAAAGAAAAGTTCGACTTTATTAATGTGGATACTCATCAGGGAATTTTCGGAAACTATTGCGAAAATTTTGAATTTTTTCCTTTGCTTTTTAATGTGACGAAAGATGAATGTATAGTGAATCTAAATGTGATTCCTAACGCTGGTCAGGAATGGAAGGCTAAATATGCTACGTTATTTAACGCAGAACATCTTAAAAGAAGGGCTAGATTTTATAACACTGCGAACCCGGAACATCTTACGCTTGAACAAATGCTGAACACTTACGGCGAGATCGCAGCAAAAAACGGCTATTCAATTTTGTGGCATTACTATCAACAAAGGACTTTAACGTATTATTTGGCTCTCCATTTACGAAGAAAATAAATGAAAGCCATCATATCTCATGATATAGACCATATTACTGTCTGGGAGCACCTCTTCCGCGACACCATTATTCCAAAGTACCTGGCGCGCATGCACATTGAATTATTTTCGGGAAAAATTTCCATGCGCGAATACACACTGCGCTGGTCTGATTTTTTTAAAAATAAATGGCAGAATGTTGACGAGCTTATTACATTTAATAATATCAACAAGGTGCCTTCGTCCTTTTTTATTGCAGTAAACAAAGGTGTTGGTCTTAATTATTCGAACGAATCAGCTTTATTGTGGATAGAGCAGATGAAATTGCGTGGATGCGAAATCGGTATTCACGGAATAGCTTATGACAACGCGTCCCAGATAAAAGAAGAGCGTGATCTTTTTCAGTCCCTCACAAAAGGCAACAGTTTTGGAATCCGGATGCATTACGTCAGGAATACAGAAGGTACTTACAAAATGCTGTCAGCCGCAGGATACCTTTATGACAGCACTGAACACGCGTTTAAGAATCCGTATAAGATAGGTAACATGTGGGAATTTCCTTTCCAGATCATGGATGGCTGGGTGATTGAAAATTATAAAAAATGGCAGTCGCTAAGCCTTTCGCAAGCTAAGGAGAGTACGATGAGAATGATTGACAAGGCTGTTGATCACAAGCTGGATTATCTTGGCATTGATTTTCACGACCGTTATTTTTCCCATGCCTTTAAAACGTGGCTCGACTGGTACATGTGGCTCGTAGAGTATTTAAAAACAAATAATATTGAATTTATAAATTACAAGGATGCCGTTCTGGAACTTGAAAACAAAAGTAAGCATGCGTAAGATAAAATTCTTAATTGTTTTTTTGATAAGCTTTTGCGCCTTTAATTTTTATGGGCAAAAAAAGAAGGAGATTAAAAAGTATGCAATTAAAACGGTGACGACTACTAAAATTCTGGGTGCGAAATCGTTGAAAGATGAGAAGCTGAGTTACAATGGCAGCGGCCTGCTTGCTGAAGAATGCAAGTACGATGATCAGGGCGAATTGGAGTACATTGTTAAATATAAGTATAATGTAGACGAAGATGTTATTGAAGAATTGAATTACGATTCTAAAAATATGCTAACCGAAAGACGCACTATGAAGTACAATGTGCTTTCCCAAAAAACAGAGGAACTTGTTGCGGATAAAGATGGCAAACAAATTAAAAAATTCACCTATAGCTATAATTCAAAGGGACTGCGCACGGAGAAGAAAACTTTTGACACAAATAACCACCTTGTAATCACAAAAAATATTGGTTACACTTACAAATAAAAAAAAGATCAAGATGATAAATTTAGCAACACTTCTCCAGGTAGCTCCCGGTAACGCGCCAGACGCAATTGAAGCTTTTCAGAGGATCTCCTTAAACTTATTTGTAAGGCTCGTGATCGACTTTATCTCTGTGCTTGTTTTAGTAAGAGGGGTTTATTTTCACGTTTATAAACGAAGGGAACTGTTTTTTACGTTTTTTATTTTCAACCTCGTTATCTTCCTGATCTGTTTTCTTCTAAATAAAGTAGGATTAAGCATGGGAGCGGCATTCGGACTTTTTGCTGTGTTTAGTATGCTGCGTTACAGAACAGAAGATGTTGCGATCAAGGACATGTCTTATTTGTTTTTGGTGATAGCGATGGGTCTTATTAGCGCAGTTACTAGGGTAGGCGAGTCTGAAAACGGCTACGACTATCTTTTTCTTATCCTCATAAATAGCGCTGTAATTCTTGTAGCGTACTTGCTGGAGAGCAAGATGCTTTTTAAAAGAGAAGCTGCTCAGGTGATTAATTATGACAATATGGAACTTGTTAAAGCGGAGAATCAGGCTTTGCTGATAGAGGATATTAAAAAGCGGACAGGGATTAATGCTCACCGCGTGAGTATCACTAAGATTGATTTCTTAAAACCTTCTATTCAGATAAAAGTTTATTACTTCGAAGATTGAGCTGAGCCGATCCATTTCAGTATCCTTGGACTATCTGGTTTTTTCGTTGGCCCTACAACACCAATAAGATGTCCATTCTCATCGATCATGTATTTCTGGAAGTTCCATTTTACATGCGAGCTCATAACGCCGTTTTCTGATTTCGAAGTCAGCCATTTGTAAACGGGATGGATGTTGGTTCCTTTCACAACTATCTTTTCCATCATTAAGAAAGTGACCCCATAATTTCGCTCGCAAAACGATTTTATTTCGGTATTGCTTCCTGGATCCTGTTTCATAAAATCATTGGTGGGAAAGCCTATGATCATAAAATTTTCACCTTTGTACTTGTCATACAGTTCTTGCAGATCCTTGAATTGCGGGGTCAAGCCACATTCGCTCGCGGTATTTACAATCAGAATTTTCGTGCCCTTAAACGATGAAAAGTCAATAGGCTTTCCTTCAATGCTGTTTGCAGTGAACTGGTGAATGCTGCTAGTGGGCTGACCTTTGAAAAGTGCAGGGAAGAATGTAAAATGAAACAAGAGTAATATTTTTAAGATGAATAGTTTCAAACGAATGTTTAAATTTAGCGTTAATATTCGTAATAATATGAGCATTTGGAACGGAGAAGTTACTACACAATTAATAAATGAGCTTGGTAAAAACAGTCTTGGCGATTTTTTTGAGATAAATTTTACGGAGGTTGGTCCCGATTACCTGAAGGCCACCATGCCTGTGAATCATAAAACCAAACAGCCTTTCGGTCTGTTGCACGGGGGTGCTTCTGTGGCCCTGGCAGAGACCATTGGCAGTGTTGCCAGCTGGTGTTCAGTGAACCGCGAGCTATTTATTGGCGTGGGGGTAGAGATCAATGCCAATCACATTAAATCGGTCACGGAAGGGCTTGTTACAGCGGTTTGCACCCCAATTAAAATTGGAGGCAAGCTACATGTGTGGGATATTCGGATTTCCGATCATATCGACGAATTATGCTGCGTTTGCCGTTTTACGTGCATGATTGTGCCTAAAAGGAAGTAGACTTGGGTTATTGGCTCATAAAATTAACCTTGCGATTTGAAAAATAACATTATTTTTGTTGCTGTTAAATTTCAAACCAAAATGACATTATCACACAAATTTATGGCCCTGGGCGTATCAGCTTTGCTGTTAACTGCTTGTGGAGGCTCAAAAGAACACGAAGCTGCCAGTGAGGGTATTGATTCGACGACGGTTGTAAAAGATACAACGCCGGTAACAGTTGACGATACAACTAAATTCAAATTCGATTTTACGATCGCCAATATTCCATCCCCTGCCAATTCAGTGCAGGAGCTGGCTGCATGGGGGATACCTTATGACAACAGTATTTTGAACAATCCTAAAAACACTTCGAAGTATACAACAGAGTACCAAAGAAGTATTAACCTTGGTGTTTACAATATTGACATGGCTTATGCGATGGTTAGTGAAAAAGGACCAGACGTGTTGCAATACATGAAAAACATTCTGATCATGAGCGATGCGTTGGGCTTAAAAGGTGCTGTAGATATGATGGTGGGCAAAAGAGCCGAGTCAAACCTGAACAGCAAAGACAGCTTATTTAAAATCCTGGATGAAATTTTCGTGAAGAGCGATTCCTACCTCAGGACCAATGAGCGCGTTTATACTGCGGCTACTGTCTTTGCTGGTAGCTGGCTTGAAAGTTTATACATTACCTGCAAATTGAATGAAAAAGTTGCAGAAGGTCCTTTAAAAGAAAAAGCACGTAAACACCTTTGGGAGCAACGTTTTCACCTTGGCAACCTGATAAACCTTTTGAGCGATTACAAGGACAAAAAAGAATGTGGCGAATTAATCAAGGATCTAAAGCCCATTCATGAAGAAATCAATGCCATCAAACAATCTTCAGACATGACGGACGAAAAGTTCACTTCCATTTCTGCTAAGATTGCTGCGTTAAGAAACAAATTAACGAGCAACTAAAAAAAGATTAAATTATATTGAACGGAGAGGTAGTTATATCTCTCCTTTTTTTATTTCAGTACTTTATCAACGCCAATTCCAAACAAAGCAAAATCATATTTTATAGGGTCTTTAGGATCCATTTGTTTTAAGACACCTGTAATTTCTTCTACCGCTTGCCAATCATTTTGTTTGCGCTTTAATAAACCCAGTGTCCGACTGACGTTGCCGGTATGTACATCAAGAGGCAAACACAAGTCAGCTGGAGAAATTTTTTTCCAGATTCCAAAATCTACCCCTTTTTTGTCTTTTCGCACCATCCAGCGCAGGTACATGCATAAGCGCTTGGCACTTGATTTTTGAAGTGGATTCGAAATGTGTTTCTCAGATCTAGCTAAGTGATTCACTTCTAAAAACTGTTCCCTGAATTTACTAATGTTATGTTTTAAGCCAATGTTGACATTTTTTTCCGGCAGCGCAAAAGCAGCTTCCAAACCTTGATGGTTTACATAAATATTTTTCAGTCCGTTGATAAAAAAAAGGCAATCGTTTCCGTTAAAGGTGCGGTGTACAAAATTTTCAAAAGGCTTAAGATCCTTTTTTGAATGGTGAAGGATAAAATCATGAGGCGAATGATCCATCCAATTCATAAGCTTCGATGCATTCGTAATAATCGATTTTCTGTTTCCCCAGGCAATGGTGGCAGCAAGGAAACCAGCAATCTCAATATCTTCTTTTTTTGTAAAAAGTCTTGGAATGCTTACAGGATCATTCTCTATAAAAAGCGTTGTATTATAGTGATAGTATTTTTCGTCAAGAAATTCTTTGATGTTACTGAAGTCAGGCATGGCAAACAAAGATAAGGGGTAACCTGAAAAGAAAAAACCTCATTTCTTGTGAAATGAGGTTTTAATAAAGTAATGGTAAAAAGAAATGCCTTTATTTAGAAATGATCACTTTCTGGTTTATCAATGTATTATCGTTTTGTCCGGAAATAAAATAAATTCCCTGACTAAGATCGTTTATAGAAACTTTATAATTGTTCGCAGAAGTTAATTGAATCACTCTTACAAGTTGTCCGAGCTCGTTCACAAGACTCAGTTTCAAATCAGAGTTTGATGCAATGGTAAACTCACCATTATTTGGATTTGGATAAATCAGAAGTCCGGCGCTTGAACCGTTTAATTCATTAATGCCCGCACAACCCGATACTCTCACCTGAACTGTTCCGGTACTTACACAACCGTTAGCATCTGTTCCTGTTACCGTGTAGATTGTATTGATTGTAGGGTTTACGTTTATTGTG
>Ga0105046_10000689_pt1 | contig 48780 bp, 47 predicted proteins | sample MAT03_FD_78385 | JGI IMG/M metagenome (GOLD analysis project Ga0105046, IMG submission 78385) | Freshwater microbial communities from Lake Fryxell liftoff mats and glacier meltwater in Antarctica - MAT-03 (megahit assembly) | ecosystem: Environmental > Aquatic > Freshwater > Ice > Liftoff... | reverse complement strand
ATGGTTGTTCATAAAGTTTCTGAAAATCAACAGGGCGGCCAAGCCAATGGCTTTGTAGTAAACCACGGTCTTGCAGAAAAAGAGCGCGAACTCTACGAGCGCAAGATTCTATAGCTGCAAGAAGAGATTGCGTTTTTGCGGACATTGGTCAAGGCACCCTAGGCAGGCATTTCCGCTTTTGTTGGCATTTTCACCAACAAACAGCATTACAGTAGCTAAAAAGAGTTGTTGGTTATAAGACTGACAAGGGCAAAAGAGCGTAAAATAATCGACCGCCCAAGCACGGATTCCTCCGCATCAACTATCCATTAATTACCATTTTTGTAGCTTTATTTCTGTACTGGCAGTTGTTTATAAATAGTCGTGGCGGCGGCCTGAGCGGCAGCCATGATGGTAATATCGGCAATGCTGACGCGGGAGGGGGCCGTAATGACGTACAGTATCACGTCGGCGATGTCTTCGGGGTGGAGCGGCTCAAAACCTTCATAAACTTTGGCCGCGCGGGCTTCATCGCCTTTGAAACGCACCACCGAAAATTCGGTTTCTACCGCGCCAGGAGCTACGTTTGTTACTTTGATGCCGTGTTGGGTTAAGTCCAGCCTCATTCCTTCGCTAATGGCTTCAACGGCTTTTTTGGAGGCGCAATACACCACGCCGTTGGCATAAGTTTGTTTGCCTGCCGTAGAACTCAGATTGACGATGTGGCCCGTTCGCCGCGCTACCATGTTGGGAATCACCGCCTTCGAGACGTACAACAGTCCTTGCACGTTGCTGTTAATCATGGCGTCCCAGTCGTCTATGTCGCCATCTTGAATCGCCGCAAGACCGTGGGCATTGCCCGCATTATTGACCAAAATGTCAATATTTTGCCAACTTTCGGGCAGCGACCCGATGGCTTCGGACACGGCTTGGCGGCTACGAACGTCAAACTGCAACGTGATTGTTTTCACTTGCTGGCCAAGTTCTTGGGCAAGTTGGTCAAGACGGTCTTGCCGACGACCGCACAAAATGAGGTCAATCTTGGCAGTGGCCAAGGCTTGGGCGGTGGCTTTTCCGATTCCAGAAGAAGCACCAGTAATGAGGGCAATGCGAGACATGGTAGATGTATGATGTATGATATATAATGTGGGCGCGTAGCCTATGATGTATGATATATGATGCGGGGCGCGTAGCCTATGATGTATGATTTTGGCTTCTGACTCTCAACGTTTTTTTTCTGCCAATGGTTATCAATATTACGCCGCCCAGTATCACCGCCGAAGCTACGAGTGTGCGCGCGCTGAGGGTTTCGTTGAGGAATAACCAGCCGAGTAGCATGGCCACCACGGGATTGACGTAGGCGTAGGTAGCCGTGAGCGATGGCGGTGCATTGTTGATGAGCCACACGTAGGCCGAATATCCCACAAACGACCCAATAACTATCAAATAAGCCATTGCCCAGTAGGTTTGGGTGTTCATTTGTGCAATCGCCGCCATGCCGTTTGGTTCAACTATGGTGCTGACTATCAAGGCAAAAGTGCCGCCAGCCAGCATCTGAACAGCCGTAGCTTGCATTTGGGGAGGCATTGCTAAATAAGGCGATTGAATAGACCCCCACGCCCAACAAATAGAGCCCACAAAAACTAAAAAAGCGGGCCACAATACCACTTCTTGATTTTTTAAATTGGCGGCAGGATTGAGCAAGATGTACATGCCGATTAGCCCCACGGCAAGGCCAAAAATGGTAACAATAGTAGGTTTTTGTTTGGCAAAAAAGAGGTAATCAAGCACCACCATCCAAACGGGAAGCGTGGCTACCAACAAGGCCACCAAGCCTGTGGGCATAAATTTGAGGGCATAGGCTACGGCGCAGTTGCCAATGCCACTGAGCAAGAAACCCACCCAGGCCGCCGAACGCCACTGCCTAAAAGAGGGCAAAGAATACCCACGCAACAACGTTAAAACAAACAAAATAGCTCCCCCTATCAAGAATCGAATCGCACTCGCCAGAAGCGGTGGGAGCACTTCGATGGCATAGCGAACTCCCAGAAACGTACTACCCCAAACGAGATAGACAATGGCCAAATTGGCAAAAATTTTGAACTGAGAAGGTGAAGACAAAACTAAAATGCGTTAATTATGAAGCCACAAAGTTAGGGAAAGCCTCCTAAAACTACGTTAAAATCTCCCTTATTACTTTGCCACCCACGTCAGTAAGCCTAAAATTACGACCCTGAAATGGATACGTCAATTCTTCGTGATTGAAGCCCAAGAGGTGTAATATCGTAGCCTGGAAATCGTGCACGTGCGTGCGGCCTTTAACGCCTTGATACCCCAGCTCATCGGTTTCGCCGTGCGAAAAGCCCTTTTTGAGGCCACCGCCCGCCATCCAGAGCGTGTAGGCTTCGGGGTTGTGGTCGCGGCCCATGAAGGGCGCGGGCTTGTTGTCGCGGTTTTCTTGCATAGGCGTACGGCCAAACTCACCGCTCCACACCACTAACGTTTGGTCGAGCAAGCCCCGTTGTTTGAGGTCGAGCAGCAGGGCGCTCATTCCTTGGTCAGTTTCGCGGCATTTATTTCTAAAACCAATCTCCAAAGCCTCACTCGACGACGAGCCGTGGGTGTCCCAGCCCCAATCAAAAAGTTGCACAAAACGAACGCCATTCTCTACTAATTTTCTGGCCAACAGGCAATTGTTGCCAAAAGAAACCTGCCCAGGCGTAGTGCCATAAAGTTGATGAATGTGCGTTGGTTCTTTTGAAATATCCATCACCTCAGGCACTTCGGCTTGCATTCGAAAAGCCAATTCGTACTGACTGATTCGGGTCAAAATTTCGGGGTCGCAAAACGCATCGTACTGTTGTTGGTTAATCTGGTTGATGGTTTCGATGGCCGAGTGGCGTATGTCGCGGTCGAGGCCGTTGGGGTTTTCGACATACAAAACAGGTTCTCCTGATGAGCGACATTGCACCCCTTGATACACCGACGGCAAGAAGCCACTTCCCCAGATACTCTTGCCCGCTTCGGGATATTTGCCGCCCGAGGTGAGCACCATGTAGCCTGGCAAATTCTGGTTTTCGGTACCTAAACCGTAGCATGCCCAAGTGCCCATACCTGGCCGCCCCAAGCGTGGACTACCCGTGTGCATGAGTAGTTGCGCAGGTGCGTGGTTAAACTGGTCGGTGTGCATGGCTTTCAAGAAGCACACTTCATCTACAACCTTCTGAAAATGAGGCAAGTGCTCTGACACCCACGCCCCCGACTTCCCCCGCTGCTCAAGCGTGGCCTGCGGCCCAAGCATTTTGGGAACCCCCCGAATAAAAGCAAACGTTTTGCCTTCCAAAAACGACTGCGGGCAGTCGCGGTTGTGCCATTTGATGAGTTCGGGCTTGTGGTCAAAGAGCTCTAATTGGCTCGGCGAACCTGCCATGTGCAAATAAATAACCGATTTTATTTTGGGCGTAAAGTGCGGTTGTTTTGGTAATAATGGATTTCCTGCAACCTGCTGCGGCGGCCTGCCAGCATCGCAGCTACCCAACAAAGAAGACAAAGCCCGCCCAAGCCGCTGCCGCATTGTTTTAGAAAATGGCGGCGGGTGTCAAAGCGCGTTTGGTCAAACTGAGCTTGTTGTTGGTAATTTTTCATTGTTAATGTCAAGATGTGTATTTCAAAGCAAAATTACTCAAAAATATAACCGCTGCGCCATGCGATAAGTATTGCAATGCGCCTCCACAATATCGGCAATGCGCGGCGAGTAGCCCCCGCCCATCGAAACCACTACGGGGAGTTGCCGCTTTTGGCATTGTTCAAACACAAACGCATCGCGGCGGCGGCAGCCTTCTTTCGTAACTTTCAGTTTTCCCAATTTGTCGGTTTCCAAAATATCTACCCCCGAAATATAAAACACCAAATCGGGGTTGTGGTCTTTGAGGAGCGCGGGCAATGTTTGATTAAGTAAATCCAAATAAGCCGCATCTTGCGTACCTGTGGGCAAGGCAATGTCCAAATCAGAGGTTTCTTTCACCAGCGGGTAGTTTTCTTGGCCGTGCATAGAAAACGTAAAGACGCGCGGTTCTTGCCCAAAAATAGCCGCCGTCCCGTTGCCCTGGTGTACGTCCAAATCTATTACCAAAATTTGTTTTACCAATTGATTTTCAAGCAAATAATGCGCCGCAATGGCCACGTCGTTGAGCAAGCAAAACCCCTCGCCACGGTCGGCGAAGGCGTGGTGCGTGCCGCCCGCCACGTTGAACGCTACGCCATACTGCAAGGCAAAATGGCAACATTCAATGGTGCCTTGGGCAATGCGCGTTTCGCGTTCAATGAGCTCCGCCGACAGCGGGAAGCCAATGCGCCGCACCATTTTGTCGGAAATGCGCAGGTTTTTTAAATCCTCCCAATATTGACGGGTGTGTACGCCCAAAATCCAGCGTTCGTTCAGTTCGCCTGGCACAAAAAAATTTTCGGAGCTGCAAGTGCCTTCGTAAAGCAATTGTTCGGGAATGAGTTCGTATTTCAACATCGGGAAGCGGTGCGGCTCGCCGTTGGCATTTGGGGGCAATGGGTGGCAATAAAGGGTGTCGTAAGCAATTTTTAGCATCTATTTTTCGTTAAAAAGTACCTTTTGAAACACTGTACATTTTAGGTTTCAACGTTTTTTTCTGTATTTTTAAATCACAAATTAATTAATTCATGATACGCAAGCTCATGTTTTTTGCAACGGGCGCAATTGGACTGCTGACCATATACGGTTGTTCGCCCAATGCCACCAAAGACTTAACACCCGATGACTCACAGGTGTTTATTACGGACGTAAAACCAGGCGTAAATTGGAACACATACGCTACTTTCGTGCTACCCGACAGTGTTTTTACGCTCAACAACCAGCGGGCGGGCATCTGGAACGACCTTCGCGCGCCCCGCATGACCAGCAGCGTGGCTGCTACCCTTGACAGTAGGGGTTATCGGCGCGTAGATCGCAGTGCCAAACCCGACTTGGGCGTAAACATCATTGGCATCACAAATGTTCAAAACGACCTTGTAGCCAATCCAAACCCCTGGGGTTGGGGTGGTGGCGGTTGGGGAGCAGGTTGGGGCGGCGGCTGGGGGCCAGGTTGGGGCGGCGGGGTTTCCTATTCGGTGGTTCAGTCGAGCGACGTATATTGGTACGTTGAGATAATAGACTTAAAAAATGCCGTAGGTCAACAACAGCCCCGCCCGCTCTGGAACGCCCAAATACGGGGCAATGGCATCTTGGACGAAACCTTGTTTAACAACATGATTGGGGCCATTTTTGCCCAATCGCCCTACTTAAAACGCAATTGAAAGCCATGAAAAATTACCTAATATTTATTTTTTGCTTGGGCCATATTGGCAGCACACTGGCCCAACAAGTTATTGACCGCCCGCAGCTTTTCAAACGCCCTTCGCCCTACGAACGCTACACCACCTACCGCGCGGCGTTGGTGGCTGGCTGGGGTGCGCCAATGGGTACTTTTCAAAATTATATGACCAAAAATACCTTTCGCAACTATGCTGCGTCTTTGGACTTTGTTTTTCCCCAAAACAATTTTTCGGTGGGAGCCACCCTTGGTTCGCAATATTTTCAAAACCGATTGCCCCGGCAAGTGTATCAATTTTCGGACGGGGCGGTGTCGGCGGTTCAAACCCGTGCTTTTTCGGCCTATTCGTTGGTTCTCACGGGAAGTTATCATTTTGCCAAAGTCAATGCCCCTGTGCGGCCCTACGTGCAAGTGGGGGCTGGTGGGGCTTTTGCCGAACTGACCAACTATTGGGGCACTATTCCAACGGGGGCAAATGGCTTCAAATTGGTAGCCCAAGCTGGAGCGGGCGTGCGCGCCTTGTTGAGCAAAACAGGAAACTTCGGGGCAGAACTGGGGGCTACCTACCAGTATATGCCGTTTGAGGTGGCACCTGAGGGTATCGCAGACGCTACCTCACTGAACGTAAGAGTGGGGATATTTTACCGGTGGTGGTAGCGTTCTTTATGGATTGATGAATATTTCGTGCGTTATTTCGCAATGTGGCTCAAACTGCGCCGTGGCCGAGCAGTATTTTTGCATCGAAAGCTGCACCGCGCGGGCTACTTTGGCCGCGTCTAATTGGCCTTTCAAAAAAAACTGAACGTTGATTTTTCGAAATGGACTGCGCTGGCTATCAGCCTCTTGGGTGCGGTCGCCATTTACCGATATGCGAAAATCTTCGATTTCTTGCCGCTGTTTTTTGAGAATCAACACAATATCAATGGCACTGCAACTGGCCAAGCCCATGAGTAGCAACTCCATGGGGCGCGCGCCCAAGTTGTGGCCGCCAATGTCGGGTGCACCGTCGGTGTGTACTACTACGCCCGATGCCCCCGTGGCCTCAAAATGAAAACTATCATTGACACGAATTAATTCTACTTTCATAATAAAGGGTGGTTAAAAAACTTTATTTGTTACTTTGCCCGAATGGCCTCTACGGGGTCCATGCGCGAGGCCGTAAAGGCGGGTACGATACCCGACAAAACACCAATAAAACTCGATACGCCCAAACCAAGTATAACGTTTTTGGAACTGAGCACGATTTCTAACGACCCCAACTTGGCAAAAGACAGTAAATAGACCAGTAAAATGCCCACTAAGCCGCCAATAAGGCTCAAAAATATGGCTTCAAATAAAAATTGAAACAAAATAAAATAGTTTTTTGCCCCCAACGATTTCTGAATTCCGATGAGGCTGGTGCGCTCTTTGACCGACACAAACATGATGTTGGCAATGCCAAAGCCACCCACTAAAATGGAAAAACTACCGATAACCCAACCCGCCAATGTAATAATGGCAAACAAACCAGACACGGCTTTGGTGGCAGCCTCAGGGCGATTGACGGAGAAATTGCTTGATTTTGAAGGTCTTATTCCACGTTTGGTACGCAGTAAGCCCGTTATTTCGGCTTCAAGTTCTACTTGCCCTACGTCTTGGGGGCGGCTTTTGGCCACAATGTCCACGCTGGGGTCAGACGATTGAAAGGCTTTGGCAAATGACAAATAAGGAATAATTACTTTGGTGTCGGGATTGCCCGCAATATCAAACAAGCCCTTGCCTTTTTTCTTCTGAATACCCAATACCGTATATCGCAAACCACTCACTTTGAAGAGTTTGCCCACGGGGTCGGCATCGTTTGGGAAGAGTGTTTCGGCAATATCGGCTCCTACGATGGCTACGTTTCGGCCTTTTTCTATTTCTTGGGGCATAAAATAGCGGCCTTTCTCAATGGCTACCTCCGATACTTTGTTGTACTCAAACGTAACTCCTTGAACGAGTGCGTCCATGCTGTTGTTGCCGTTTTTAGCGGTTTGGCGGCCCTTAAAATCCATCGCTACCAAGGCATCGGCACCTTCCAGACGTTCGGCGAGGTATTTGTAGTCGCTGTAGTTGATTTCGGGCCACTGAAAATATTTCCACCACTGAAACTCACCGCCAAAAATCCAAGGCCATTTTTGCACATAAACCACCTGATCGCCGATTTCGGATAGACTTTCTTTGATGTTGCGTTCGAGCGAATCTACCACCGTAAAAACGCCAATGATGGCAAAAATGCCGACCGTAACGCCCAACAGCGAGAGCGTAGTACGCAGCAAGTTGGCGCGCAGGGCTTGGATCGCAAATCGTAAACTTTCGTAGGTTTGTCTAATAAATTTCATCTGAGCAAACAATTTTACAATGATAAACAGCAATTACCCCCCAATTGTTGATTTTATTGCGTCATTTTACACGAAAGGCAGCTAAGATAAGTTGATTGGTACGAAAATTGGTATTGGTTTTGTTAAGTCCTTTTTAAACATACTCTCCAAGATTTTCATTAAAGGGTGAGTAGTTGTGATTGATAAACAAGAAAATGAACTATAACATATTGATAATCAGGTTTTTATGCAAATACACCAAAGCAATTAAATTTTCTTCACTACTTAATTCAGAAATTTCAATTTTCTTTGCGTAAATCAAAGGAAAAATGCAGTGCGTAAAATGAAAATAAGTACCCAATCTCGAAGCGATTTGCTCGTCCACTGTGCCATTGTCATAGGCTTGGTGGCCTTGTTGTTTTTGGCTTTTTTCTTCGTCTATTTGCCTTTCACCACCAACCATGGCGAAAGCGTAACCGTGCCCGAACTAACTGGCATGAGCGTAGAGCAACTCGAAGACTACCTCGACGAGCGCAATCTGCGTTACGAAATCAGCGATTGTACTTTTGTGGCCGGTGCCAAGCCGCTCACGGTGCTGCGGCAGCACCCGCACCCAGGCATGAAAGTAAAAGAAGGCCGCAAGATATACCTGTATATCAATTCATTGACTGCGCCCAATATAAAAATGCCACAGCTCATAGAACGTACCCAGCGCAGTGCCGAAGCTGAGTTGAAGCGGGTAGGGCTACAATTGGGCAAACTCATTTATGTGCCAGACCCTTCGCAATCTGTTATGCAGCAGTTGTTTAATGGCAAGCCCATTCAGCCTGGGCAGTTGATTCCGCAGGGTTCAAAGGTTGATTTAGAATTAGGAAATGGCATTGGAAATACCGAAATGGACGTTCCGCTCGTTGTAGGTAAGATGCTCGACGAAGCCGACTTCATGTTGAAAGCGTCAAGTTTGGGTCGTGGGCTTATTATTTACGAAGACGACCCCACCCAACCCCCTGGCACGGTAACTCGGCAAAACCCCGAAGCGGGTGCGGGCAACAAAATAAGGGTGGGCGAGACAATTGATTTGTGGGTGGTGGGTACGCCCCAAGTGCCGCAGCTCAAAGAAAATAAATGACCAGAAAAGTGAACAAAAAGCCGTGAACAGCACAAAACGAAAAACAAAAAGACTGGTAAGTAGCTGGTGGTGGTCGTTGGTACTCATTTCGCAGCTCGCCCAAGCGCAGTTTGTGGGTTTTCCAGTGGGCCCCGATTTTTCTGACGCACCCCAAAAAAATGCCCGCACGGCTGCTGTTTCGTTGCCTTTCTTTGACGATTTTTCGTTGTCTTCCAATGGCCGCCTCGACCCTGCACTTTGGCAGTTGGGGGGCGGCACGTACGTCAATAATACCCTGACTGTCAATCATCCAACGCTCAATATCGCAACTTTTGACGGCACCGATGCGGCCGGAAAGCCCTATAATTTTACCAGCCAAAGTGCCTACGGCGCCACCGACACGCTCACTTCACAACCCATTGATTTAAGAGGGCTTGTCCCCGCTGACTCTGTGTTTTTGAGTTTTTATTGGCAAATGCGCGGGCTGGGCGAACTGCCCGACGCGGAAGATTCGTTGCAGTTGCAGTTTCGCACCGCGCAGGGCGTTTGGCAAACCATCTGGAAGCAGGCAGGCGGCATCCCAAATCTTAATTTTAACTATGTGTATCTTGCGCTCAGCAATAGTACCTATTTCCACGATGCATTCCAATTCCGATTTAGGGCTTTTGGGCGGCAGGCGGGGCGGTTTGATACTTGGCACATTGACTACGTTTACTTAAACAAAAAACGCACCACCGCCGACCGCTTCGTGCGCGACGTCGCCTGCCGTCTGCCCGTTAGTTCGTTTCTGAAACGCTACTCGGCCATGCCCTTGAAGCAATATCTGGCCCAGCCTGCCGCCGAAACCGCCGACTCTGTCTATACCGACATTACAAACCTAAATGGCAATTTTCGGAACGATGGCGGCGGTTTCAACAATATTTCCTTTACCTACACCCTTGCCAATGCCCAGACGGGCGGCACGATTCAAACCATCAACAATGGTACGGCGGTTCTTATTCCTCCGTTGAGCTCGCAAATCAAAAGCGTAAAACCACAACCGCTGCTGCTGCCCGACACCACCAGGCGCGTGCTGCTCACCAGTAAATTTAGCATGCTGACAACCGATAACGACATTCCTCGTAACGAAACATCTACTTCTATTGCTGGTATAGACCTCCGCCGCAACGATACCATTTCGGGCGTTACGGTACTCGATAATTATTATGCCTACGACGACGGCAGCTCCGAATACGCGGTGTATCTCAATCGCCCCTTGGGCCGTGCTGCGGTGCGCTACGTGCTCAATCGCCCCGACTCGGTGTCGGCAATTAGAATTAATTTGGTGCCTATTCTCAAAGATTTGACCGACCAGTTTATTACGGTGCAGGTGTGGAGCAACAAAAACGGGCGGCCCAATGCTTTGCTTGGTCAAAAATCGGCACGGGTGCAATACGCGGCCAACCGCAACGATTTTGTAGAATTTCCGCTTGATTTTGGCGTGGCCGTCAGCGATACATTTTACGTGGGCTGGTTGCAAATTGGGCAAGAAAGCGTAGCCGTAGGACTCGACCGCAACAACCGCCGCGAAGAACAAATTTACGTGAACTTGGGCCAAGATTGGCAACCTTACACCAACTCCCGCAACGACCCCACGCTGGCTTTTTTCAACGGCAGTCTGTTGGTTAGGCCTGTGCTGGGCGGCAAACGCACTCCGCCAGTAACGTCAGTGGCAACCCAAGAAATGCCCGATTGGCGCGTGTATCCCAACCCAACCAGTGGCCTTGTACGCTGGGACACCGACGACATCAAGCAAGTAGAGCTGTGGAGCAGCGGCGGTGCTTTGGTGCGGCAATGGGGTCAAATTTCTGAAAAGCAAATCAACCTGGCCGATTTCCCCAACGGGCTCTATTTACTGCGACTTTCAAACGAAAAAAAATCGTTGGTAAAGAAAATTTTATTGCAAAAATGAGTGTTTTTCTTAGGCACTAACTACTTGATTATTAACTTATTATAAATATTCAAAACAAATGGACATTTCGGTAGCCGACCTCAAAAAACGCATCGAAAGCGGCGAAAAGCTCAACTTGATTGACGTACGCGAAGAATACGAATACGATGCCGACAACATTGACGGCCAACTTGTACCGTTGGGCGATTTGCCGCACCGGTTGGTTGAATTTGAAGATTTAAAAAACGAAGAAGTGATTGTGCACTGCCGGTCGGGCAAACGCAGCGAAACCGCCCAGCGGTTTATGCAAGCGCAGGGTTTTACCAACGTTCGCAACGTACTGGGCGGTATGCTGGCCTACCGCGAATTGAGCTAAACCGACATAATATCTTGCTCTTTTTGGGCAAAGATTTGCTCAACCTTGGCGATGTAGCTATCCGTTATTTTTTGGATACGCTCTTCGCCTTTTTTTACGTCGTCTTCTGCTACGCCTTCTTTGGTAAGCTTACGAATGGCGTTGTTGGTGTCTTGCCGAATGTTGCGCACGTTTATTTTGGCAGTTTCTATTTCATTTCGCACTTTTTTTACCAAATCGCGGCGGCGTTCTTCCGTGAGTGGCGGCACATTGAGCCTTATGGTTTCGCCGTCGCTGGAGGGGTTCAAGCCCACATTGCTGTTGCGAATGGCCTTTTCGATGTCGCCAATTGTCTTCTTTTCAAAAGGCCGAACGGCAATGGTGCGTGCGTCAGGCGCTGAGACGGCGGCCACGTTGTTGAGCGCCGACATTACGCCGTAGTACTCCACCTGAATGCCGTCCAGCATTTGTACGGAGGCCTTGCCCGCCCTAATTTTGGACAGCTCAATGTTCAAATGTTTCAACGCCCGCTCCATGGTGTCTTTGGCGTCGTCCAAATACAATTCTACTTCTTCCATATTTAATAATTCAGCTTGTTTTTTATTTACTTACCAAAGTACCAATGGCTTCTCCCTCCACAATTCGGCGGAAGTTGCCCGTTTGGTTCATGTCGAAAACAATAATGGGCAGGTTGTTTTCTTTACAAAGTGCAAAGGCCGTCAAGTCCATTACTTTGAGGTTTTTGCTGAGGGCTTCGTCAAAAGTAAGCTGGGTGTAGCGGGTGGCATTGGGGTCTTTCTCGGGGTCGGCGGTGTAGATACCGTCCACGCGCGTACCTTTCAAAATCACGTCGGCATTGATTTCAATGGCACGCAACGCGCCCGCCGAGTCGGTAGTAAAATAAGGATTGCCCGTACCTGCGCCAAAAATCACGACGCGGCCTTTTTCTAAGTGGCGCACGGCGCGTCGTCTAATCATGGGTTCGGCCACTTGCTCCATTTTAACCGCCGAAAGCAACCGCGTAAACAAGCCCTGCTTTTCGAGTGAACTCTGCACAGCCATGCTGTTGATAACGGTGGCCAGCATGCCCATGTAGTCGCCTTGCACGCGGTCAATCCCCGATTTTTCGACCGAGGCGCCCCGAAAAATATTGCCGCCCCCAATTACGATGGCTACCTGCACGCCCAAATCTACCACTTCTTTGATTTCGCTGGCGTAGCGTTGCAAGATGTCAAAATCAATCACTTGCCTTTTGTCACCGCCATTGAGGGCTTCGCCGCTCAGTTTCAATAAAATTCGTTTGTACTTAGGTGGTTTCATATTTAGTTTATTTGGGGCAAAAGTAAAGACTTACTCAAACTCTACCAATACTTGATTTTTATCCACGGTGTTTCCTTCCTGTACTTTTACCGACTTTACCACTCCTTCGCCTGGCGACTTGATGGCGTTTTCCATTTTCATGGCTACCAATACCAACACAATCTGGCCTGCTTGCACAATGTCGCCTGGCTGCACTTTTATTTCCCAAATAAGCCCCGGCATGGGCGCTTTTATGTGATTTACTTTGTTTTTGGCGGCACTTCCCAAGCCCATTTGTTGGAGCAGCAGGTCAAAACGGTCTTTGGCTACTACGTTATGAATAGTGCCATTTATCTTGATTTTAAAGGTTTTATCGGCATAGTTTGCCTCCAAGACCTCGGCATTATAAGAACGATTATTTTGTAAAATATGAAACCGCCCGCTGTCTATCGGCACCATGTCCCACTCAAAGGTTTCACCGTTGATGGTGGTCGTGGCTTGGGTAGTAGCTATTTCGAGGGTTGTTTTTTCGTTTACTATTATTTTTAGCATGACGATTTATAGAATTAAAAATTCATAACTTATTGATAATCAATGAACTATTAAAAAAAGCACCCGCATCGGCGTACCGAGCACCACTGCCCACACAATTATCCCACACAATTTAAGAAGGATTGGATTTCCAAAACTTTAACCCTGAAACGTCAAATTTAATGCTTGCGGCATTGACTAAGTAAATGCCACTCAAAATAACCGCCATGCCCACATAGTGCTGCAAATTAATTGTTTCGTGGTCGAATATTCCCCAAAAAATGGCCACAATCGGAATCAAATACGTAACCGATGCGGCAAAAAGTCCCGAAGACAACTGCACAATGCGGTTGAAGAGAACCGAAGCCAAACCGGAGCCAAATATGCCCAATAAAAACAAAAAGCCAGTAGGTTGAAGATTGGCGGGGTTGGCAATTTTTTGAAATAAGTCGGTAGTGAGCAGGGCCAAAAACGCCATTGGGCCAATAAATACAAACGTACCCGCCGTCATGGTCAAAGCGGGCAGATGGCTCAAATGCCGCACGATGGTATTGATGTTGATGCCGTAGAGCACCGTAGCCCCCAAAATCAAGAAAGCGTAAGGGTCGGCTACGTCTAAGTGGCCCGTAGCTGGCGAAAAAATGAGCAATGACGACCCCACCAACCCCAGCACAATACCCACCGACTGTACCAAACGCCCCGACTGCCCAAAAAACAACACCCCCAGCAACAATGTACAAAGCGGGCTCAACGAATTGAGCATACCCGACAAAGAACTGTTGAGGCGCGTACCCGCTTGGGCAAACAGAAAGGCGGGAATTAAGTAGCCCGTCAGTGCCGAAATGAGCAAATACGGGTAGCGGTCGGTGGGAATTTTACGAAAGTTTTTAAAAATAATGGGCAAAAAAAACAGCGAAGCACAAAACAACCGCCCTGCCGCTACTTCGGTTACGCCAAAAGTATGTAAACTCTTTTTTATTAAAATAAACGAACTACCCCAAACCAAAGCGAGCAAAATGAGTAGCAACCAGGCTTGTACGGGATTTTTGGCAGGTATCGGTGATTCCAAGATTTTAGATAGTTAGGGTGATGATGGTTGGTTTTCAACATCGAATGCGGAACATTAGAAACGCAAACCGGGCAAGTAGGCAAAAATCATCTCCCGCAAAATTAGAAGAAATTATCACAGCATAAAACCAACTTCGGCCAGTTTTTATAAACTAACCGCGCCTTCAAAAACCGTCGGCTCGGCCAAATCCATTAATTTGTTTGTTGGCTTTGCGGCAAATCCATTATCTTTGTGGCTCTATTGAAAGCAACTCCCGCCAAAAGTAGGGCACCTTGAAGGGTTGCACAAAACCAAACTAAAAGCATGGAACTGTTAAAAGACATTGTGAGTTTTTCGGGCAAAAGTGGTTTGTTCCGTATTTTAAAACCTGGACGCGCGGGCATTATCGTAGAAAGTCTGGACGAAAAGCGCGAAAAACAAATTGTGGGTAGCAGTACGCGGGTTTCGGTCTTGAAAGATATTTCGATGTTTAGAGCCGACGACCAAGATGCCGCGCCGCTGTCCGAAATTTTAAAAAACGTACACGCCAAATACGAAGGCCAAAAAATAGACACCAAAGCCCTTTCGGATTATCAGCTCGCCGATTTTATGGCCCAAGCACTGCCCGACTACGATACCGAACGGGTGTATCTGTCGGACATCAAAAAACTGGCCAACTGGTACAACATTTTGACCCAATATTTACCAGAAATATTTGAAGTGTTAGAAACTCCCGAAACACCCACCGAAGCTGGGCTAACCCCCGAAGCAGGCACAGCGCAAGAATAAGCAGAATGCCCTATTTTCAATCTATCCTGCACTTGTTTAAAAATATGGGGCCGCGCTACGTGTGGTTTCGGGCTGGTTACGAGTTGAAAAGACGCAGCGGATTGCTCAAAAAAAAGTTTCCGACCGACGTACCTCCGCGCACGTGGGCAACGCGCCAAGATTGGCAGCAGTTGCCCACGTGTTTTTTTGATTTTTCACCAATCAAAGCAGGTAGCCTCTCCTGGCTGCTCATTGCCGAAATGACGGAATACCGCAAAGGAAATCTGCTGTTTTTTGGCACACAATATTACCACATCACCGACTGGCTTATCAATCCTGATACGGGCTACCGTTACGATGCTGCCAAACACTGGACCGAAATTGCTGATTTTTCGCCCGAAGCAGGGGACATTAAATATGTCTGGGAAAAATCGCGTTTTTCTTTTTTGTACGCGCTTTTACGGTACGATTGGCACGCGCGCCAAGACCAGTCAGAAACCGTATTTGGCGAAATTGAATCTTGGATTGCGGCAAACCCTGTCAATCAAGGCCCCAACTGGCGGTGCAGTCAAGAGATTGCCCTGCGGGTGCTAAACTGGACATACGCCTTGAATTACTACAAGCACTCGCCCGCGCTCACGGAGGCGCGGTTTGAAAAAATCGTCCATTCTATTTATTGGCAAGCCAAGCACATTGAGTCCAATATTGATTTTTCGCGCATTGCCGTCCGCAACAACCACGCCATTACCGAAACCCTTGCCTTGTATTCGATAGGGCTGTTGTATCCATTTTTTAAAGAAAGTACGCGCTGGAAAAACTGCGGCAAGCGGTGGTTTGAGCAAGAAATAGCTTACCAAATCTACGACGATGGCACATTCTTGCAATTTTCGATGAATTACCACCGCGTGGTGGTGCAACTGCTCACTTGGGGCATCGAACTGGCCCATGTCAACCAAGAACGTTTTGCCGATACAGTGTACGACCGCGCCCAAAAATCGCTGATTTTTTTGCGGGCTTGCCAAGACCTCACCACGGGCTGGCTTCCCAATTATGGCAACAACGACGGGGCGTTGTTCTTTAAATTTACCGATGCCCACTTCCGTGATTATCGCCCGCAACTGAGCCATCTGTCAGCAGTAATGGCTTTTTTGGGTGCCAGTGCCCCAACTACTCCATCGCCCATTTTCTCATTCAAAAAATCGGGCTACTATTTGCTGCGCGATGCCGACACGCTTACTTTTTTGCGCTGCGGGGCTTACAAAGACCGCCCGTTTCAAGCCGACAACTTACACTTAGACATTTGGGTAAACGGCCAAAATATACTCCGCGACGCAGGCTCGTACAAGTACAACACCGACGCGCATTGGACGCGCTACTTTGCGGGTACGGCATCGCACAATACGGTGATGCTTGACAGCTACGACCAAATGCAAAAAGGGCCGCGTTTTATATGGTATCATTGGGCAAAAAAAGCAAACGGGCAATGGGCAAAAGCGCACAATGACGCGCCCACAACAAACATACAGCAATCAACACCGCAAACTCCGCAAGTTACCGATGATTGGTTTTTTGAGGGTTCCGTAAAAGTTTTTGGCCACCTCAAACCAAATATCTATCACCACCGCCGCGTAGCCAAAACCACGGGCCAACTGCATTGGCGCGTTGAAGACCGCCTCGAAAAAGCCCCTTCTGGGCTACTGATGAACCAAATATGGCACCCTTCGCCCGAATTTTTTGACCAGTTTATCATTCGCGCTTGGGACGAAAACGACCAAGAACTGAAATTCACTAAAACTGAAGGCTGGTATTCGGAGATTTACAGCAAAAAAGAACCTGCTCAACGGATAGTTTTTAGCACACTGGGGCGTTACATCCGTACCGAAATCATATCCATAAGTGCTGGTTTGTGAAACTTAATTGCAATAGTCGCCGATGGCCTTGTAGGCTTGCGTATAGCCCAGTTCGCCCGATTTGGACAAATCTAAACAGCCGCCGTTTTTGTCGCCGAGACTGTACTTGATAATGCCGCGCAAATAATACCCTTCGGCATAGCGTGGGTTCAATTTAATGGCACTGTTGCAATCTTGCAGGGTTCCTTTTTGGTCGCCAATGGTAGATTTAATGATACTACGGGTAAAATAGGCCTCCGAATAAGTGGGGTTGTATTCGATGGCCTTGTTCAAGTCAGCGATTGCTGCTTTGGTGTCGCCCTGCTTGCTTTTGCCCACGCCCCGCGCAAAGAGTGCTTCTGAGCGTTCAGCAGTTAATTCGTTGATTTTGTTTTTTTCTTGTATCGCTGCGCGCAAGTTGTCCAAAGTAGCCTTGGTAATGGGCCCACTGTAAATCACTTTGGAGTCGTTGATAGCGTTGTTGAGGTCAATAGATTTGTTGAAATCAGCGATGGCCTCGCGTTGGTTTCCCAGTTTGCTTTTACAAAATCCCCGCCCATAATAGGCGCGAAAATTTTGGTTATCCAATGAAATCGCTTGGTCAAAATCGACGAGGGCTTCTTCGTATTTTTCCATTTTACTGAGTGAAAATCCCCGGCTATAAAAAGATTCAGCATCTTCGGGATTCAACTCAATGGCCTTGGAGTAGTCGGCCACTGCACCCGTAAAGTCGTTGAGCTTCATCTTGGTGTAGCCGTACCCCGCAAACGCCTGCGGCCGCTTGGGGCTGAGGTCAATCACCCGCGAAAAATCGGTTTTAGCGCCCGTAAAATCTTCTAATTTTAATTTTACGCTGGCGCGCCCGAAGAGCGTAGCCGCATTGTTGGGTTCGAGTTCGGCTGAGTGGTTGAGGTCTTGCAATGCTCCCCGATAATTGTCGATGCGTGAGCGGTTAATGCCCCGTTGGTAGTAGCCTTGTGAGTCGTCGGGGTTGAGTTCAATGGCCCTCGTAAAATCTTGGATTGCCGCCCGAAAATCGTCTTGTTTCGCTTTGCTCATCCCCCTATTTAGGTAAGCATCGGCATATCTGGGGTTTAGTTCAATAGAGCGGTCGAAGTCGAGGATAGCTCCTCGGTGGTCTTTGAGGTTGGCTTTGGCCGTGGCGCGGTTGTAATAGCTGGCGGCGTTTTCGGGACTCATCGTGATGGCTATGTTGAAGGCTTGCAGGGCAGTTACAAAGGCGCCTGCTTTGCTCTTGTTTACGCCTTCTTCAAAGTACTCAGCGGCAGTTTTTTGTGCCCGCAACAATGGACTAATGGCCAAGAGAAAAGCCAAAGAAAGCAAGAAAGAAAGAGGTCTATTCATAAAATTAGGGTAGCTTATAATGAAATTATTGCAAGTAATTTGCCTTACAAAGTTACCTATTTTTCCTGTGTTTGGCAACCCGACGGCAGATTATTTTTTGGTAAAACAATAGAAAGCCCGCCTGTCTATGCCATTAAAACGCCTATGCCAAATAGTACCACAAAGAGCAATGTGGCAAGGGCCATTTGTTTGAGATAAGGGTCTAATTGGCGCGGATGCTGGTTTTTTGAGACAATTATTCCATTGTGTACAAAGAACGGAAAACTCAATAAAAAAATCCACTGTTGTGGTTTAGTAGGCTGTATCAATACATAAACAACGCTACACAACATGCCAACAATGAGCAAAGTCCAGTGATAAACTACGGCTTTTGGGCGGCCCCAACGCACCGGAATCGAGCGTTTTCCAGTTAGTGCATCTGACTCAATATCGCGCATGTTGTTGAGATTCAGTACCGCTACGGCAAACAAGCCACAACTGGTAGCGGGCAGTAGCAATGCCAAATTGAAGTGTTTGGTTTGCAAATAATAAGAACCCAAAACACCCACCCAGCCAAAAAACAGTAGCACCGACAAATCGCCCAAGCCGGCGTAGCCGTAGGGTTTTTTGCCCGCCGTATAAGTGATGGCCGCAATGATGGCCAAAATACCCAGCCCCAAAAACGCCAAAAAAGTTGGTAGCGTGGCATCTTTGAGCGAGGCATAAAGCAGGCCCACACCGCTAACGAGCGAAAAAACCGAAAACAAGCCCATGGCCCGTCGCATGGCCGCTGCCGAAATAGCTCCCGACTGTACCGCCCGTGCTGGGCCAATGCGTGCTTCGGTGTCTTTGCCATTGACGGCATCGCCGTAGTCGTTGGCCAAGTTTGATAATACTTGCAATAAAATAGTGGTTAAACAAGCCAAAAAGCAGATAAGCCAGCTAAACACGCCCGCCGACATGGCCAGAAAATTGCCCATCAAGATACTCGACAATGCCAGCGGCAAGGTGCGCGGACGCGCCGCCAAAACCCAAGAATTCATAAATTTAGATTTAACTATTTTCGCAAAGTTAAGGTTTCATTTCTGAATAACACTTACTTTTGCACCGAAGACAGCAGTTGAAAAACCCGAAATAAAAAAGCCAAAATCGGTCATTCACTTGCGGTTCTATTTATTCAATTATGTAAAAATCAGCAAATGGAAGAGCATAAAGGCGACCTTGAACAGCAAATCAACGTGGAACTTTCGGAAGAAATGGCCGAAGGAGTATATGCCAACTTGGCCATGATTGCCCACTCCAACAGCGAGTTTATCCTCGATTTTATTCGGTTGATGCCTGGCGTACCAAAGGCAAAAGTAAAAGCGCGTATTATTTTAACGCCCGAACACGCCCAACGGCTGTTGGCGGCCCTGCGCGACAATATTCGCAAGTACGAAGAAAGCTACGGCGATATTCGGGAAACCGAAAACACCAACTTTCCTTTTTCGATGAACTTTGGTGGGCCAATGGGCGAAGCATAAACAACGATGCCACTACTACCGATTGACCAACGCGCTACCCCGCAAAACGGGCACCACGTCGTATAGGTCGCGTTGGAGGCAATACTGAATGTCTTTGTGAATACCCAGCCGCTGCAACCGCCGCACGTGCGACGACGTGGCCAAGTAGCCAAGCATATTGTCTTGGGCCTGTTGGTAGGTACGCATGGCCAGCAGGGCCGCATCTTCGCCAATTATGTACTCGTCATGGAGGGCCTCTACCAGTGCGCCTGCAAAGAGGGTGTCTTCCAAATTGACTTTTCCTTTCCAGCCCGCGCAGAGTACCAAAACGTCGTATTGCTGCGATTTGAGGTATTCGGACACAGCACTTAGGTTCAAAAAAGCCCCTACCAGCACTTTCACCGCCGACGATTTTGCTTTGGCAATAGACAGCGTACCGTTGGTGGTAGTCATGGCGATACTGGCCCCTACAAGTGCCTCGTCCATGTAACTAAACGGCGAGTTGTCTAAGTCAAAACCTTCTACTTTTTGGGCGTTTCGCTCGGCAGCGGCCACGTAGCCTTGCTGTTGCAGGGCCAAGCACTCTTCTATGGTGGCCACGGGCGTAATGCTACCCACGCCGTGGGCAATGCCCGTTACCATGCAAGAAGTGGCCCGAAAAATATCGGTAACCACTACAATGGCATTTTCGATGTTGTGCAAATGGAGTAATTCGGGCGTAAGGCAAACGTCAATAGATTTCATAGAGGTTTAAAAATAAATCAAGGTAGTTTTTTGTTTTTCTGCTTGGCGGCTGCTAAAATCTTGGGGGCATTGTGGGTCTAAATTCTCAAACGCCTGGTTTTACAAATGGCAATTTGACCACTTGGGCTTTCAATAGTCGGTCGCGTACTTTTACGAAAATATCGGTACCAACTTTACTTTGCGCCAACGGCACATATCCCAGGCCAATCCCCTTTCCCAAAGTAGGCGACTGCGTGCCAGATGTAACGTGGCCTATGACGGTGCCGTCGGCGTTGCAGATTTCGTAGTGTCCACGCGGAATACCGCGCTCAACGAGTTCAAAACCAACCAGTTTATTGGTTAAACCTGCTTGTTTTTGTTGCAATAGCTGCTCAGCATTGACAAAGTCTTTGGTAAACTTTGTCACCCAGCCCAACCCCGCTTCGAGCGGCGAGGTGGTGTCGTCAATGTCGTTTCCGTAGAGGCAGTAGCCCATTTCGAGGCGGAGCGTGTCGCGCGCGCCGAGGCCTATGGGCTTGATGCCGTGCGCCGCGCCAGCTTCAAAAATACGGTGCCAAACCTGCGCTACCAAGTGGCTGGGAATGTACAACTCAAAGCCGCCCGCGCCCGTGTAGCCCGTGGCCGACACGATAACGTCGGGTGCGCCCGCAAAATGTCCTTTGGCAAAAGTATAATACTCCATTTCGGCCAATTTAAGATTGGTGAGTGGCTGCAAAGTCTCGGCGGCTTTGGAGCCTTGAACGGCCAACAAACACAAGTCGTCGGAGGCGTTGATCATTTTTACGCCTTCGGTGTTGTGGCCCTGAATCCAGTTCCAGTCTTTTTCGATGTTGGAAGCATTGACCACCAACAGGTATTCTTCGGCATCAATGCGATACACCAGCAGGTCATCTATTACGCCGCCCGTGGCGTTGGGCAAGTAGCTATACTGAATTTTGCCATCAACCAAAATATTGGCATCGTTGGCCGATACCCGCTGAATCAGGTCGAGGGCTTTGGGGCCTTTTAAGATAAACTCGCCCATGTGCGATACGTCGAAAACGCCCACGCCGTTGCGTACGCAGTGGTGTTCTTCCAAATCGGACGAATAACGAACGGGCATCATAAAGCCCGCAAAAGGCACCATTTTGGCATTTAGCTTTTGGTGAACGTGGTCGAGGGGAACATTTTTGATTTGCGCAGACATGCAGACAGTGGGGTTGAAATTTAAGGCTACAAAGCTACGGTTGAAATTTGAAAATTAGCATATTTTTTGCGCTTTCGTACCTTTGCGTTTTCAGATATAAACAAAAAAGCAAATTTTGTAGCTGTTATTGCTTGTTTTTTACGTTGTATTGAGGCAGCAACAGCACCTATTTTTCAATAAAAGTATTTCAATGAAAAACAATATCCTGAAATTTTTGGCTTTTCTGGGCTTTTTGATTGGCCTCAATGCGCTGGCGGCTGTTGTGTTTGTGCGCTGGGACGCCACCCAAGAAAAACGCTACACCATATCAGAAGCTACCAAAAAATTGCTCCAAAACTTGGACAAGCAGGTTTTGGTAAAAGTGTATTTAACGGGCGATTTCCCGCCTGGTTTTGAGCGGCTCGAAGGAGCCGTGCGCGAAACATTGGCCACTTTCTCCAACTATGCGGGGGCCAACTTGGCGTATCGTTTTATTGAACCAAACGACCCCGCTTTGCAGGACGAATTAACCAAAAAGGGACTCTTTGCTACCAATTTGTTTGCCAACGAAGACAGCAAAAAAACCGAGCAGCTGGTGTTTCCAAGTGCCATTGTGCTGTATGAAGGCAACGAATACGCCGTGCAATTGCTGAAAGGCAACAAGTCGAGTTCGCGCGAAGACCAACTGAACCAGTCGTACGAAAACGTAGAATTTGAACTGGCCGCGGCCATTCGGCGATTGACCCAAAAAAAACGCCCCAAGATTGCGCTTTTGGTAAGCCATACCAAAGTGCCGCCGCCGCGTTTCTCTGACTTAATAGCCACGCTTCAAGAGCGATACGACGTTTTTTTTGATTTAAACAACCCGCCCAATTACGACGGCATGGACGCTATCGTAGTGCCAAAACCCGATTTGCCGTTTAGCGACGACGAAAAATTTAAGATTGACCAATTTATTGTAAAAGGCGGCAAGGCATTGTTTTTTGTGGACGGTGCGCGCGTGGACAGCGTCAATTTGGAAGGCACTTTTGCCCAGCCAATGAATCTGGGCTTGGCCGATTTGCTTTTTAAATACGGCTGCCGCATCAACCAAAATTTGGTCAAAGATTTGAGTTGCGCCTACATTCCGCTCAACGTAGGCAACATGGGCGACAAACCGCAGATTAGGCCCATGCCATGGCGGTTTTTTCCGTTGGTCAATAATTTTGGCAAGCACCCCATCGTGCGCAACTTAGACGCTATTTATACGCGCTTCGCCAGTTCGATTGACACCGTGGGGGCGGCGGGTATTGTCAAAACGCCGCTCTTGCTGTCGTCGCAATATACCAAACTGCTCAAAGTACCCGCTTTGGTGGCCTACAACGAAGCCCGCCAACAACCCGACCCCAAAACCTACAACGCGGGTGTTCAAATTTTTGCGCTGCTGCTCGAAGGGCGGTTTACGTCGCTGTTCAACAACCGTATTTTGCCAAACGACCCGCGCAGCGAGGGATTTGTGGCCACAAAAAAAGCCGCCAAAATAATAGTATGCGCCGACGGCGACCTGATTGTGAACGACATGGACTACAAACGCAACGCGCCGCTACCGCTGGGCTACGACCGCCTTTCGCAAAATACCTTTGCCAACAAAGATTTTGTACTTTACGCCCTCGAATATCTCCTTGATTCGGACGGGCTTATTTCGGCGCGAAACAAACAAATTACGCTGCGACCTTTGGACAAAATCCGCCTCAAAGAAGAGCGTATCCAGTGGCAGCTCATCAACTTGCTGGGGCCGCTGGTTTTGATTGGGATAATTGGCGTAGGCTGGCAATGGCGGCGCAAGCAGCAGTACGGCAAATGAGCAGTTGGTTTCAACAAAAAAAACGCGACTCCGCAAAAACTTTGCCGAGTCGCGTTCCATGAAATAAAACTGCCAACTTATTTCTTCTCGGGCAGCAGTACTACTTTTACCAAATTGTCGCCACTCAAATAAGTATTGGCGGCGGCCTTGGTGCTTTCTACGGTTACTTTGTCCAGTTCTTTCGACCAATCCAGGATCTTTTTGGGGTCTTCGGCGTTGGTGTAAGCATCTATCAATTCTGACTGCCAGAACTCGTTTTCGCGCATTTTTACTTCCATTGCGCGGCGAGTTTCGGCTTTAAACTTGTCAATGTCCACCTGCGTTGCGCCGTTTTTCTTGATTTCTTCCAGCACCGCCAGCGTTTTGGTAGCCAGTTCTTCAACGCGCTCGGGGCTGGTGCCGTAGTCAACACGAACGGTGTAGCGCGGCGCAGGAATTTTGCTATAAGTAGCCTGTGCGCCAATGCCATATACGCCGCTTTCTTTCTCGCGTATTACCTCAATGAGCTTGATATTCAAGATTTCTTCGAGGGCATCGAGTTGCAGGTTGTTGTCGTCGTTGTAAGTATAGTTGCCGCTAAACACGAGCGATGCTACACTTTTTGGTTCAATGCCTTTGTAAACCAGCTTGCTGATTTTGCCCGCAGGAATCCGAATGCCCAAATCTTTATAGGCTTCTTTTTTGTTTTGGGCGGGCAATCCTCCCAAGTATTTTTCCAACAAAGGCTTGATTTGTTCTACCTTGAAAGCACCCGTCAAATAAAACGTGAAGTCGGAGGCATCGGCAAAGCGTTCTTTGTAAATCTCGTAGGCGCGGTCGGGGTTGGTCATGTCAAAGCGTGCCACGCTCATGGGCAAGCGGCGGAAATTATAATTGCCCAAAATGGTGGATAAACTATCCGAAAACACCATTTCGGGCGACGGCGACGCTTTTTGGCTTTCAATAGCCGACCGCTGCGAAGCCATCATGCCTTTGATCATCTCGGGGTCTTTGCGTGGTTTGGTAAAATAAGCGTACAACAACTGCATGGCCGTTTCGGCATCTTTAGGGCTAAAACTACCGTAGAATCCTTCTTCGGTTTCTCCCACAAACGGCGATATAGACACGGTTTTGCCCGTCATGTATTTTTCCAAGGCCGAAGGGTTAAAGTCGCCCACGCCGCTGCTTTCTACCACGGCATCGGCCATCGATGCGCTCATGTAGTCTTTGTCTTCGTACAATGACGAGCCGCCAAAGCTACGCGCCGAAAACAAAATTTCGTCGTTTTTAAAGTCGGTTGGTTTCAGCACTACCTTCACGCCGTTGCCCAAAGTAAGTTCGGTTACGGCAATTTCGGCAATTTCTTTGCTCGATACCACCTTACTGCCAGCGGGTAGGTTTTCTACCAGTGGCTTGTTTACTACTTTGTCTTCGTAGGCTTTTACGTCTGCGCCGGCGTTGTTAATCCACGATACTACTTGCGCGGCTGTGGGCATTTTTTCTTTGTCTTTTTCGGGAGCCATTATCACGACCGCGCGGTTTTCGTTGGTCAAAAACTTACCCGCTTGGGCGTTTACTTCGGCCAGGGTGATGCTGGGCAGTTGGCTTTTTACGAAGTCAAAATAAAAATCAATGCCCGTTGAAGAAGCCTCTTCCATGAAGTTGCCCATGTACTCTTGTACGTATTGTACCGACTTGGTTTTGTCTTTTTCTTTGAATCTTTTCTCCGTTTCGGTCAAATATTGCGTTTTGGCCCGTTCGATTTCAGAAGCCGTGAAGCCAAATTTCTTGACCCTGACGTTTTCGTCAAGCACCGCTTTGATGGCGCGCTCTACGTTGCCATCTTTGGCCACTGCCACCGAAATATAAGCGTCTTTGTCGCCCAAGAAACCTTGGTAGCCCGCAAACGAAAGCAAATAAGGCGCGTCGGCTTGTTTCTGCAATTCTTGCAAGCGCGTGCCCAGCATGGCGTTGAAAAGGCTTCTTTTTATGCTCTCGCGCACGTCGTTGAGCGTTTTTTCTTTGCTTTTGGGCAGTTTATAAAACACTTGCGCCAACGTATAAGGCTGCTCTTTGTCGGTTACGATAGACACCTTCGTTTCGGCGTGGTTTGGAATACCATACTCGGGGCGTACTACGGGCTTTATTGCTTTTGGAATGGCTCCAAAACGGGTCTTGATGGTCTTTTCGACGGCATCAATGTCAAAATCGCCAACGGCAATAATGGCCTGCAAATCAGGACGATACCACCGCTTATAAAACGCCCGAATGGTTTCGTGTTTGAAGTTTTTCAATAAATCTTCGGTGCCAATGATGTTGCGTTGGGCGTATTTTGAGCCCGCCAAAATAACGGGGAAATACTGGTCGCGCATGCGCTTTTGAGCACCTTTGCCGCCGCGTAGCTCTTCCAAAATAATGCCGCGCTCTTTGTCAATTTCGGCACCGTCCATGAGTTGGTTGTGGGCCCAGTCTTCCAGTACAATCAAAGCTTTGTTGAAAATCTCCGCCGAGTCGGTTGGTACAGGAAGTTGATAAACCGTCTGGTCGAAGCTCGTGAAAGCGTTCAGGTCGTCGCCATACTTGATACCTGCCCTTTGTAGATAGCTAACGAGTTCATTTTTTGGAAAATTTTTGGTGCCATTAAAGGCCATGTGTTCGGTAAAGTGGGCGAGGCCGTTTTCATTGTCGTTTTCCAGCACGGCCCCCACTTTGTTTACCAAGTACAATTCGGCGCGCTTTTTGGGTTCGTCGTTTTTACGAATGTAGTAGGTCATGCCGTTGGGCAGTTTGCCTGTGCGCACGTTGGGGTCGAAGGGTACGGGTTTTTTGAGGTCGGTTTGGGCATTTGTGCCGAGGGTAACGGCCAAGCCCAGCAGTAAGAGTAGTTTTTTCATGGGTTTTGTTTGTGGTTGATTAAGCGGGGCAAAATTAAAAATTTACGGGTTTGATTTAGCACCGTTTAAGGTCTTTTAACAACTTTAAATAGTCAAACGGTTTGTTGGGTAGTTTTGTTGCATAAAAATAAGGATAAATGGTATGCGCGATAGACACGGTTTTTTACATAGTTTTACAAAAAATCGTTTTTAATCAATAAAACAACACCTACCCCAACCGATTTGATATGAGTCATACTGCTTCCAAACCTTCCCGTTTGCTGTCATTAGATGCCCTGCGGGGCTTTGATATGTTCTGGATTATCGGCGGCGAAGAAATTTTTCATGTTTTGGCCAAAGTTACGGGCTGGGCGGGAGCTATTTTTATGGCCGAGCAATTTACGCACGCCGAATGGAATGGCTTTCGGCCTTACGATCTCATTTTTCCGCTGTTTTTGTTTATGGCGGGAGTTTCTACGCCTTTTTCGTTGGCGAGGCCGTTGGCGCAAGGCCAAGACCGTGGACCGATGGTGGGCAAGATTGTGCGGCGCGGCCTCACACTGGTGCTGCTGGGTATTATTTACAACAATGGCCTTCAAATCAAACCACTCGAAGAAATGCGCTTTGCCAGTGTGCTGGGTCGCATTGGTTTGGCGGGTATGTTTGCCCAGTTGATTTATGTTTTTAATTTTAATAAACCCACCCGCCAATATACTTGGCTGGCGGTACTTTTGCTGGGTTATTGGGCGTTGATGATGCTCGTGCCTGTGCCAGGTTGCGGAGCGGGTATATTGACGATGGAGTGCAATTTTTCCAGTTATGTAGATAGACTACTCTTGCCAGGGCGGTTTCATCGCGTCATTCACGACCCCGAGGGCTTGATGTCCACCATGCCCGCCATTGGCACGGGGTTATTGGGTATTTTTACCGGAAATCTGCTCAGGCAAGACTCAAAAACGCTACCTAATACCCAAAAAATACAAACGCTACTGGCGGCGGGCGTGGCTTGTTTGGCCGTAGGCTGGGCATGGGGGTTGGTTTTCCCAATCAATAAAAACATTTGGACGAGTTCGTTTACGCTTTTTGCGGGTGGCTGGAGCATTTTATTGCTCACGCTTTTTTATTGGGTCATTGACGTGCGCGGCTACAATCGCTGGGCGTGGGTGGGGGCCGTAATTGGCACAAACTCCATTCTGATTTATTTGGCGCAGCACTTTATTGATTTTGACTTTACGGCACACGCTATGTTTCAGGGCGTGTTGAAGTATTTCTCCGAGCCAACCCAAGAAGTATTGGGAGCTATTTGTTATGTGCTGGTAGAGTGGCTATTTTTGTATTTCCTGTATAAAAAGAAAGTTTTCTTGAAAGTTTAAAAACCACGGTATGTTTAAAAATAAATTTTTTCGGCTGCTCCTATTAATGGTGGTGCTGGGCGTAATTGGCTACACCTTTTTAAGTCAAGAAACCAAGAATGATTCGCCCGAGAAGTTGCGGGCATACGCCACCCAAATAGACCGCGAACGCCGCGAAAAAGACAACTTTTTCAAGACGGGTGCCGAGTCGCCCATTGAAGACAAAGCCCCGTTTAAAGCACTCAACTATTTTGTGCCCAATATGGCCTACAAGCTGGTAGCTCAGGTAATGCGCAACGAAGACACTACCACCCGAGAAGTGAAGATTCCAATGACCGACGGCTCGATTGAAACCTACGAAAAGTTTGGCGTGGCCAAATTTGAAATCAACGGCCAGCCCCAAAAATTGACAGTTTACCTTTTAGATGGTCTTTTTATGGTTCTGTTTCGCGACCAAACTGCCCCCCAAGAAACCTACGGCGGCGGCCGCTATTTGGACATTGCCGCCAGCGAGCTGCAAGACAACAAATTGCCGCTCGACTTCAACAAAGCCTACAATCCATATTGCGCCTACAACCACAATTTTGCCTGCCCACTGCCACCCAAAGAAAACACGCTCGCGGTGCGGGTGGAGGCAGGCGAGAAAAATTTTGAGAAATAAAATGACCGTATCAGAACAAAAACGAATATGAAAATAAGTAAAATATTTATTGAAGACTACCGCCAATTTAAGAATTTCGAGCTTGACCTGACGTATCCCGTAGGCCATGATAAAGCGGGAAAACCATTGGAAAAAGTGTGTATCATTGGTCAAAGCGGTACTGGGAAAACCAATTTGTTGTTGTTTATAAAAAAAGCCTTGAATTTTTTGGGAGAAATCTCAAAATTGGAGCAAGCACCACAGGGTATTTATGAAGCGCATTTACTGGATATTCTCTCAAAATTTGAAATTCGTTTTGCGGGAAACCCAGAAGTATTTTCGTATTTAAGTTTTTTTAGCCCCCGAACTTTCTCTATTCGCCCAAGGTTTGACCCTATAACGGGGCAGGAAGAAAAAGTTTTTTTAGGATTTGACAACCAACAAATTCAAGCCAATTACAACCTACTTACTGGCCCACCTGGTAATCGCGGAATACGATTTCAAGACCATGCGTGGCGATTTTTGAAGACCTATCCTTTTGGTTACCTTTATTTCCCTGTTGATTTAGCCAATTACCAACTTAGCAAACAAGAAGAAGTCACGGCTGAAATAAAACCCTCATCATTATTTGAAGGCATTGATTTGAACACTCACGCCGCACATAAGTCATGGGAGAGAATCTTGGACGAGGTAAAAAGATATGATGAAGCCTACATTGAAAGGAGTGTTGCGCTCTCAAAAAATGAAACCCTTCGTAAAGATTTTGACGAGTGGAAAAATACTGCTTATAATCCTTTGAAAGTTCTTGCCCAAGAACTTCTGGATGATGTTCTCAATAAATTCAATTTAAGGGTGAATCAAGATACCACTTTTGAACGAAAAGAGGATATTGGACTCATCAAAATAGAAACACTACAAGGAGTAAAAATACCCACGGATGCGTGGAGTACAGGCACAAAACACCTGATTTTTAGTGCCCTACCACTGTTTGCTTTAAAACCAGAAAAAAAGATAATCCTTTTTGACGAGCCAGAACGTTCTTTGTATCCTGATATTCAAACAAAGCTAATAGACATCTTAACAAAAGAAACCTTAACCACCGATTGCCAATTTTTCTTTGCTACCCACTCCCCGCTCGTTGCCTCGTCGTTTGAGCCATGGGAAATTGTGGAATTAAAGTTTAAAGAAGATGGTGCAGTATATCAAGAACACTATTTTGAGGGAGAACGGCACGTGGATAATTACGTCATTCACCCAAAATTGCTACGTTGGGACGGTATTTTACAACGAGTTTTTGATTTAGACGCGGCCAGTCAGCCAGAGCGTAGCTTGGTTTTGAACCAGCTGGCTCAGTTAAAAAAAATACTTGAACAAAAAGATATTTCTAAGAACGAGCGGACTGAAAAATGGGAGGAATACAGCAAACTGGCTGAAAAATTAAACTGGGACTTTGAAGAATTGAACAAGTAATAAAAGATGCGTAAAATTGATAAAAGTGGCGTTCTTTCAACGGTTTATAAGCAATGGCTGGACAATTTGGAACAAACTCAAAAGTCGCACGGTCGTTATAGTTCGAGCAAGCGCAAGTTTTACAAAGACATTGTGATGAATCTGTATCACTGTCAAAAGGGTCTTTGCGCTTACACCGAACGGAGGTTATGCGAAGACAAACATTTCGATGCTGCCAGCTGGTCTTTGGGGAAATATACCACCGAAACTCCTGATACCGAAGGACAACTTGACCATTTTGACCCTGACTTAAAAAAAAACAAATCATGGCTGTGGGACAACCTTTTTATGGTATTGGGCAAAGCCAATAATGGCAAAGGGAGCAAAATAGTAGATGATATCTTGAAGCCAGACACGGCAGATTATGACCCTTTTAAATTACTTTATTATGACTATGAGTTCGATCTATTCAGGCCAAACGAAACCCTCGGACCACTTGAAGAACAGCGTGTTCAGTACATGATTTCTACACTTTGCATCAACGCCGATTATGTCAAATTGCACCGAAAACCGTTTCTACGAAAAATAAAAGCGCAAATTGAATTAGGTAAAATGATGACTTGGGAAGATGCAGAAGAACCAAAACAATTTCCTACTGCTTTTGAAATGCTCAGACGTGAGCAGGCCTTAAACCAATAATTTCGGAGAAAACCCCTAATTTTGCAGATTATAACGCCGATGAGGGTCATAAAACCCGCCCATAACCACGATTTTTATTACAACATGAAACTGTCTTACAACTGGCTACGCCAACTCATTGATATTCCAGAAACACCCGAAGAAATTGGTAAAGTGCTTACGGCCACTGGCTTAGAAGTAGAAGGCATCGAAAAAATAGAAGCCGTAACGGGCGGTTTAGAAGGCATCGTGGTGGGCCAAGTGCTTACCTGCGAAACTTTTATAGTGAAAGAAAAACAATTGAGCCTCACTACTGTGGACGTGGGCGCAACTACGCCCAGCCAAATTGTGTGCGGAGCGGCCAACGTGCGGGCGGGTCAGAAAGTAATTGTGGCCACAGTTGGGGCCACCATTTATCCTACCAACGGGCAGCCTTTTACCATTGGCTCGCGCAAAACCTACGGGCATTTGTCGGAGGGTATGATCTGTGCCGAAGACGAAATAGGCATGGGCGCATCGCACGACGGAATCATGGTGCTGGACACCGACCTGCCCAACGGAACACCCGCCGTTGATTATTTTGGCTGGGCTCCCGACTACGTCATTGAGATTGGCCTCACACCCAACCGCGCCGACGCGGCCTCGCACCTGGGCGCCGCCCGCGACTTAAAAGCCGCCTTGCAGCGTCCGCTCAAAATGCCTTCGGTGGCGGCTTTCAAGATAGAAAGCAACGATTTTCCGATTGAGGTTGTCGTTGAAAACCCCCAAGCCTGCCCGCGTTTTTGCGGCCTAACAATAGATGGCCTCACCGTGCAAGCCTCGCCCGAATGGTTGCAAAACGCGCTCCGAGCCATTGGCTTGAATCCAATCAACAACGTAGTGGACACAACAAACTACATTTGCCATGGCCTTGGGCAGCCCATGCACGCCTACGACTGGCACGCCATTGAAGGCCAAAAAATTGTGGTAAAAAATGCAGACGAAGGTGCCAAATTCGTAACTTTGGATAAAGTAGAACGCACCTTATCGGCCACCGACTTGATGATTTGCAACGCCCAAGAACCCATGGGCATTGGCGGTATTTTTGGCGGCACAAAATCGGGAATTAAAGACAGCACCACGCGGATTTATTTAGAATGTGCCTATTTTGAACCCAATGCCATTCGTAAAACAGCACTGCGCCACGGCCTCAAAACCGACGCTTCGTTCAGGTTTGAGCGCGGCACCGACCCCAACCTAAAACGCTACGCCCTGCAATATTGCGCCTTGCTGATTCAAGAAGTGGCGGGCGGTAAAGTAGCCTCCGATGTGCTGGATTTTTACCCCAAACCCTTGCCCAATTTTGAAGTAGCCGTTAAGTACAAAAACGTGGACAGGCTCATTGGCAAAGCACTCGACCGTGCACTTATTAAGCAGATTATCACCGACTTAGACATTGCATTGCAGCACGAAACCACCGAAGGCTTTACGGCCTCGGTGCCGCCATACCGCGTGGACGTGCAGCGCGAAGCCGACGTAATAGAAGAAATTTTGCGGATTTATGGTTTGGACAATATCGAACTTTCGGCGCAGCTTTCTGCCGACTCGTTTTCGGCGTTTCCAGTGGTAGACCCCGACAAGCAAAAGCTAAGGATTGCCACGCTGCTGGCCGCCAATGGCTTCAACGAAACCATGACCAACTCGCTCACCAAACCGCTCTACAACGATGCCGTGCGCGAAGGCTTGCCTGGCGACGACGTGCTGATGCTCAATGCGCTGAGCGAAGACCTGTCGGCCATGCGCCAAACCATGCTGTTTTCGGGCTTGGAGTCGTTGGCCCATAACCTTAACCGCCGCCAACGCGATTTGAAACTGTGCGAATTTGGAAAAACCTACCACAAAATAAGCGGGAAGTTTGTCGAAAAGTCGCATTTGGTGTTGTTGATGGCGGGCAATGAAAATGCCGAAAGCTGGCTCGAAAAAGACCGTAAAGTGGCTTTTCATGATTTGGCCGCCAAGGTGCAGTTGGTGCTAAATGCCTTTCGCGTGCAGAACGTACAGTCGCAAGAACTGCCCGACAAAAGCATTTTTGATTATGGTTTGACTTACGCCCTCAACACAAAACCACTGGTGAGTTTTGGGCAAGTAAAGGGTAAATTGACCAAAATACTCGACATCAAGCAGCCAATTTTTTACGCCGATTTCGACTGGGCTTTGTTGTTGAAACAATACAACGACCGCGTGCGATTTACCGAAGTGTCGAAGTTCCCCGAAGTGCGCCGCGACTTGTCGTTGGTGCTGGACAAAGGCGTTTCTTTTGCGCAAATTACGCAAATAGCCCACAAGTTTGAGCGCGAACTCCTGCAAGCGGTCAATGTGTTTGATGTCTATGAAGGCGAAAATATCGGGGCCGACAAGAAATCGTATTCGGTTGGTTTTATTTTACAGGACAACACCCAAACCCTGACCGACAAAGTGATTGACAAAACCATGCAAAAACTCATTATGGCTTTTGAAAAAGAGCTGGGGGCCGTGATTCGGAAATAGTTTTGATAAAATGGCACGAAAAATGATGGGATACAATAGTGGCAGCGATACTACCGAAGAAATTATCTCTCAGTTTAAATCGTTAGAGAAGAGTGCCGTTGTACTTACCTCGGCATTGGCGCACGAAAAAGCCGCTCACAACGCGTTAAAAGACCGCTTTGAGGCTGTTCAGCAGCAAAAAATGACCCAAGCCGAAGAACTGCAAGCAGCGCGGTTGAAGGTAAAAGAGTTGGAAGCAAAGTGGAAGCAAGTAGAAAAAAACGAGGTTTATTTGAAAGAAAAGTTGAAAAACTTTAAACAATTTAATAATATTGTAAAAAACCCGAAAAGTGCAGACGCAACTGCCGAACTAAAAGCAAGATTAGACGCCTATGTTCGATACGTAGAGGACACCATCAGTCTCCTCCACGATTTATAAAGTTTGACGAATAATGAAAGATAAACTGACTGTTACCGTACGTATTGCCGACCGAAGTATAAAAATGAGCGTGGGCAATCAAGAAGAAGCATTTGTACGCGATGCAGCCGAGTTGATTAACGAACGGATAGATTTTTATCGTGCGAAACCCGAACCAATGGACGTTCGGGAAATTTTGTCGAGAATAGCCATAGATTGCATGGTGGCACGCTTAAAAGGTGATGCAGAAATGGGAGAGTGGCAAAATTTGTTTTCCAAAAAAGTAGCAGACTTACAAAATCGTTTGAACCTACCACCCGATAATTAACCGCCTCTTTTTTATTCATTTACCGTCTTTCTTGTCTATTTTTCTTCGCTGTTTGCTCTGCTTGATTTGGATTGAAATGCCGAGGCGGCTATATCGCCAACGCAAAACACCGCCTACGCGGTTATTTTTTATTTTTTTCAACCAAAAAAAACATACATGAGATGTCAGACACGGTAAAATTATTGTTAGATGCCCTGCTTTCGGTGGGAGTTGGAATTTTTCTGGGCAGACTCTTTTTCAAGGGTTCGTTCCAAAAATTGGAAACTGACGCGCAAGAACGCGCGGCCGAATTGATTAAAAATGCCGAAAAAGAAGCCCAAAATATCAAACGCGACCGCATATTGGAGGCCAAAGAAAATTTTTTGAAACTCAAAACAGAATTTGAGGAAGATAGCAACCGCAAAAAAAACGTGATTATCGCCAACGAGCAGAAAATCAAGCAGCGGGAGCAACAACTCAATCAAACGCAAGAGCAAAATAAACGCCGCGAAAACGAACTTGAAACGCAAAAAATCACGTTGACGCAGCAAACCGAAGCCGCCAACAAACGCCGCGAAGAAGCCGACAAACGCCAAGCCGAAGCCGACAAACGCCACGCTGAAGCCGACAAAATGCACCAAACGCAGGTAGAGCAACTGGAAAAAATAGCCAACCTAACTGCCGAACAAGCCCGCGAACAACTCGTCAATGCCATCAAAGCCGATGCCCAAACGCAGGCGCAGTCGCACATAAAAAATATCATTGACGAAGCCAAACTCACGGCCACCAAAGAGGCCAAGAAAATCGTCATCGAAACCATTCAACGCACCGCCACCGAGCACGCCATCGAAAACTGCGTGTCGGTGTTTAATATCGAAAGCGATGACATAAAAGGTAAAATCATTGGCCGCGAAGGACGCAACATTCGGGCGTTAGAAGCCGCAACTGGTTGCGAAATTATCGTGGACGACACGCCCGAAGCCATCGTTATTTCGGGTTTTGACCCCGTTCGCCGCGAAATAACGCGCCTCTCGCTGCACCGATTGGTACAAGACGGCCGCATACACCCCGCCCGCATTGAAGAAATTGTGGCCAAAACCCGCAAGCAAATTGACGACGAAATCGTCGAAATTGGCGAGCGCGCAGTCATTGATTTGGGCGTACACGGGCTACACCCCGAACTCGTCAAAATGATTGGCCGCATGCGTTTTCGGTCTTCTTATGGTCAAAATCTGTTGCAACACTCGCGCGAAGTGGCGCGGTTGTGCGCCACAATGGCCTCTGAGCTGGGCTTAAACGCCAAACTGGCCAAACGCGCAGGTTTGCTCCACGACATCGGCAAAGTATGGCACGAAGAATCGGAGTTGCCGCACGCGCTTCTGGGCATGGAATTGGCCAAAAAATACAAAGAAAATCCCGAAGTAATCAACGCCATTGGCGCACACCACGACGAAATCGAAATGACCAGTTTGCTGTCGCCGATTATTCAAGTGTGCGATGCCGTGTCGGGGTCGCGCCCAGGTGCACGTCGCGAAATGATGGAGTCGTACATTCAACGCCTCAAAGATTTGGAAGCACTTGCAGTGGCTTTCCCTGGCGTTGATAAGTGCTACGCCATTCAAGCGGGCCGCGAGTTGCGCGTCATTGTAGATGCCGACAACGTTACGGACGACATTGCGGGCAAACTCTCTTTTGATATTTCGCAGAAAATCGAAAAAGAAATGCAGTATCCAGGGCAAATAAAAGTAACTGTAATTCGGGAAATGCGTGCCGTGGCGTACGCGCGTTAATTGAGCCCAATGCAAATCGGTTTTGACGCAAAACGGGCCTTTAACAACACCACTGGGCTGGGCAATTACAGCCGATTTGTCTTAGACGCGCTGCACGACTTTGCACCCCAAAATTCGTACGTGGCTTATACGCCGCGTGCCAATTTTGGGGTGTACAATTTTCCCGACGTACGCCAGTGCCAATTGCCCAAAATCTTACACAGTTGGTGGCGCACGTACGCAATGGCGGCCCAGCTACGCCGCGACGGTATTGGGCTTTATCACGGACTCAGCAATGAGCTACCTGTGGGGTTGGCCAAGGCCAATATTCGGTCGGTGGTAACGATTCATGATTTGATTTTTTTGCGTTATCCCGAACTCTACCCTGCCATTGACCGCTTTTTTTACCGCCAAAAATTTAAAAACGCCTGCCAGCAAGCCGATGCTGTCGTGGCTGTTAGCGCGCAAACCAAGCGTGATATTGTGGCGTTTTATAAAATTGAACCACAAAAAATCAGGGTAATTTACCAAAATGCCCACGCGCTTTTTCGGCAACCCATTTCACCAGTTTGCTTGTCCGAAGTTGTTTTAAAATACCACCTCCAAAAGCCTTATGTGGTGTGTGTTGGCACCATCGAAGCCCGCAAAAATCAATTGCGGTTGGTTCAGGCATTTGCAAAGGCCAACCTACCCGCCGAATCGCAGTTAATTTTAATTGGGGCAAAAACACCATTCCAAACGCAGATTGAAGATTTTATTCAAAAAAACAAGCTCAGCAACCGCGTCCAAATTTTGAACAAAGTGCCTTTTGCCGACTTGCCCGCGCTTTACCACAATGCCCGCTTTTTTGCCTACCCGTCTCTTTTTGAGGGCTTCGGTATTCCGATTGTCGAGGCCCTGCACGTGGGCGTTGCCGTACTGGCGGCCAGCGGGTCGTGTTTGGAAGAAGCGGGTGGAAACGGGGCTTTGTACGCCAATCCATTGGAGATAGACGATTTGTCCGAAAAAATAACCCAACTTTGGCACGACGACCCTTTGCGCCAAAATTTAATACAAGCAGGAAAGCAGCACGTGCAACGTTTTGCTGCTGAACACATAGCCTCGCAACTTACGGATTTATACCGTTCCGTTTGCCCCTAAAACCTTTCATTATATGCTTCCCGACGCTTTTTTAAGTCAAATGCAAGCCCTGTTGGGTAACGAAATAACCGACTTTCGGGCATCGTTGCTGCTACCCCCGCCCGTAAGTGTGCGCCTGAATCCTGCCAAACCCACTACTTCTCCGATGGCCTCGGGCGAAGCCGTGCCGTGGTGTGCCGCAGGGCGTTATTTGCCCATGCGCCCCGTTTTTACGCTCGACCCACTGTTTCAGGCGGGGGCGTATTATGCGCAAGAAGCCGCTTCGATGTTGGTTGATTTTGCGCTTAGGCAAGCCGTAGATTTGTCAAATCCACTTCGGGTGCTGGATTTGTGCGCCGCACCCGGTGGCAAAACTACACTGTTGGCGGCGGCCTTGCACCCCGACAGCCTTTTATTGTGCAACGAGGTGATTCGGAGTAGGGTGGCTATTTTGAAAGAAAACGTGCAGAAATGGGGCTTGCCAAACATCCACGTGAGCCACCACGACCCCGAAGACTTTGCTGATTTGGCAGGTTTTTTTGACGTAATATTGATAGACGCACCTTGCTCGGGCGAAGGGCTTTTTAGAAAAGACCCCGCTGCCGCCAACGAGTGGTCGCCAGAAAGTGTGCAGCTTTGTGCAGGACGACAAAAAAGAATTTTGGCCGCTGCAGCACCTTTGCTCAAACCCAATGGTACGTTGATTTACTGTACTTGCACTTACAATGACGCTGAAAATCAAGAAAATGCCGCCTTCATTGGGCAAGATTTGGGATTTGAAGAAACAGAATTGACCATGCCCGCCAGTTGGGGGTTGGTGCGGCGCAAGCGTGGTTACCAGTGCTACCCGCACCGCGTGCGCGGCGAAGGCTTTTTTTTGAGCGTTTTTAAAAACAGGCGAGGCACCGACTTGAATACGTCGGTGTATGCGTTTCGCTCCATGAAGGCATTGCACCACAAAGATGTTCGGTTGGTGAAAGATTGGCTACACGACTCAGCCGATTACGCTTTTTTTATCAAACCCAACCAAGAAATTGTGGCCGTTTTGGCGTGTCAAGTAGCAGATTTGAAAATATTAGATAAAGCATTGTCAACCAAGGGACTGGGCGTTGAAATTGGCACAATAAAAGGCAAAGATTTTATACCTTCGCACGCCTTGGCGCTCAGTACGGCCGTTGCCCGCGATATGCCCACAATAGACTTATCGGCCAGTGAATCTTTGCGGTTTTTGAAAAAAGAGAACTTATTGCTTGATGCTCCCAAAGGCTGGCTTTTGGTTACGCACCAAGGCTTGGGACTTGGCTGGGTCAAAAATTTGGGCAACCGAGTCAATAACTATTTGCCAAAAGAATGGCGTATCAGAATGGAAATAACGGACTAACAAAAAAACAGGGTGCAATTTGCGCCCTGTTTTAAAAACATACTGTATCCTACTATTTAAAATTTTTTACTTGTCTATATTTGGCGTAATGTTTGGGTTTAAAAATTGCAATCACAAACTCAACATTTCTTTGAAACGAATAGCTTGTCGCCGCGAGATTTCTATTTTTTCGCCGTTTCCGCGTAGCGTTACGAGCAAGCCGCCCGAAAACCAAGGTTCTATTTTTTCGATGAATTGCAGGTTGATAATGTGCTTGCGGTTGGCGCGAAAGAAAGCCTGCCCATCGAGGCGTTCTTCGAGGGCATTCAACGATTTGAGAACCAAGGGCTTTTGGTCGTCGAAATGCAACCGAACGTAGTTGCCCATTGACTCAAACAAGCGTACTTTACCCAACTTGACAAACCAGCATTTTTCGCCGTCTTTTATAAAAACTTGGTCATTTTCGCCGAGCACTTTTCGTTCGGTGGTTTGGGCTTCCCGTTTTTTGTCAAACTCATCAAATACCCGCTGAACGGCTTCGGATAATCTTTGTAAATCTATTGGTTTGAGCAAGTAATCGAGGGCATTGTACTCAAATGCCTTGATGGCGTAGTCGTCGTAGGCGGTCGTAAAAATCACTTCGGGGTGCGCGTCGTCGAGCGATTCGAGCAGCTCAAAGCCGTTTTTGCCAGGCATTTGAATGTCCAAAAATAGCAAGTCGGGCTGCAGGTCTTCGATGAGCTTGATGGCCTCGTCGGCGTTGGCGGCTTCGCCCACGATTTCGACTTTTGGAAAGTTTTCTAATAAGCGACGCAGTTCGTTGCGGGCCAGGCGTTCGTCGTCAATGATAAGTGCTTTCATTCAGTTTTTGATTGATATTAATTTGATTGGACGGTTTGTCTCCTAAAAATGCCCTCGGTTTGGGCGGGCAGCACAATTTCGGCCCGCACCACTTCGTCCGATTCTTGGAAGATTCGGAACAACGCGGCATCGTCGCCGTAGAGTAGTTGCAAGCGTCGTTCGGTATTTTTGAGGCCAAAACCGCCCGACTCTTTGCCGCCCAGCACGCCCGTGTTGCGAATGTGAATGTGCAGGTGGTCGTTTTGCAAAAAAGTAGTAATTTGAATAAATCCTCCTTTTACGGCTTTTTGAACGCCGTGCTTGATGCCGTTTTCTACCAAAGTTTGCAGCATCATGGGCGGCACTTGAAAGAAGAGTGTTTTGGGGTCAATGTGAAAATCGTCGGTTAGGCGGTCTTCGTAGCGTACTTTTTCGAGTGCCAAATAGTCTTCTACGGTTTTGAGTTCTTCGCGTAGTTCCACGGTTTTGCGGCGGTCGGCCAGCAGCGAATTCCGCAACAGGCTCGACAGTTGCGTGATACTTTGCTGTGCTTTGGAAGGGTTTTCGGACACCAACGCCCGAATGGAGTTGAGTGCGTTGAACACAAAATGTGGGTTAAGCTGCGACCGCAATACTTTGGCTTCTATTTCTTTTACTGAGGTTTTGAGCAGTATTTTCTCCAACTCAGTAGCGCGCACATGCTCCACATAATGATAAGCGGTGTAGCTCAAAACCCACGTAAACATACTTTTGCTCCACGATAGCCATGAACTTAAAAACAACGATGGTTCGCTGTTAACTACTTCATGAAAAGTGCTGACATCAATCGGAAAATTGATGAGCGTTATGACAAATCCCAGCAACAATCCCGACAGCAAAACGCGCGGTACGAAGCGGTACAGCGGCAAATTTACCCAATTGCGCTTTCTGATAACCAACCGATAGAGATGCGTGAGCAAAATGCAGAAAGCGATGTTGGCAATGGCAAAAGAGAACATTTCCCAACCAAATTCAAATTCTAAGGTATAAATCCAAAGGTCGCAAAACATCAATGCCGTCCAGCCGAATAACTGACAAGTCCAGTAAGTTGCTTTTTTAGACATGGTATATTTTCACGTGTTTTCTAAAATAGAAGGAGTTTTGTGTAGTTTTGTACCGCAAATTTACCCAAAAAACGATTATGCAAGTTATTAAAAAATCATTGGAAGGTCTCGTAGAAATTATACCAACGGTTTATAAAGATGAGAGAGGGGGTTTTTTTGAGACATTCAACAAAACGGTTTTTGAAAAACACGGCCTACCTATTGAATTTATTCAAGACAATCAGTCGTTTTCGGTAAAGGGTGTGGTACGTGGCCTGCATTTTCAGCGTGAACCCTACGCACAAGGCAAATTGGTGCGGGTAGTTTCGGGCAGAGTAATAGATGTGGCGGTGGACATTCGGGCCGAGTCGCCTACTTTCGGCCAATATGAGTTGGTTGAATTAGATGCCATTCGTCAGAATATGTTTTATGTTCCAGCGGGTTTTGCGCACGGATTTGTGGCCCTCGAAGACTCCGTTTTTTGTTACAAATGCACCAATGTTTACAATAAGGCATCGGAGGGAGGTATCGTTTGGAACGACCCCGATTTGAACATTGACTGGCAGGTGGCCGCTCCTATTGTGTCTGAGAAAGACCAGCAACTTCCACTTTTTAAGCATTTTTTTTCAAGTTAGCCGTTTTTAGCAATTTACGTACCAAACTATAAATGAGTACTTGTCGTAGCTACATGGTATATTTTAATAGTGCCTATTTTGCCATTTTGGGCATTAAAAACACAATATTCTTCGTTTTATTTACAGCGCCTTGCATAATTTGGCACAATTCGTGCAAAAGTGAAGAGAACAGTTGAAAGCCGAATATAACAACGGAAAGACTTTATCTCATGCCTTTTTCTTTTTTACAAACATCAAAAATAGGTTCGTTGGGTCGAACAAGGGCCGCGAGCCTGTCGTTAGATACCCACGCCCACGTATTGCCGGGCCTCGACAATGGCCCCGAAACCCTCAAAGACAGCGTTGCGCTACTGCGCGAAATGTCCAAAAGTGGGGTACGAAAAGTAGTGGCCACGCCACACATCATGGGCGACTTTTACCGCAACAGCGTTGAGTCGATTTGTTACGCCCGTGAGCTGGTAGAAGCCGAGCTGTATGCGCAAAACATACCCGTAGAACTCGACGTGGCTGCCGAGTATTATTTGGACGTTTCTTTTGTGGCAGCACTCGAAACCAACGCCTTGCTGCTGCCTTTCAATGAGCAGTACCTGATTTTTGAAACCAGTGTAGTGTCGATGCCGCCGTTTTTATGGGAGGCCATTGCGTTGATAAAGGCATTGGGCTTGAGGCCCATTTTGACCCACCCCGAGCGTTACTGCTATTTACAACAAGATTTTGCGCGCGTGCTGGAATTACGCCGCGAAGGTGTGCTGTTTCAAGTGAGCTTGGTTTCTTTGGGCAGCCACCATCAGCCCACGCGGCTATTGGCCGAACGGCTCGTTTTGGAAGGCTTGGCAACATTTGTGGGAAGCAATATACACAACAAGCAAGAATGGAAACTGGTAACGGAGGTATTGGACGGCAAATGGCATAAAATTTTGAAAGAACAAAAATTAGTAAGCGAATAACCCCCCAAACCGATTTTATTTGTCGAACATCTCCTCTATCACTTTTTTACCCACTTTTCTGGCCGATTTTGGGTTTTGCCCCGTTACAAGTCGCTCATCTACTTTGATGTAGCGTACAAATGGCAAAAGTGCCTTGTAGTATTCTGCGTTGCGTTTTATTAGCGCGTCTTCGAGCAAAAAAGGCACTTCATGGCTGAATCCCAAGAGCTTTTCTTCCCAATTGCTAAAACCCGTAATGCGTTTTCCTTCAGGCAAATAAGTCCCGTCGGCGAGTTTTACGTTCAACAAACCCGCCACTCCGTGGCACACGGCCGCCACCATGCCATTGTTTTCGTAAATTTGTTGGGTAATGGCTTGTAGTTTTTCGTTGTTCGGAAAGTCCCACATCGTGCCGTGGCCGCCCGTAAAATAAATAATCTGGTAGTGCTGGGCCTGTATTTCTTCGGGTTTGTAGGTGGCGTTAAGTTTGGCGCGGAAAGCAGCATCTTCATAATAGCGGCGGTTGGTGGCATCTTTTAAGTCCAAACTTTTTGGGTCGATGGGGACTACTCCGCCGAGCGGACTCACAAAATCCATTTCGATTTTCCGGTTGTCCATTGTTTCCATAAAGTGCGTAGCTTCGCTGAGCCACAGGCCCGTTTTGCGGGTTTTGGTTGGATAATCTTGGTGGTTGGTAAACACCAGTAAGGCCCGAGTCGCAGTTGGATTATTGGTTTTCACTTTGGGGTTTTGATTTATTCGTGTAGCACGCCAAGCAAATTTAGTTCGGGTATGTTTACCAAGTTTTTTTGGACAATACTATCAGCTACAAAGATGAATTTTTTATCAAAGACTTGTTCTTCCAAAAAATAACTGACCCAATATTCATTGTTGAGATGAAATACGTCGGGCATGATGGGTTCAATGGCAATGGAGGCATTGGGAGCTATTTCGGTAAAATAATGCCGAAGCGTAGAAGTTTTTTCTTGATTTTCGTCCTTTTCCGAATATCCCTGCGAGGTTACAAAAATGTTGGTGAGGGTATTTGGGGTGCAGTTAATGAGATAAACCTGCCACTGAGCATCGGGAAAGTCTTTGTTGGTTTGGCAAACAACCGTAACGTAAACCCCGTGTACAGTTGGAAATAAAATGTCTTTTTTCATAAAAATTGGCTCAAATCTACATTCAAAATTAACACATTCCGCTTAGTATATGATGAATTTTTTAAATTACTGATAATCAAATAATCACGCTTTAAAATTCATTCCCTTAGGCGGTTTATTGGGGCAGTTGTAGTGCGGCTCGGCTACCAAATAAACTCCTTATTCCGTATTGTAGAGAAGGTTCGCAGTGGTATTTGGACGCAGCCATGAAAGCACTGCGCTAAAATAGTCAAGACTCAACCACCAAAGCCAGCACCGCGAAGGCATCAATAACCCATAGCGTACGCGAGATGGCGCGGCTTTGACCAGTGCCGACTTTGAGTAAAGTCCAACTCAAAAATCCAAAAATAATACCGTGCGTGATAGAATAGCTGAACGGAATTAAAACCAATGCCAGCAAGCAGGGAATGGCCTCGTCTATGCGTTGCCAGTTGATTTGGGCGATGGGCTTCATCATAAAGGCCCCCACCAACACCAAAGCAGGCGCAGTGGCAATGCTGGGCACTACCGAAAGCAACGGCGACAAAAACAAAAACGGCAAGAACAAAAACGCCGCTACTACCGCCACCAGCCCCGTGCGCCCACCCTGCGCTACGCCCACCGCCGACTCAATGTAGGCCGTGCCAGGACTGGTACCCAAAACACCCGCTAGCGTAGTAGCTACGGCATCTGTCAAGAGCGATTGGCGTACGTTGCGCGGGTTTCCGTCGGAGTCGTGGAGATTGGCCGCCTCGGCCACGCCCACAAACGTAGAAAGGCTGTCGAATAAATCGGTGAAAGTAAAAGCGAAAATAACGGGTAAAAGCGACCATTTTAGTGCCCCCAACAAATCCAACTGCCACAATAAGCTAAAATCGGGCGCGGCCCACAAGCCGCGCCAATTGACGAGCGCAGCTTGTCCAAAATTGACCGCCGAGGCATCGCCCCACCAACGGCCAATGGGCCAAGCAGCCAACGTGGTAGCGGCAATGCCAATAATGATAGCCCCCGGTACGCGCCTTGCCACCAGCACCGCCGTAAGTGCCAGCCCGAACAGAAAAGTGAGTAAAATGGGGTCGTGCAGGTGGCCAAGACTAACCAAAGTGTCGGGGTTGCCCACGATAAATTTGGCGTTAGCGAAGCCAATAAGTGCAATAAACAGCCCAATGCCCGACGAAATAGCAAAACGAAGCGGCTTGGGAATGGCCGCCACAATGGCCGTGCGGAAGTTGAAAATAGACAGTACCAAGAAAATGATACCCGCCCAAAACACAGCCCCCAATGCCGTAGGCCACGCCACGCCCATGCCCTTGACAACGGCAAAAGTAAAGAAAGCATTCAGGCCCATTCCTGGTGCAACCAAAAGCGGGTTGCGGGCGTAGAGTCCCATCATCAAACTACAAAAGAAAGACAACAAAACGGTGGCCGTTAAAACGCCACTAAAAGGCATACCCGTTTGGCTCAAAATGGCAGGATTGACCACAATGATATACATGGTGGCCAAAAAAGAAGAAGCCCCCGCTACAATTTCGGTGCGGGTAGTGGTAGCATAGGCCGACAGTGCAAAGTAACGTTCGAGCATATTTTGGGTAATAAAAAATCAAACGGCGACTTTATCGGCTTTATAAACGGCTTTGTAGCCTACCGAGTCTAACACAATTTTAGAAATAATTTCGCGCATAATTTCCGACGTACCACCCGCGATTGTCCCTACGCGCACATCGCGGTAAGCGCGGCAAATGGGGTAATCTTCCATGTAGCCATAGCCGCCAAAAAACTGCAAACAGGTGTCCACCACGCGCTTTTGCATTTCGGCAGTGAATAGTTTGGCCATTGAGCATTGCTTTACTACTATCTCGCCTTGGGCGTGTTTCCAGCAAGTGCTATACACAAACTCGCGGGCTACTTCTATCTCGGTGGCTACGTCGGCCATTTTGTGTCGAATGGCCTGAAACTTGCCAATGGGGCGGCCAAAAGCCTCGCGCTCGTGTAGGTACTTGACGGTTTCGTCCATGGCCCAAGCCGAGCCAGCCACGGCCATGACACCCGCCACGAGCCGTTCGAGTTGGAGGCTTTCCATGAGGTAATAAAAACCCATGTTTTCCATGCCAATCAAGTTGGTTGTGGGTACGCGCACCTCGTCAAACTTGATTTCGGCGGTGTCGGAGCTGTGCCAGCCCATTTTGTTGAGTTTGGTGCGGCTTACGCCCGCGCTGTTTAAGTCCACCACCAGCAAGCTGATGCCATTTTGGGGCTGCGCTGCGCTCGGGTTGGTCTTTACAGTGAGCGTGATAAAATCGCCGTAGGTGCCATTGCTAATAAAAGTTTTGGAACCATTCACTACGTATTGGTCGCCGTCTTTGATGGCCGTGGTTCTAATGGCCGACACGTCGGAGCCTGTGTCTGGCTCGCTGATGCCCAGCGCGGCGATTTTTTGGCCTGTAATGGCGGCTACGAGGTATTTTTGTTTTAAATCTTCACTGCCAATTTTGGCCAAATGATTGACCGCCATGTACTGATGCACACTCACGGCAGTGGCAAAGCCGCCCATGCCGCAGCGGGCCAATTCTTCCAAAAATACCACCGTAAACCAAAAGTCGGCGTTGCTGCCACCGTATTGTTCGGGCATTAGCAACCCCAAAAAGCCCAGGTCGCCCATACGCTTAAATATTTCTTTCGGAATTTTCCGTTCGGCTTCCCACTGCTCGGTATGTAGTATGACTTCTTTTTCGATAAACTGCCGCACGCTTTGGCGGAACAAATCGTGGTCTTCGTTGAAATACTGCGAAATGGGTTTCATAAATCGTTTTGAGTATTAAGTTAGGAGGGGGTAAATTGCTGTAAATAAACAAGTTGTCGAAATTGTTTTAGACCTAAATCGACCCGCCGACGCAGCTAACTCATCCATTTGATGGTAAGCGAAACAAAAAACACCTCATTACGCCCAGAATCGCATTATCACTAAAAAAAGAGTGAGCCATAACATTTTTAGGCTTTGCAAAGGTGGGAAAATTGGGTCGCCGGTGCCATTCACATAGAATTGCCCGTAGGGTTCAAATTTAGCACTTTTGCCCCACTTTTGCAAAGCCCCTGCCCACATCCCCAGACTGAATACAGTGCACCTAATCTGCCAATTCAAAACTTTTTTTGACTCTTCCATTTTTTTTTGTCGTGTACTGAATGCCTACGCTGTTATATTTGCCAAAGTAACGTCGTTGCAGTTAAAGGGCGTTGAAGCATCGTGTTGCACACTTTTTTGGCACCCATTGTAAAAAAAAAATGCAATGATAAATTAAATAAATCAATAGCTTATGAAGAGATTTTTGCTGTTACATTTATTGTTTTTTCTTTCTTATCGTCTTATTGCCCAAGGTACTATTGCCGACACATTGATTAGGTCGTCTGTGTTGAACCTTACCACCATAAAACGCGATTCGGCAGTTCGTGCTATCCAATTAAACCCAGGCTTTCATGTTTCGGCTACAGCGGCCTATTCTTACCAGACAGTGTTGGTGCCATTGTACATCGAGTGGCCCAAGCCAGGGCAAATTATACAAAGAGATAACACCAATAAAGCCTGGCTTTACGTAAAAGGAAAGTGTTTAGATGCTTCAATAGGCCAGGTAGAAGTCAAGGCTGTGCCAATACAGGGCGGAACTACCAAAACAAAAATATGGAACTTGACCGCAAATACGTACGAAGGTGCTTTAGAACTGACAGGTGGCGACTATCGCCTTGAGGTAAGAGAGGTCAAAGGCTATGTATCGGGCAACCCTACTTATGGCCGTTTACAATCTGTTGAACGTATTGGTGTAGGCGAAGTATTGTTAATTTGGGGACATAGTTTTATAGCGGGCAACGACTACTCTGAAGCAGCCACCGACCCCCGCGTGCGTACGGTGGTTACGGTGCGAAACCCACTTGTGCCCAATGAACCAGGCCGTTTACAAGATTTTAGTATTTTACCCTATCAATACCAACAAATTGGCCTTTACGACGTTGGCCCTTTCGCCGTCCAGAGCTGGATGTGGCCTGCATTTGGCGACACCTTGGCCAAAAGACTCAATGTTCCAGTACTGTTATATTCTGCTGCTTTTGGGGGGTCGAATGTTTGGCATAACAACAAAAATGTCAACAATGAGCCTTTTGGCTTCAACTGGTTTGGCTACTTAGACCAATACCGCATGCCTTATCGGCCTGTAGAAGCTACTTTTGGGCGTTATACGCCAGTTAGTGGCATCCGTGGTATTTTGTGTGAGCACGGCATTAACGACCGAAGCCAGATGTTTGCACCTACTTTCTATGATAATTTTGTGAATGTGATCAACAACACTCGAAATTTGGCACAACACCCACAGCTATCTTATTTTATTTCTCATGAACCAAACACAGGTACTGATTTGCAGTTTATAAACAACAAACTGACAGATATTCTAAACAATGTACCCCATACGTGGCCTGGAATTGATTTAAGACCTGCCAATACAGCCAACCCTTTATGGCGAGATGAAAATGGTATTGGACATTTTCTGCCCAATGCCGCAGGGCACCATAAATATTTGGAATACTGGATCAATGCTGTGCCGAATAGCTTCTTTACAACCTCAATTCCCAAAATGTCCGATGTCCCACAAGCATTTAAAATTCCATAAACACCAACCAAAAATTGAGCTTGTAGAAAGTGCCCGTCAGGCACTTAATCGTAAAAACCGTCCGCCCCATCGGACTGATGATAAATCAAATCTCCTATATAATCCATCGAAACATCGAACCGCACAAAATCGGCTTTGCCCGTTTCTTTGCTGGTTTTGCGGAGTTTTTGGCCCTCGGCAGTGAATACATATTCGATGCTGCGGCTGTTGATTTGGATAAATAGTGCTTATATTATCTTTTTTAGATAAATTTGCAGTGTTTTTTGTATAAAACAAAGAAAAATGAGTGTAGCAGATAATATTAAAAAACTGAGGGAAGACAAAGGACTGATGCAAAAAGAGGTTTATAATGAGATTGGTTTAAAACCTGCTCACTACAATAAACTGGAAAAAGCTTTGGTTGAACCGTCTCTTGATATTTTAGATAAACTGGCTTCTTTCTATGGTGTAACCATTGATGAGATTATTCATTACAGCCACGCCACGCCCAAAGCAATAACCGTAGAAGATAAAACAGCTTCTGAACAAGTACGCCTTATTGCTCAACTCAATGACAAAGACAAAAGCACCGTTATGAATATCATTGATACAATGCTTACCAAACAAAAATTTCAAACTTTCTTTGAACAAAATATTCAAACAGCAAAATAGTATGAGACACGTAACCGTATATACAACCGATAAAGAGTACAGCCACTTTATAGAGCTTACCAAAAATCTTCACTATGTTAAAAAAATTGAAACCGATGAAGAGCCTACTAAACAAGAGATTTTGGATAATATCAAAGCTGGATTAAAAGAAATGCAACTTTTCAAAAAAGGAAAACTAAAAACTACCTCCGCTAAAGATTTTTTGAATGAGTTATAGTATTGAACTATCTGCCAACTTTAAAAAGGAAGCCAAAAGGCTCACTAAAAAAATACCCTTCGCTTAAAACAGAACTTGCCGAACTGTTTACCGAACTGGAAGAAAACCCAACTACTGGCACTCCTCTTGGCAACGATATTTATAAAATCCGTTTGGCTATCGCTTCCAAAAACAAAGGCAAATCAGGTGGTGCAAGGGTTTTGTCTTTTGTAAAGGTCACACAAACTACTGTACTACTTTTCTCCATTTATTCCAAAGGTAAAATTGACAACTACAGGAACTCATTAAGGATTATTTGTAAAAACAAAGCCACCGTGTAGGTGGCTTTTGTTTTAATTAGAGTTTAATATTTTCTTTATTACTTGTTCTGCTTCTTCAGGAAAGATTACCTTAAAATAATGGTCTTCTCCTTCCTTCCAATCATTAACTGCATCAATAAGAATCTCAATATAAGTTCTTAAATCGTCATCGGAAAGTTTAGGGATTTCAATGTGAACTAAAACAATTCCTTTCTTTTCAATCCAATTAAAGTCTCGTAAGCAATCATACAATGCGTCCCAATTAAAACCAAAGTACTCAGGAAATTGTAATCTTTCGCACAACTCTTGAAGTAATTCATCTTTATTTTTGGGTAGTCCAGTTAGAAGAACAACAAAAGCTGAATCGTCAAAATATATTTCAGGTGCTTCTATAAATTGTATTGTTTTCATCGGGCTATCTTATCGGAATAAAGGTTTTGTAATGATCTGGTGTAAACCACATTTCGCCTCCTTGCCCTGTTACAATTCTTTGCAAACCAGCCCCTTTAGTGCCAAGTGTCGGATGAACAAACTCATTGGGTGCAATTCAAAACTACAGATAAATTTTCATAACTAATCAACTTGATAAAAAAACACGTAATATGACCAAGCAAGAATTTTTGGCTTTAGCCGCAGATAAATACGAATCACTTCAAAAATTGAATGATAATCTGAACTTTTACGACTACGAAAAAGGATTT
>Ga0105046_10000688_pt1 | contig 48809 bp, 44 predicted proteins | sample MAT03_FD_78385 | JGI IMG/M metagenome (GOLD analysis project Ga0105046, IMG submission 78385) | Freshwater microbial communities from Lake Fryxell liftoff mats and glacier meltwater in Antarctica - MAT-03 (megahit assembly) | ecosystem: Environmental > Aquatic > Freshwater > Ice > Liftoff... | reverse complement strand
TGGCCGCTGATGCAGTCCCACAGCACGCAGGCCAGGCCCACGTCGCCTGTCCACAGCGTGTGGCAACCCTGGCCGTGTGCGGCGCGTTCCTGTTCCACCTGCACGATGCCGTGCATCGCAAAAACCCGCGCCTGGGCAAGCCAGCGCTCGTCGCCGGTGCGGGCGAACAGGTGAAGGAGGGCGTGGGCGTTGCCGGCCGTTCCGTGGCAGAAGGCCACGCCCTTGACCAGCGGGCCGGCGCGCCAGGTCAGTTCGCCGGCCTGCAGCAGCAGCAGGTCCCAGACCTCGGCGTCGGGCACGCTGCGCGGCAGCCGCGCCAGGCGGCAGATGATGCCCGCGGCTCCGTGGCAGTCCTGAACGAGCGGCGGTTTGTTCGTTGGCCGGCGCCGATCAGCGTTTCGATGCGGCCATAGAGGTTCTGCACCCAACCCCATGTGTCGCCGGCGGCATCGATGGGCTCCATCTCGTCCCACAGGGCCTGCACCGCGCGCTGGACCAGCGCTGCCCAGCGGGCCTCGTCAGTGTGTTCGGCCATCGCGATGGCCGCCAGCACATTGCCCGACGAACCCCATAGCTGCTCGCGCACGGGGTTGTGCAAGTTGCCTTCCACGACCTCGAAGAGACGACGCGCTGCCGCAGTGTCGCGCGTGAGCGCGACTCGTGGCGTTCGGATCCATACAGCACCGTGCTCGTCCTCAAAGTCCGTCTCCTCGCGCCAGACCATCGCGCCGCAGGTCGGCGCCCCCCCCAAACCACTTAACCCAGGGCCAGTGTCGGCATTACTTGACGTCGCCTGTAGGCAACTGTGCTGTCCGCGCTCTGGCCATGGCGTGTCAGGCTTGCGAAGTCGACAGGAGGGGTCGGGGCTGCGGACAAGCTCTGAGCTGCAGCTCCAGGGTCAAGGCATCGTCAGCCGCAACGCCCCGTTCCACGGCACCCAGCCGCCGATCAGCCTGGCCGGTACCACATCCAGGCCATCAAAGGCCTGTGCGCCTGCGCCTCTGTCGATGGTGACGCCGGGCGCAATGGGGTCGAGTGACACGGTGCCTGCTGTCACCCCCTGCACAAACAGGTTACGGTCCTGGCCACCGATGAATGCGTCGTTGCTGAACACCACATCGATGCGGTCGCCGCTCTGCAGCGTCTGGGTGCTGAACTGCAGGTCCTGCAAGATGGTGGCGTTGAGCAGTTGTGAGCCGACCCGCGTGCCATTGATCCACAGCTCGACCTGAGCACCCACGCCCGCCGCCAACGTGGCGCGGCCGCGTACGGTGACGGTACTTGCGCCGCCGCCACCACCCGGGGTGTCAGGGGACTGCAACCGCATCGCAGCGTTCCAGGGCATCCAGCCGCCCGTGGTGGCAGCGGGTGTCAGGTTCAAGCCGTCAAAAGCTTGCGCGCCGCTGCCAGCGTCCAGCACCGTGCCAGCGTCGTTGCCGGCCACCACGGCACTGTTGTTGACGCGGATCGATTGCACCGCCAGGTTGCGGTCTTCGCCGCCGATGTTCTGGTCGTTCTTGAAGACGATTTCGATGACTGTGTTTTTGACCAGAGCCGCCACGTCGAAGAACAGATCGACCCAACCGCCTGCATCCAGTTGCCCCGAGCCGACCACCGCTGAATTGACTCTCACCTCAAACAGCGCGCCAATCCTGCCCGCCAGCGTAGCAAGCGCACGCACCACCAAATTGGCCGAGCTGCTGGGGGCCTGGGCTTCGTTGCCGTCGATCTGTTGTGTGTAGCTGAGCACCTGCGCCAGTTCGGTGGCTGTCAGGTTGATGCGGGCGTGGGCCTGGATGGCGGCTTGCAGCGTGGCTGCAGAGCCGTTGTGCAGATAAGGCGCGGTGGCCCAGGCGTCACGCAGCGTGGGCGAGTCGAGGCCGTTCAGGCTCTGGCCCAGCCTCTGGCCGCTGGCTGCAGTGGTGGTGCCGATGTCGTGCAGCACGGCGCTGCCGCTGCTGCTGAAGTCGCTGCCGCCGTGGCAACCGGCGCAGCTGCGGGCAAAGACATCACGCCCCTGTGTGGCTTGTGCCGTCAGCGCACCGCTGCTGTCGCGCCAGGGGCTGGCAGGTGCGCTGTTCAGAGAAGCGACGTAGGCCGCCAGGGCGTCGAGATCGGCGCTCAGGCCGGCCTTGGGGTCGCCCAGGGGTTGGCTTCGGCTACCGGCCAGGAAAGCGCTGTCTGACAACAAGCCGGTGCCACCTGCCAGGCTGCGGATCTGGCCCTCGAAGTCTTGCACTTCGTCGAAGTTGCCGCTCCAGTGCAAGCGGCCCTGGGCGCCGGCGTGGCCACGCAGACTGATGGTGTTGCGCACGCCTTCGCCCATCTGGCTCATGTCCCAGCTGCGGCCATCGTGCCCGCCGTCGTTGTGGCAGGTGGCGCAACTCATGTAGCGGTCGCGTGCCAGACGGGTGTCGCGGGCGTCGTAAAACAATTGTTTGCCGCGCAGCACTTGCGCGCTCAAACGCTCGCTGGCCACCGCCGCCAGCGTGCGCAGCGTGGGGACCGAGGCCAGGCCTTCGTTGAGCAACGGCCGCAAGTCGTGCACGCTGACTGAGCGGTCCATGAAGTTGTGCACGTAAAGCGTGAAGCCGTCGGTCGACAGCGTCAGCCCCTGAGGTGCCAGCCCGACGTCAAAGCGCATCACCTGCGCGCCAGAGTGCGCGTCGATGACCGCCACTTCGCGGCTGGTCTCAAGTGCCACGAACATCAACACACCGCGGTTGTCGTAAGCCACGGCAGAGGCCAGGCTGGCGTTGTCGTGGTCGATGCGGCGGTTGCGGTCCTCCGCGTTGGCGCCTGCGCCTGTCAGCGGGATGCGCGCGCTGACGGCGCGCACGGTGTTCTGAAAATTCAACGCCGAGCCACTGCGGCCGCTGCCGCGTTTGATGTTGTCTTGCTTGCCCGGTACATGGCCTTGGCTGTTGTCGGGTGACATCGTGAACGGGCCCAGGTAGTTGGGCACACCGCTGCCTTGCGCTTCGGCGTCGGGCAAATCCGAATGCGCCAGCACGATGGTGCGCGTCAGGCTCATGGCAGCCGCGTCCACCTCCAGCACCTCAGCGCCGCGGTCTGCGGGTATAGACAACAGCAGGCCACTTTCGCCCGGCAATGGCGGTGTGATGAAGCGCGTGACGTAGACGCGCTGGCCGTTGCCGCTGACCGAGACATGGCGCACGTTGGGCCCCAGGTTCAGGCTGCCGGTTTGTGCGTAGGTGTTGGTGTCGAAGCGCAGCAACTGGCCAGTGGCTTCGAGCACCACAAAAGCCTGTGCTGCTGTGGGCGAGACCGCCAGGCCGTGCGGTTGTGATGCGCGCGGCAGGCTCAGCGTTTGCACGATGTTGCGGCGCTCGGGGTCGATGACGCTGATGGTCGCGCTGCCTTTGCTGCTGACCCACAGCAGACGTGAACTGGCCAGAGCAATCGAGCGCGGGCTGGCGCCGACGTTGATTTCGCCCAGTTTCTCGTTGGTCAAGGTGTCAAAGCCGGTGACCGAGTCGTTGTCGGCGTTGACGACCCACAGCCGGTCGCGGCCGTGAATGGGTACTTCCACCATCACCGAGGTTGAAGCGGTGGGCCGTTTGCTGCCGGTGCCCAGATAAACCGACTGCAAGAAGGTGCGGCTGATCACGGTGCCGCTGCTGTCGCGCACTTTCAAAGTTACTGCATAGGTGCCGGGCTGGCTGTAGTTCTTGTTGATGTGGGCTTGAGAGGACCATGCCGAATCCGGGCTGCCATCGCCAAAGCTCCAGCTGTACTGCACCGCGCCTTGGCCAGTGGCACCACCAGCAAACGCCGCATTGCTGTCAACCAGGCTGGCACCGGGTGTGGGCGTCAGTGTGAGTGTCAAAGCGGTGCTCGGCTTGATCGACCACACCCCTTGCGCGCCATGGCTGTAGGTGCCGTCGCTGACCGACAGCACGGTGTTGAACTCGCCCGCTGCTTCGGGCGTGCCGCTGATCAAGCCGGTGCTCGGGTTGATCACCAGGCCCTTGGGCAGCCCGGCTGCGCTGTAGCGCAAGGCGTCACCGTTGGGGTCTGTGGCGCTCAGGGCCACGCTCAGAGCCACGCCGGGTGTACCGGCCAATTTGCCTGGGTTGTCGAGTGTGGGTGCCAGGCCGGGATTGCCGGTGCCCGCCACGCCTATGCGCAAGATCTTGGCCGCCGATGGCGCGCCGAAGCTGTCAAACACAAACACCATGTAGTAGCCGGGTGGGGCTTCGCCGGCACGGGCGGGAGAGTTCACTGCCAGTGTCTGGCCTTGGGCGGTCGAAGTGGCGTTGAAGCTGAGCTCGATGAAGCGCTGATCAAAATTCCAGCCGTGCGTTGCCGCACCGGTCTTGACCAGCGTCACGCGAGAAATGCCAGCGCTGGCGCCGGTCTTCAGCGCAAAGGTCTTGCCGATCTCGAGCCAGTCGGGTATTGCTGTGATGATTGGCCGGGTGGCCCGGCTGCCGTCGGCCTTGAACAGGTACGGCGGGTAATAGATTTCGACGTTGCGCTCTCCCAGCAGGTTGCCGCCGATGGGTGCTGGTGCCCCGCCGCCGCCGACCAGCACGCTGGCGTCGGGCAGCAGCAAGGCGGTGGAGTGGTACAGACGCGCGCGGTCTGCGGTTGCGCCCAGGGTCCATTGGCCGGTGGTGGGGTTCCAGATCTCGGCGTTGCGGTTGGCGCCCGGCAACTCGTTCCAGGCCGGGCTGCCGCCTGTGACCAGCACCTGGCCGTCGGCCAGCAACGTGGCGGTCATCAGCTTGCGCATCGTGCTGACCGATTGGGTGGGCAAAAACACCGGTTCGCCGCCCGTCACGTCAATCACCGCAGTGGCGTTTGAATTGGCGCCGACTTGCAGGATGCGCCCGGGCCTGAACATGGCCGAACTGCCGTCGCCAAAGTACTGCCACGGCAGGATGCTGCGCGCAGACAAAGCGCCGGTGCCGCTGGGGTCGACGAAGTACATGCGCCCTTCGTAGTCGTAGCCAAAAACGCGACCATCAGGCATCACGTAGTTGCGTGGATAAGACCAGACCAGGTAGCCGGTGTTGGCGGTGGTGAGCTGCCTGAAGCTGCCGTCCAGCTGCCGCACCTCGGGCGTGGCGGTGGCGCCAAAGCCACCCTGGATGTAGGTCTCGCCGTTGGTCAGGGTGATCGATGTCGAGTACCAGCGCGGCTGGTTCATGTTCAGCCCGGCGTTCAAGCTGTTCGAAGCAGCGTTGAAGACGGTCGTGCCCTGGATGCCGATGAAGGTGCTGGTGATGCCGTTCCAGGCGTCACCGCCGGCCATGAAAACGGTGGGCGTGCTGGTGTGGGTCAGCGGTGGCAGCAGCAACTGTGAGCCGCAGAAGATGTCCACGCCAGTGCCGTTGGCGATCGACAAGTGCCCGCTGTCCGGGTTGCCTTCGTTGTCCCAGAGATCGAGGTTGAAGTAGGCGGTCGAGCTGCCATCGGGCCGGCTGCCGTAGGTCATCACCCGGCCATCGGGCATCAGCACCGAGTGGATCGGGATCAGCGGCCAATCGAAGACCGGGCCCCAGGCGCCTCCACTGTGTGCGGCCGGTGTAGTGCCGGCGGGTGGCATGGTGGCCAGGGCGTTCTTGCGGCTGTTGACATCCGCACTCGCTCCAGCACTTCCACCAGAACCCGCATCAGAGCTTGCATCAGCAGCCGCACCGCCACCCGAGCCGCCGCCGCAGCCGGCGAGCAGTGCCGCGCCGATCAGCAGCGGGCCCCAAACTCTGAGCCTCTCGCTGAGCTTGGCACTGAGCTTGGCACCGAAGTTCAGGCAGACAAGCGCAGAGATCTCATCATGGGCACGAGGCTTGTGGCGGACGGGAAGAGTAAACATCAGGCAGACCAGGCTCCTGCAGAGTCCACAACGAGCCCTGCAGAGTCGGCTTCAAGCAGCAGTGGTTCATTCTGGGTCTGGCGCTGGCTCCAGATGCCCCCTCATCCAGGCGGGATTTTGCAGATTCAGAGCTCAGATGAGGGGTCTGCACCCGCTTGATTGAGGGGGGTCAAGGCCTGCCAGAAGGCTGACGGCCGCGCAGCAACTGTTGCTGGCCAATTGCAATTGCTTGCCAGATTGGAGGCTGATTGGCAGTTCATTGGCAGTTCATTGGCCGCTCAACGCGCAAGCCGCCTTGTCACCAATTCGCGCCGAACTGCTTGCGCAAGGCTTCAATGGCTTGCTCAGGCAAAGCGTCAGGTGCCGCCGTGGCGGGGGGTTGGCACAGCAGCCACAGGCGGGCGGTTTCTTCCAGCTCCTCCAACACTGCGCTGGCTTGCGCTGGCGTGTGGTGCCAGACGTTGGGGCCCAGCCGGTCGAGCATCACGGCGCGCAGACTCTTGCCCTGCGCTGCCATCTGCCGGATGTGCTCGAACACCAGGTCACCGACCTTCGGGTCGCCCGGCCGGTGATAGGGGATCAGCGGCACATGGCCGACCTTCATCACGAAGTAGGGCGTGATCGGCGGCACGATGTCTTCTTCTCTCCACACGCCGCGCAGCGTCAAAGCCACCAGATGCGTGCTGTGGGTGTGAATGACGCTGCCGGCTTTCGGATCTGCTTCATAAATGCGCCTGTGCAGCGCCAAGGTCTTGCTGGCCGGGTCCCCCGAAGTTTGCACACCGTCGGCCCCGACGCGGGCCAGAAGCTGCGGCTGCAAGCGGCCCAGGCAAGCGTCGGTTGGGGTGATCAGAAAGCCGTCTCCGAACCGCGCGCTGATGTTGCCTGCCGTGGCGTGCACATAGCCGCGCTCGAACAGCGAGCGGCCGACCTCGCAGATCTGCTGGCACAGCGTTTCTTCTTGAGCGCCGGGCGGTTGCGACTGGTTCACTGGCCTACCTTTGTGCTGCATACACCGGAATTCGCTCTCGAGGCGGCCCCGCGGCCCGGCGGGCTGATGTCTGTGGCTGCGTCCTGGCGCTCAGCGCGCTGCAGTTGCTTCGACGGCGGTTTGAGTGGTGTGGCGGCTGCCGGCGGCTGGCTCTGCGTTTGGCTTCAAGCTTGACTCGGCGATGAGCCTGGCGCCGGGGCTTGGGTACGCGCCAGCGGCCCGCGGCTGGCCCAGACCAGCCAGGATCTCGTAGCTGCGCAGCCGCGCGCTGTGGTCATGGATGGCGGTGGCAACGATCAACTCGTCGGCTGCAGTCCGCGCCATCACCTGCGCCAATCCTGCTGCCACGGCGGCAGCGCTGCCAACCACGGACATCGCCAGCATCTGCGCCACGCCCTGTGCTTCGGCTTCGCTCCACAGGCCGTCCATGCTTGCCAGCGGGCGCGGCAGGGGCCCACGTTGGCCTTTGCGCATGCCCAGGAAGCGCTGCTGCAGTGAGGTGAACAAGACTTGCGCTTCGGTGTCCGTCGCTGCTGCGATGACGTTGACAGCCACCATCGCGTGTGGCTGGGGCCAGCGCGCTGAAGGCCTGTAGGTCTGGCGGTAGATCTCCAATGCCTGATCCAGATAGTCGGGCGCAAAGTGCGAGGCAAAAGCAAAGGGCAGACCCAGGTAGGCGGCCAGTTGCGCGCTGTACAGGCTGGAGCCCAGCAACCAGATCGGCACCTCGGTGCCGCTGCCTGGCAGCGCCTGCACCGTGGCATTGGCACGCGCTGGACCCAGATAGGTTTGCAGTTCCAGCACGTCCTGCGGGAAGCTGTCCTCACCGGCGCTGCTGAGGGTGCGTCGCAGCGCTCGCATCGTGGGCTGATCGGTGCCTGGCGCGCGGCCCAGGCCCAGGTCGATCCGGTCGGGATACAGCGTGGCCAGGGTGCCGAACTGTTCAGCCACCACCAGCGGCGCGTGGTTGGGCAACATGATGCCGCCCGAACCGACGCGGATACGCTGCGTGCCGCCCGCCACATGTCCAATCAGCACCACGGTGGCTGAACAGGCCAGGCCCGTCATGTTGTGGTGCTCAGCCAGCCAGTAGCGCCTGTAGCCCCAGCGGTCGGCATGCTGTGCCAGGTCGAGCGTGTTCTTCAGCGCCTGCGCGATGTCGCTGCCTTCGACGATGGGCGCCAGGTCGAGAACAGACAGCGGGGGCAGAAGGGTGGTCATGGCGATGGCGTGATTCAAGTGCGACACGCGCAGAGCTTAACGTGCAAGTGCCGCATGGTCTGGTTCTGCATGGTCCGGGTCTGCATGGTCGGGGTCGCCCCGCATCATCATCGTCAAGCCAAGCACTCGATTCGGCTAGGCTGCGATCCCGCTTTGCGCTGAAACCTGATCGATGAAACTCTGCCTGTCCCGAGCCCAGGACTTTGCCCAGCACCTGGGGCTTTCAACGCCGATCCTGATGGCGCCGATGGCCGGCGCCAGCCCGGTGGGCTTGGCCGCTGCAGTGGCCCAAGGCGGCGGCATGGGCGCGTTGGGCGCCTTGTTGCTGGAGCCACCGGCGATCCACGAGTGGGTCCAGCGTTACCGCGCACTGACCGCTCTGCCATTGCAAATCAACCTGTGGGTGCCAGACCCGGCGCCCGTGCGTGATGCAGCGCACGAGCAGGCCTTGAGAGATTGGCTGGGCCAGTGGGGCCCAGCCCTGACGGCTGAGGCTGGCAACGCCAGACCGCCCGACTTCGAAGCGCAGTGCCAGGCGATGCTGGCCTTGCGCCCGCAGGCGGTATCTTCGATCATGGGTTTGTACCCGCCGGCCTTTGTCGAGCAACTCAAAGCTCAGCGCATTTTGTGGCTGGCCAACGTCACGACGGTGGCCGAGGCCAGGGCAGCGCAGGACGCGGGTGCCGATGTAATCGTCGCCCAGGGCGCGGAGGCCGGCGGCCACCGCGGCAGTTTCCAGGCCGAGACGGCCCGTGACCACGCTGTGGGCTTGTTTGCCTTGCTGCCGCAGGTGGTAGACGCCGTCAAGCTGCCTGTCGTGGTCACAGGCGGTATTGCGGATGCACGGGGGGTGGCGGCCGCCTTGATGCTGGGTGCCAGCGCCGTGCAACTAGGCACTGCGCTGCTGCGTTGCCCCGAAGCCGGCATCGCGACAGCGTGGGCCGATGGCTTGGCTGGCTTGGCGCCTGAGGGCACCGTCTTGACGCGTGCGTTTTCCGGCCGCTGGGGCCGCTCGCTCAACACCGCCTATGTGCGAGCCGCCGGTGCTGCCGATGCGCTCGAGCCAGCGCCTTACCCGGTGCAACGAGGATTGACTGCAGCCATGCGCAAGACCGCTGATGCAGAGGCTGATTTGCAGCGCATGCAGGCCTGGAGCGGCCAGGCGGCCGGCATGGCCCGGGCCCTGCCCGCTGCTCGGGTGGTCAGTGAGCTCTGGCAGGCGGCGCACACCTTGATGGCAAACTGAACCAAGCGCTTGCGCTGGCCGAGCTGAGGCTGCTCAGGCCAGCCCCAGCCCCCTCGCACAGGCGGCGCCTTCGAAGCTTCAAGCCATGCCACGCAGCCCGAGCTGGGCGCCAAGCGCCTGGTGGTGATGACCTCCAATGCGAGCTCGGGGCGTTGCGGATGGCGCTCTGCAGAAGTGATGCTGCCAGCCGGCATATGGGCTGGGCTGGGCTGGGTTGGAATGGGCTGGACTGCGGATGCTGCTCGTGGCGGTGTCGAGCAGCCGCAATTTATCGCGGCCATCGGCATTGATCGTCAAGGCAGCCAGCCGGCCATCCGCGCTGCACCCGCCCCAGGCGACGTCCCAGGGGACAAAGGCGCATGCATCTCTTGATGTCAATGACAGGTCCGGGCAGCACATTTGCGGCACATCGGTGCTTGCAGCCCAACCGCTCGTTTCAATGAAGAAGGGCCCGGTCGCTATGACTCAGGCCCTGGTCGGCTGTTGCAGAGCCGGGGGGATCACCCAGGTCTGGAAGCTCCTACTTCAGTGGCTCTGCTCGACGCCGGCAATCGCCCAGGGGCGGCTGTCGTCGAGCGGCTTGACCAAATGCCAGAACTCGTCGATCTCGGTCGGTGCTGCGCCTTTTTCTTCTACCAGATGGCCGGTGAAGCGCACGCTGACGATTTGCTGGGTGTCGTCTTGCGAGACATCCAGCACTTCGGCGTCAACTTTGACCACGTCAGTATGCTGCTCTGCAGGGCCACGCTCTTGAATATCCAGGCGCAGGCTGGCAAACAGCTCAGGCGTGGTGAAGCGACGCAGATCGTCCAGATCGGCCGTGTCGTTGGCGGCTTGCAGGCGGATGAAGATCATCTTGGCCGTGCGGGTGAAGCTTTCGCTGTCGAAGGTGGCGGGCACAAAGGCCTTGGGGACCGTCCTGACAGGGATTTCAGCATCTGTCACGCTGTTGACTTCGTCGCTTGATGCAGGGTGTGCCGGCATCACCGGGTCACTGGCTGCGCCTGTGGCGTAGCTCTGGGCGCTGCGCTCGCTACCGATGGTTGGGCTCGCTGGGCTCGTCTCATCCAGACCACGCTTCTCGCTCGCCTGCTGCCACGCCGCCGCAGGGCTTGCACCGCGCGCAGCGTTGTTCGTTTCACCATTTGCACCAGAAGCTGCGCTTGCCAAGGCAGGGCCTTTATTGGCGCCAAAACGCCGCATCAGGAAGACGATCAGGAAAACCACTGCCACGCCCAATAACGCCAACATCAGGAAATTGGCAAAGGCTTCACCCATGCCCAGGTGGCTCATCAGGGCCACCAGGCCCAAGCCAGCAGCCAGGCCGGCAATCGGGCCCATCCAGCTGCGCTTGCCTGCGGCAGCAGCGGCACCCGCACCGGCAGCGGCCGGCGCAGCAGCGGCTGCCGGTGTGGCAGGTGTGCCGCCAGCGGCGTTTTGTGCGGGTCGGGCCGGCGCCGCATCAGGGGCGGTCCGGGCAGGCATATCACGTTTCATACCGCTGGATTTACCACCGCCAAAGCGCTTGGCTTCGGAGATAGAAGGCATGGCAGTTGCAAAAACTGCCACTGCCAAGGCGCCAATCAGCCAGTGTTTCATTGCTCAAATTTCCTTCAGAAAGTTTGGAGTCCGGTACATCTATTGCCTACCAAGGATGGTTTTAACCTCAGCTTCACTGGGTAGTGTCGGCCAAAGAACTGATCTTCTTGAACCATGATGCTAAAGCCATGACCGCAGTGGGTGCACTGTGGGTGCATTGCTGTCACCCGGCGCAGGCTCAGCTTTCATGGTGCGAGGCAATGTCATCGTTCTGGCCCCCTCCTTCATTCTTTGCTCTTGATAGATGGGGGGGTCGGCACCATTTCAACAGGCCCTGGCCGCAGCGCCAAGGATAGAGGATCCCGGTGACTGAAACCCTGTGGTGGATATTGTCTGTGCTGCTCATCGTCGTCGGATTGGCAGGCACGGTGCTGCCAGCATTGCCGGGCACCGCCCTGATCCTGGCGGGCATCGTGTTGGGCGCATGGATCGATGGCTTTGCCCGGGTCAGCGTACCGACCCTGATCGTCATCGCCGTGCTGGCAGTGCTGGCCTGGGTGCTGGACTATGTGGCTGGCCTGATGGGCGCCAAACGCGCCGGTGCCAGCAGATATGCCTTGATCGGGGCTGCACTGGGCACCGTGGTGGGCTTGTTCATGGGCCTGATCGGTGTGCTGTTCATGCCGCTTGTGGGCGCAGCGGTGGGCGAGTACCTGGCGCAACGCGAGGGCCATGGCAGTTTTGGCTCGGGCGCCGGGCCGGGTGGCTCCGCCTTGCCTGCTTCTGCTGTGCCAGCTGAAGGTATGGCTGATGGCGCTGCCCAATCGGGCGCCACGGTCAAACAGCGAGGCCGGGGACAGCGTGTGGCGCACGGGGCCGCAGGTCAAAAAGCGGTGCAGGTGGGCGTTGCCACCTGGCTCGGCATCATGTTGGGGTTGCTGGCCAAGGTGGTGCTTGCCTGCATCATGGTGGGCATCTTTGTGGCAGCGCTGGTATTCTGAATCGCAGGGTCAAGACTCGGCGCAGCCTTCAAGCAGAGTTCAAGCAGCCTTTGAGCAGCCTTTGGCAGTCATTGGCAGTCGCCAGAAGTCATTTGCCGTCTTCTTAACCGTTTGGCGCTGCCTGGCGCCGCTTGACTTCGCCTGGCGCCGCGTTTTCAAGCCCCCAACTGCCATCCCCACCACTCGCGCCAGACCAGCCAGTTGTCCTCCATGCCGCGCTGCGAGGGCAACCAGTCATGCAGTTGCTGCGAGCCTGGTGTGGGGCGCCCCGTCGGCGCGGCGGTGATTTTCAAGCCGCTGCCTGCAGCCGCGGTGACGAAGTGGCGCATCGCCCGCCGCATGTGGGTGGCGTGGGTCACCAGCACGATGTGCTCAACGCCATCGGCGCGCAGCATGGCCACCGTCTTGATGGCGTTTTCGCGGGTATCGCGCGAAGCTGCTTCCAGCCAGCGCAGCGGCCGTTGATGTTCGTCGCGGGCAATGGCCGCAGCCAAGGCGGCCTCGGTGGGGCCACCGGTACCGCCGCGGCCGATGCCGCCGCTGAAGGCCACGGGCAGGCCGGTGCGCCTGCTCAGCCACAGGCCATAACGCAAGCGCTCAACTGACCTTGGCAGCAGGACCGTGGTGCCGTACTCGGCTGAGGTGTCGCGTCGGCCACCGCCCAGCACGACGATGGCTGTGCGTGCTTTCGCCTGCGGAGATGAAGGCGCCTCGGACTTCAGGTCGTTCAGCTGTCTCTGGCTCAACGCGGGCGGCGCTTGCAGCAGATGCAAGGTCAGTGCATCGCTCACTGCGGTGGTGCTGCACAGCCAGATGCCCAGCACCCCTGTCCAGAGCGTCAGCCACCCCAGCCAGAGGCGCCGGCTGATCTGCCAACCCCCCAACAAAACCAGCAGCAACCAAGGGACCGGTGGCAGCAGCAGTGTGGTGGCCAAAGGTTTCCATTCGGCCAGGCCGAGGGAGAGTACGAGTTCATTCATGCGCGACAGGGCTGGGAGGGGTGGGCACCCCGTGGTCGCCTGCCTACTGCCTCAAACTGCTGTGGGCCGGCTCTTCGAGGTAACCCTGCATCGACTCCAGGCTGCGGTTGAGCAGCTGGCGGCGGCCGATTTGCCCGCATTCAGTGCCCGACAACACAGAAAATACATGCGCCCGCAAATGCCACAAGGCTTGTGGAGTTTGCGCACTGGCGACCCGGCCCTGCAACTGGGCCTGTGCCGGCAAGCCTTCCAGCACATGCAGAAAGCTGAGTTTCAAGGCTTCAAACGCCAAATGGGCCCCAGTGTCGCAGGGTGGGATCAGCAGGGGTTGCTTGACCGACCCTGATTGGGGCTTGGCCTGCAAGGTCGGTGAGGTGGCGGTGTGCATGGGTTGATTCGGTGGCAGCAGAAGAGGGGATGGCGCGAAAAACGTGAAATTGGCCGATCAAGCTTTGCAAGAAACCGCTGCTGCCTCGGGAGCGAGAGCGCATGGCTTGGCGGGGGGTTCAGCGGCCGCGCAAATGCGGCCGTGGTGCGCGCGTCGGAAAGTGCTCATTGAGTTGCGAGACACGTTGCTCAGCTTCGAATTCGGATCGTGCCACCCCCACCACGCCGTACACCTCCGAGCGCAGGTGCCACAGATCACGCAGCGAGGCGGCCTTGTGGATGCGCCACCGCAGCTGGGTTGCCGGCTCGGTGTCGATGTCCAGCAAAGTGTGGATGAAAGCCTGGCGCACGCTGGGCAAGCGGTTCAGCGGTGGGGCGGCGTCGCGGGGCGCGGGCGCCAGCAGCCAAAACAAGATGCGCTGCCAGAAAGAACAAGGCGTGTGCCGCAGTGAAGGCGGTTGGACTTCGACGCGAAAGGCCGAGCTGGACAACAAGGTCGACGGGCGTGCCGACCGTGACGGGCCTGCCGACTTCGACGGGCGGGCCGCGTGCGACCGGCTGCTGGGGCTGAGTTGTTGCGTCGACATGATGGCAGTGATATCGGACACGATTGTTGCAAATTGAGACCTGATGCTCGCTCGACTGGCCGTGAACGAAAGTCCGAACAAAGGGGCCATCACCGGACTGTTTCAAATCCGCGCACTCCAGCTGCAACCAGGCCGCGCTCAAACCTCGCCGCAGCTGGCCTTGCGCTGCGCGGTGTAGGTCCACCAGTGGCGCGGTGCTGCGCCGCGCATGAAGTCGGTGGCGGCCATGAAGGTGTCGAGCACACAAGGGTCTTGGCGCTTGCCGCTGACCTGGCACAGGCGTCGATACAGCGCCAGCGCGTCTGCGTTGCGCAAGGCCTGGGGGCTCAGCACCCCGATGCGGCGCAGGTCGGCGGCGATGCTGGGGCCGATGTTGGGCAGTTGCTCCAGATGCTGGCACTCGTCGGCACAAGCGGCCTTGCGCGGCGGTGGTGCTTTGGGAGGCCGGTTGAGCTGGGTGGGCACTGCGGCCACCGTTGCTGGGCTGAACGCCAGAGGCCGGTTCTGGGAGTGCATCGCAGTTCAGCGGCCAAAGCTGTGGCGTACCAGGCCCACAGCGATGCCTTCGAGGGAAAATTCTTCGCTCTCGGGGCCGACGATGATGGGCGCGAAATCGGGGTTCTCGGGCATCAACGCGATGCCGTGTCTGCCGCGCTTCAGGCGCTTGACGGTGACCTCGTCGCCAATGCGGGCCACGACGATCTCGCCGTCCTTGGCATCTTTGGCTTGTTTGACGGCCAGCAGGTCGCCGTCCAGGATGCCGGCGTCGCGCATGCTCATGCCTTTGACCTTGAGCAGGTAGTCGGGCTTGCTGGTGAACATCGAGGCGTCCAACAGGTAGGTCTGTTCGACATGTTCCAGCGCCAGCATCGGGCTGCCTGCAGCCACCCGGCCAATCAGCGGCAGGCTCAAGTGGGCGACCTGGTAGCTCGGCGGCAGATAGGACTCGCCCAGCTGCGACAGCCTGGAGGCATTGAGCTCACGCAATGTGTCAGACTTCAGCCGGATGCCGCGTGAGGTGCCACCGATCAGCTCGATCACGCCTTTGCGGGCCAGGGCCTTCAGGTGCTCTTCTGCGGCATTGGCGCTGCGAAAGCCCAATTCGGTGGCGATCTCTGCCCGCGTGGGTGGCGAGCCGGTGTTTTCGATCGCGCTGCGCACCAACTCCAGGATCTGCTGTTGGCGGCTGGTCAGTTTGGGAGCCTTGGTCAGGCTTGGGCCAGGAGGGCCAGGGAGGTCGGGCATGCGCAGCTTTCAGGTTGAACTTGACTGAACTCGACTGAACTCGACTGGACATTCATCCAGTAACTGTATTTTCATCCAGAATGCCAAAAAAGCAAAGCAATCCGGTCTCGGGCGGTCGGGTGGTGGTTGTGGGCACCGGCGGCACGATCGCTGGCGCCGCCCAGCCGACCCATGGTCAAGGCCATTTGGGTTACGCCGCAGGCACGTTGAAAGTGCAAGACCTGATCGCCGCGGTGCCGCTGCTGGGCCAGCAACCGCTGGAGGCGTTGCAACTGGCCGATCTGGACAGTTCGGACATGGACCACGCCACCTGGGTGGCGCTGCACGCCTGCTTGCAAACCCAGCTGGCGCGGCCCGAAGTGGCCGGCGTGGTGGTCACCCACGGCACCGACACGCTGGAAGAAACTGCCTATTTTTTGCACCGCAGCTTGCAGATGGGTCTGCTTGCGGGTGTTGATATGGCTACTGATGGGGGCGTTGGCGTGGGTGTCGGTGCGGGCGTAAAAGCTGGCCAGGCCACCCGTTGGGCGGCCCACAAACCGGTGGTGTTGACAGCAGCCATGCGCCCGGCCACGGCGCCTTCTGCCGACGGCCCGCAGAACCTGCTGGACGCTGTGACGGTGGCCGGCACAAAAAGCGCCAGCGGCGTGCTGGTGGTGCTGGCCGGCCGTGTGCATGCAGGCTCAGAGTTGCGCAAGCTGCACGGCTACCGGGTCGACGCCTTCAGCTCGGGCGATGCTGGCCCGCTGGCGGTGCTGGAAGACGGCAGCTTGCGCTGCTTCAGGCCTTGGCCCGAGACGCAGCCGCATCCACAGGCGCAAGCTTTGCTGGCGATGTCCAGTTGGCCGGCAGTGGAGATCCTGACCAGCCATGCAGGAGCCAGTGGGCGCTTGCTGGAAGCTGCAGTGGCTGCAGGCGCGCAGGGCATCGTGATTGCCGGCACCGGCAACGGCAGCGTGCACCACAGCCTGCAAGCAGCGGCCGAGCGGGCCACCGCAGCGGGTGTGCTGGTGATGCGCAGCTCACGCTGTGCGTCAGGCGGCGTGGTGGGCACGTCGGGGCCTGCGCAATTACCGTCGTATGGCCCGCTGACGCCGCCTCAGGCTCGCATTGAATTGATGCTGGACCTGGCGCTCCCCGCGCTCAGTCAGCGTCCAGGCTCTCCAACTCGGTCTGCAGCTCCAGCCAGCGCTCTTCCAGCATCGCGATCTCGGCGCTGATGTGGCTGAGGTTTCGGCCCAGTTCTGCGAAGGACTCGGGTGCGGTGGCGGAATTGGCCAGGGTGCGTTCGACTTCGGCTTTCTCTTTACCCAACCGGCTCAGCCGCTGGTCGAGCTGTTGCAGCTCACTGCGCAACGGGCGCGTCGCTTCGGCTTGCTTGGCGCGGGCTTGCCTGGCTTGTTGGCGGTCGTCGCGCTGGGCCGGGCGCGCTGCAGCCACCTGCGGCGCTGCGGGTTTGGGTTTGGGCTTGGCTTGGCTTGCGGCTGCCTTGCCTTCTGCCGCGGCTGCCTTGCTCGCCACCGCTGTGACGGCCGCCGCTGCGGTGGCTGCGGAAAGCACCGGCTGGGCCTGCGGCGGCGGCGGCGGCGGCAAACCTTTGGCGTTGGCGCGCGAGACCTCCAGCAGCCAGCGCTGGTAGTCGTCCAGGTCGCCATCAAAAGGCTGTACCTGGCCTGCGGTGACGAGCCAGAACTCATCGCAGACCTCGCGCAGCAGCGCGCGGTCGTGGCTGACCAGCATCACGGTGCCTTCAAACTCGTTCAGCGCAATCGACAGCGCTTCACGGGTGTTGAGGTCCAGGTGGTTGGTGGGCTCGTCCAGCAGCAGCAGGTTGGGGCGCTGCCAGACCAGCATCGCCAGCACCAGGCGTGCTTTTTCGCCGCCCGACAGCGAGCCCACCGCCTGATGCGCCATCTCGCCAGTGAAGCGAAAGCGCCCCAGGTAGTCACGCAATTCTTGCTCACGCGCTGGCGGGCCGACATCGCGGGCCAGCCGCACCATGTGCATCAGCGGGCCATCGTCCAGGCTGAGCACATCCAGCTCTTGTTGCGCGAAGTAGCCGATCACCAGACCCTTGCCTGAGGTGATCTGCCCGGCCAAAGGCGGCAGTGTGGCGGCGATGGTTTTGACCAAGGTCGACTTGCCCTGGCCATTGGCGCCCAGGATGCCGATGCGCTGGCCGGCCAGCACGCTGCGCGTGAAGTCGCTGACGATGGCGGTGCCTGGCTGTTTCTCGCCGCCGGATTCGGTGCTGTCCTCGGCGGCTGCGGGGTAGCCACAAGCCAGACGGTCAAAGGACAACATCGGGTTGGGCAGGCTCTGTGGCTCGCGGAATTCGAATTCGAAATCGCTGTCCATCATCACTGGCGCCAAACGCTCCATGCGGGCCAGCGCCTTGACCCGGCTCTGGGCCTGTTTGGCCTTGCTGGCCTTGGCTTTGAAGCGGTCGATGAAGCGTTGCAGGTGGGCGACCCTTTCTTGCTGCTTTGAGAATGCTGCCGCCGCGAGCTGAGCACGTTCTGCGCGCATCTCTTCAAAGGCGCTGTAGTTGCCGCCGTAACGCGTCAGCTGGCTGTCGTCCAGGTGCACGGTGACGCGTGTGATGGCGTCCAGAAACTCGCGGTCGTGGCTGATCACCACCATCAGGCCGTCAAAGCGCTTGAGCCACGCCTCCAGCCACACCAGCGCGTCCAGATCCAGGTGGTTGGTGGGCTCGTCCAGCAGCAACAGATCGGCGGGAGCCATCAGCGCACGCGCCAGTTGCAGCCGCATGCGCCAGCCGCCGCTGAAGCTGTTGACCGGGGTGTCCAGTTGTTCGCTCTTGAAGCCCAGGCCCAGCAGCAAGGCCTGTGCGCGGGCGGGTGCGTCGAAAGCGCCGGCCTCTTCGAGCAGCATGTGGGCGTGGGCCATGGCTTCGCCGTCGCCGCTGGCTTGTGCAGCGTCCAGCTCGGCCTGCGCTTGCATCAGCGAAACATCCCCTTGCAACACGAAGTCGGTGGCGCCGTCTTCGGTCTCGGGCATGTCCTGCGCTACCTCGCCCCTGCGCCAGCGGGGCGGGATTTCGACGTCGCCGGTGTCGGCTTGCAGCCGGTTGCTGAGCAGCGAAAAGAGGCTGGACTTGCCGGCGCCATTGCGGCCGATCAGGCCCACCTTTTCGCCGGGCTGCAGGCTCAGATCGGCGCCTCGCAGCACGACCTTGGTGCCGCGGCGCAGCGTGATGTTGCGAAGCGCGATCATGGGGGTGGGTGCCGGGATGTTGAACGGCGTTTGGCCAAGGCTGCCAGGCTGGGCCGGCCCAGCATCAGCACTTGCTCGTCGCCGCTGCTGGTGGGCAGCCAGATCGGTTGCGCCAGCGCTTGTGTGGTGGGGGGCTGGCCTGGCGGGCCGGCGCGGCGGGTCTGGTGGGTGGGCTTGTCGATTTTGCTCGCTGTTCGCAGCCCAAGGCTGGGTGCGAACAAGCCCCTGAAGTTGTTCTCGAAGTGTTGCTGCTCGTGGCCGATCTCCAGCACCAACAAGCCCTGCGGGTTGAGGTGATCCGCCACCTGCTGCAGCAATTGGCGCACGAAGTCCATGCCATCGGGCCCGCCGGCCAAAGCCAGGCGGGGTTCGGCCAGGTACTCTGCAGGCAGTTGACGCATCGAGCGGTCGGGCACATAGGGCGGGTTGCACAACACCAGGTCAAAGCGGCCATGCACCGCCACCGGCGCAGCCTGCAGCCCGTCGCCTTGGGCCAGTTGCACGCGCTCTTGCAGGCCATGGCGCACGATGTTGCGCGCTGCCACAGCCAATGCCGGCGCCGACAGGTCCGTGCCCAAAACTGTGGTCTGTGGCCACACCAGCGCCGCCAGGCAAGCCAGGCTGCCGCCGCCGGTGCACAGGTCCAGCACGCGCTCAGGCGCTGCAGGCAGCCAACTGTCCAGCGTGCCGTCAGCCAGGGGCTCGGCGATCAGCGAGCGCGGCACGATCACGTCTGCATTGACCTCAAAGGCCAGGCCCTGCAGCCAGGCTTCGCCGGTCAGATAGGCCAGTGGCTGGCGGCTCTGGATGCGTTGCTGCAGCAGGCTTTCGACAGCCGCTTCTTCTTCGGCGGCCAGTGCACGCCCGGCCTGCTCTTCGAGCTCGTCCAGCGGCAGGCCCAGGCGCCACAGCACCAGCCAGACGGCTTCGTCAAAAGCATTGCCGGTGCCGTGCCCGAAGCTCAGGCCCGCTGCTTCAAGGCGTTGCGCACAACGCTCGACGCAGGCCATCAGATTCATGGCCGGGCGAAGTGTTGCGCCGCATTGTCCTGGAAGCTGCCAACGCCAGGCGCCACAGAGCAGCAGGCGATCAGGGCTTCGGTCAGGCGCAGCGTGTTCGACACTGTGCAGGGGTCAGACTCTGGCGGGCCGCTGCGCGGACGGCGTGGCGGGCGACGGGGTGAGAGACGGGGTGAGAGACGGGTTGAGAGACGGGTTGGGCGGCCGGGCCAAGTTGTCCGACAGCGTGGGGAACCTGCTCAGTGGTTGGCGCACCGGTTCTTCGGCCACCACATCAAAACTCAGCTCGGTGAAGATGGCGGTATCCACCTCCTCTTTCTTCGCGCTGACCCTGGACAGCGGGCTCTGGTCGTTTTGCAGACGCCACAGCAGGTTGGTGGGCGAATCGGCGTGGGCCAGGCCTTCGTCGCGCGAGACCACGCCTTCGTTGATCAGCCGGCCGATGTCGGCCTCGAAAGTCTGCGAGCCCTCGGCCAGCGCTTTTTCCATCGCCTCTTTGACCTCACCCAGCTCGCCTTGCTCGATCAGGTCGGAGATCAGCTTGGTATTCAGCAAAATCTCCACCGCTGGTATGCGCCCGCCCGCGTTGGCGCGCAGCAGGCGTTGCGAGACCACGGCACGCAAGCCCGCAGCCAGATCTGACATCAGCGAGCCCCGGCTCTCTGGCGGATAAAACGACAAAATGCGCCCCATCGCGTGGTAGCTGTTGTTGCCGTGCATGGTGGCGAGCACCAGATGGCCTGACAGGGAATACGACAGCGCTGCACTCATCGTCTCGCGGTCGCGGATCTCGCCGATCAGAATGCAGTCGGGCGCCTGGCGCAGCGCATTTTTCAGTGCGATCTGCAGGCTTTGAGTGTCGCGGCCCACCTCACGCTGGTTGACGATGCTCTTCTTGTTGCTGAACAAGAACTCGATCGGATCCTCGATGGTCAGGATGTGCCCGCTCATCTGCTGGTTGCGCCACTCCAGCATCGATGCCAGCGTGGTGCTCTTGCCGGTACCGGTGGCACCGACCATCAGGATCAGCCCGCGCTTTTCAACCACGAGTTTGGACAGCAGCGTCGGCACGCCCAGGCTGTCCAGCGCAGGGATGTCGTGCGGGATGCAGCGAAACACCGCCGCCACCGAACCACGCTGCTTGAAAGCCGAAAGCCTGAAGCTGCCCACGCGCGGGATGCCGATGCCGACGTTGAGCTCGCCGGTATCGTCCAGCTCTTCCATCTGCTGCGGCGCCAGCAACTCGGCCAGCAACTGGCGTGTCTGGTTGGTCGTCAGCAGCTGATCCGACAGTTGCAGGATCTGGCCGTGGATCTTGATCAGGATCGGCGTGTTGGCCGACATGTAGACGTCCGAGGCGTTTTTTTCCGCCATCAGACGCAACACGCGTTCCAGGTTGTTGGCCATGATTGAGCTCTCTTTGGGCGATGGACCGGCGCTCAGGGTCCGCAGGACTCAGGCGCGCAGCAACTCGTTGATGCTGGTCTTGGCCCGGGTCTGAGCGTCGACTTTTTTGACAATCACCGCACAGTACAGGCTGTGGCTGCCGTCTGCAGCAGGCAAGTTGCCAGAAACCACCACCGAACCGGCAGGAATTCGCCCATAACTCACAGTCCCGCTGGCGCGGTCGTAGATTTTGGTGCTCTGGCCGATGTAAACCCCCATGCTGATGACGGAATTTTCTTCGACGATGACGCCTTCGACCACCTCGGACCTGGCGCCGATGAAGCAGTTGTCCTCGATCACCGTGGGGTTGGCTTGCAGCGGCTCCAGCACACCGCCAATGCCCACGCCACCCGAGAGGTGCACGTTCTTGCCGATCTGTGCACAGGAGCCCACGGTGGCCCAGGTATCGACCATCGTGCCTTCATCGACGTAGGCGCCGATGTTGACGTAACTGGGCATCAGCACGACGTTGCGCGCCACATAACTGCCGCGCCGGGCCACGGCAGGCGGCACCACACGGACGCCGGTGGCGGCCATCTCTGCTTGGTCGAGGTGTGAAAACTTGGTCTTGACCTTGTCGAAGAAGCCCAGGTCACCGGCGCGCATGAGCTGGTTTTCGTTGAGCCTGAAGCTCAGCAGCACGGCCTTCTTGACCCACTGGTGCACCTCCCAGTCGCCAACTCCTTTGCGGGTGGCCACGCGCAAGCGACCCCCGTTGAGTTCGGCGATGACTTCTTCGACCGCCTGACGAACCTCGGGCGCGTTGATCGCGGTGATCTCGCTGCGGCTGTCCCAGGCGAGATCGATGATGGATTGCAACTGAGGATTCATGTCTGCCCCTCGACCGCCGGGTACGTCGGTCGATCCCCCAAGGGGCTTCGGCCCGGCTTGGGAGCGGCCCGGCGCTCGGGCCGAGGCATTGAAGCAACAGGTGCGTTTTTCATGTGGTGTGGAGGACTTCGAGAGATTCAATAAAGGCAGCGATGCGCCGGGCGGCTTCCAGGCACTCCTGGACCGGCGCCACCAGCGCCAGGCGCAGACGACCTTGACCGGGATTGAGGCCTGCGCCGTGCTTTTCGCTGGGGTCTGGGCGGGCCAACAGAGACCCGGGCAGGAGATTGACATTGTATTGAGCCAACAGCGCCAGCGCGAAAGCCACATCGTCTTGCATGCGCGGCGGCAGGCTGGCGGGCAGGCCGGCCCACAGATAGAAGGCGGCGTCGGGCAGCGCCACGTCCAGCACGGGTTGCAGGACCGGCAACACCTGGGAGAACTTGGTGCGATACAGGTCGCGGTTGGCCTGCACATGGGCCTCGTCAGCCCAGGCAGCGGCGCTGGCACGCTGCACCATGGGGCTCATCGCGCTGCCATGGTAGGTGCGGTACAGCAAGAAGGCCTTCAACAGCTGCGCATCGCCCGCCACGAAGCCTGAGCGCAGGCCAGGCACATTGCTGCGTTTGCTGAGAGATGTGAAGGCCACCAGGTTGCGAAAGTCATTGCGGCCCAGCGCTGCGGCAGCCTGCAGACTGCCCAGCGGCGGCTCGTCGCGAAAGTAGATCTCGGAGTAACACTCGTCGCTGGCAATCACGAAGCCGTGGCGGTCGCTCAATTCAAACAGTTTGCGCCACTCGTCCAGCGGCATCACGGCGCCCGTGGGGTTGCCTGGTGAGCAGACATACAGCAACTGGGTTTTTGCCCAGATATGGGCGGGCACGGCGGCCCAGTCGCTGGCGAAGTTGCGGCTGGACAAACAAGGCACGAAGTGGGTCTGCGCACCCGCCAGCAACGCTGCGCCTTCGTAGATTTGATAAAACGGATTGGGGCAGACCACCGTGGCGCCTGTGCGGCTGGGGTCGATGACGGTCTGGGCAAAGGCAAACAGCGCTTCTCTGGAGCCGTTGACCGGCAGCAACTGGCTGCTGATGTCCAGCTTGACGCCATAGCGTCGCGCCACCCAGTCGGCAATGGCCTGCCTGAGGACCGGCTCGCCTGCCGTGGCCGGGTAGGACGACAAGCCCGGGAAAGCGTCGATCAGTGCGCGCTCGATCAAGGCCGGCGTGGCGTGTTTGGGCTCGCCGATGCCCAGGCTGATGGGTCTCAGCGCCGGGTTGGGCACCACGTCCTGGGTCAGCTGGCGCCAGCGCTCGAAAGGGTAGGGGTGCAGCAGCGACAGGCGGGGGTTCATCGCTGGGGATTATCTTTGAGCCTGCATGGGGTGCTCGTGGTTGTTGCGGGAGAGTGCTGCGGGAGGGTGCTGCTGGTGGGCGCTGCTGGTCCATGGTGCCGACTGTGGCCGCGCCGAGCAGCCACCGAGGATTGGAAAAAGCGCGGATGCAGGCGATGATCGGCAGATGCAAGATCCGTTGAAACTGCGTTTCTTTTTGGCCTGGTCGATACCTGTGGCCGTCGGCTTTGCTGCCTGGGTGTCGCCAGTGGCGGCCTGGGCAGCGATGCTGGGCATCCAGATTGCAGTGGCGCTGGCCGAGCGGGTGCCGGCGCTGCAACACTCGCCGCCCGCTGCCACCTTTGCTGGCCTGCACCGCTGGGTGCTGCGCGGCCACGTGCTGCTGCAAGCGGCCCTTCTGGCGCTGGGCTTGTGGGTCACCACGCAAGCCGGCCAACCGATCTGGGCCGTGGTGTTGCTGGGCCTGGGCATCGGTGGCGTTGCAGGCGGGCAAGGCATCACCTTTGCGCACGAGCTGGGGCATTCGCGCCGGCGGGCCGACCGCGTGCTTGGCTGGTTGTTGATGGGCAGCGTGTGTTACGCGCACTTCATGGTTGAGCACTACCGGGGCCACCATGTGCGGGCAGCTACTTTTGACGATCCGGCATCGGCACGCCGTGGCGAAAGCTTGTGGCGCTTCTTGCCTCGCACCTTGTTGGGCAGCTTGCGCAGCGCCTGGCGGCTGGAGGCTGCGCGCTTGCAGCAGCAAAAGCTGTCTTGGGGCAGCAGCGCATTGTTGTGGGCTTCGGTCTCTCAAGCATTGTGGCTGGTGCTGCTGTGGGCGCTGCTGGGGCCGCTGGCTGTGCTGTTTTGGCTGGTGCAGTCGGCGCAAGCGATCTTCTTGCTTGAAACGATCAACTATGTCGAGCACTACGGGCTGCAGCGCCGTGAGCAAAACGGCAAGCGCGAAGCCTTTGGTTTGCGCCATGCCTGGAACGCTGACCACCTTTTGACCAACTGCATGCTGATCAACCTTCAGCGCCACTCCGATCACCATATGCACGCCTGGAAGCCCTATGCAGAGCTGCAGCCCTTGGCGGGGCCACAGTTGCCTACGGGCTATGCGGGCTGTCTGTTTCTGGCTTTGGTGCCGGCGCTGTGGTTTCGTTTGATGGAGCCCCGGTTGCAATCGGAAGCGGCTCTGGCGACGTCTTGAATGTCGCAGCCCAGCGCATCAAGCGCTCTGCGCAGGCCGGTGATCATTCCAGCGGCGAGACCTGTCGGGCGCGTATCAACGCACGTCGTTCAACTTCCAGTCGTAGTCCAGAAAGTCGATCTCGGCCTTCAAGCCCTTCAGCTTCTCGCGGTCAGCCGGGGCATCGGCCAGCAGATCTGAATAACGCGCAGCAAAGGCCGGCAATGACGCGATGCCCTTGTGGCCGAGCTTGAAGTCACCGCCGTACCAGTCAAAGATCTTGTTGATCTCCAGCTTGCCGTTCGCAGCGTTGTAGCGGTTGCGGCTGCGGTCGCCCATGAAGCGACGGGTCTGCTCTTCGAGTTGCGCTTCCAGTCGATCGGCCACGAAGGCTTCTTCGCGCAGCATCGGGCAGCCGATGCTGGCGCAATTGACCGCAAAGTGGATGCGTGGGTCGTCATAGCGGCCTTTGGCGCGCAGGGTGTCGTGCTCGATGTTGTCCAGCGACATCTCGGTGCCCAGCAGCTGGATGAACTTGGGCTTCCAGGGGCTGGAAAACAGCGCGCCCAGATCCTTGATCGAGTCCAGCCTGGGGTACTTGCTCAGGATCAGCTCGATCGTGAAAGCGTTGTAGGCGTTGATCAAAAAGGCCATCTGCTGTGGCTTGCTGAAGCCGGCAAAGGTGGCGGCACTGACGCCGGACAGACCGTCGGTGTAGGCCTTCAGCGCAGCGCGGTCGCGGGCCATGCCGGCATAACGCAGTTGCGAGCCCTTGCCGCCGTCCAGCAGCACCACATGTTTCTTGAGCAGGGCCGTGAAGGCTTCGTGGCTGTGGTCGAAAGCGGCAGCCTGCGCCATCAACGCTGCAGGCCAAGCAGCGGCCAGACCCAGACCGACCCCGGTGGCCAGGGCTCGACGGCGGGATGCTGGAGCGGCTGCGTGCTGAAATTTGATCATGGCTCAAGTTGAGTGGTTGGCTGCCGGCCCAGTATCGGGCACTTGCATCCACAGTATGCAGCCACGGTATGCAGCCACGGAATGCAGGCAGTGAGTGAAGGCAAGTTCACGAAGTCGTCGTCCGGCGGCTTGCAGCCTTACAGCCGTTGTCCTGTTCAAGGCCACTGATTGGGTTCGACGGCCCTCTGCTTGGACCCATCCTGGATCCGGTTGGCTGTGGGTTCTGCGTGGGGCCAGCCATCCAGGGCGCTACAGTGCGCGCCAGATGAACGCGCAGCGCATAGAGGGCCCAGGGCCCCACCCGATCGAGCTGGGCCCCGGCACGGATCGCGGCCTGTTGGCCAGCTCTGCAAACCCTGGCCACCGCTGGCTCGCGCCGGCTGTTGACGGCTCAACGCCGGCCACTTCGACGTGGATGCTGGAGCTCAGCGGCGATTGGCGTGGCGCCGCACCTTTGCAGCTCAACGCTGCGCCGCTGCCAGGTCCGCCCACGGCTGATTTGGCTTTGCAGTTCAACCTGCAGCAGTTGCAAGCTTGGGACGCTGGCCTGGCAGCCGCGCTGCACCAGCACCTGGCGTCCTGGGCCCGTGCTGGCGCGCATCTGGAGTTGAGCAGCCTGCCGCGTGAAGTGCGCGCAGTGCTTGAGCTGTCACTGCCGCGTGCTGGCCAGCCGCCGGCTGCAGAGATGCCGGCTGAGATCTCGGTGCTGCAGCGCTGGGATGCCTCGGTGCGCAACTTTTTCGGCCAAAGCCTGTTGACGGTGCGCTTCTTGGGCGAAGTGCTGTTGGCGCTGGGCCGCGTGATGCGCCCGCGCCCCGGGCGCCCGGGCCTGAGCGGGCGTGAGCTGCTGCGCCAGATCGACCTGGCGGGCCCGCTGTCGCTGCCGATCGTCAGCCTGACCTGCTTTCTGGTCGGCTTGATGCTGGCCTACATGGGTGGCGCGCAGTTGGACCGTATGGGTGCACAGCGGTTCATCGCCGACCTGGTGACCGTGGGCATGGTGCGTGACCTGGCCGGGCTGATGACCGGCATGATCCTGGCCGGCCGCATCGGCTCGGCTTACGCTGCCCAGTTGGCGACGATGAAGGGAGCATCGGAAATTGATGCCTTGCGCGCGCTGGGCGTCAACCCGATCGATCATCTGGTGCTGCCGCGGGTGTTGGCGCTGGTCTTGATCTCACCGCTGATCTGGGCCTATGCCGCTTTGGTGGGCGTACTGGCGGGTGTCGTGCCCACCGCGCTGGCTTACGGGGTGCCGGCGCAGGAGTATCTGAATCAGGCTTTGGGCGCTTTGACCTGGTCCCATGTCTGGGTGGGGATCTTCAAGTGCAGCCTGTACACCGCGCTCTTGGCCCTGGCCGGCTGCCGGGAAGGCATGTACGCAGGCCGCAGCGCCCAGGCCGTGGGCCAGGCCACCACCCGGGCTGTCGTCAAGGGCATCGTGTGGGTGATTGCTGCGGCCACCGGCAGCACGATCCTGATGCAAAGCCTGGGGATCTGAGCTTTGGTCGCCGCTGGTTCTTCCTATCCCGCATCGGCCGCCGCCGCCGTGCCCGGATTGGCGAGTTCAGCGGCAACTTCAGCAGCTGCGGCCATCGTGCAGGTTCAGGGTTTGACAGTCGCCCATGGCCGGCAGGTCGTGCTGCGCGACCTCGACTTCGCAGTCCAGCGCGGGGAAATCTTTGCCATCGTCGGCGTCAGCGGCAGCGGCAAGAGCTCGCTGATGCGTGATCTGGTGGGCCTGCAGGCCCCGGCAGCGGGCCGCGTGCGGATCGATGGCCATGACTTCTACACCAGCCCGCCGGAGACCGTGCAAAAACTGCGCCGACGCATGGGTGTGATGTTTCAGACCGGCGCCTTGTGGAGCGGCATGACGGTGGGCGAAAACCTGCTGCTGCCACTGCGTTTGTTCACTTCGCTGCCCCCTGCAGCACAAGCCCAGCGGGCGCGGCTGAAGCTCGCGCTGGTGGGCTTGGACGGCGCTTTTGGCTTGATGCCTGCAGCACTCAGCGGCGGCATGGCCAAGCGCGCCGCCTTGGCGCGGGCCTTGGTGCTGGACCCGGAGCTGCTGTTCCTGGACGAGCCGGGCTCGGGCCTGGACCCCGTCAATGCCGAGCGCTTGAATGGCTTGATACTCCAGTTGCGCGCGCAACTGGGCACCACGGTGGTGATGGTCACGCATGAGATACACAGTGTGATGACGGTGGCAGACCGCATGCTGTTTCTGGACGAAGTGGATCAAACGATGACGGCACTTGGCACACCGCAAGCATTGCTGGCGCATGGCCCGGAGCGGGTGCGGGCCTTCTTGCAACTGGGTTCGGTCCTGTCGGCTCGGCCCGCCGGGCCATGAGCGAGCGCTCGCCAGCCACGCGGGTCGGGCTATTTGCTTTGGGTGGTTTGCTGCTTCTGTTTGCGGTCTTGGTCGCGGTCTTCGGGGTGGGTGTGTTGCAGCCGCGCGAGCGGGCTGTGTTGCACTTTGAGGGTTCGGTGCACGGGCTGCAGGTAGGCGCGCCGGTGGTCTTCAGAGGCGTTCGGCTGGGGGGCGTGAAGTCGGTGCAACTCGTCAACCGCAATGGCCGCATCGAAGTGCCGGTGGTAGTGGAGCTGGACGCGGCGCAATTGCACAAACTGGCCGGGGGCGTGCAGGATCGGCCCGAAGCTGCGCAAGCGCAGCCTGCGATCCCACGCCTGGTGGCACAGGGGCTGGTGGCGCAACTGGCCTCCCAGAGCCTGCTCACCGGCCAGATGTATGTTGAGCTGGACCTGCAGACGCCGGCCGCTGCAAGACCCAGGCAGGTCGAAGGCGTGCACGAGATTCCGACGGTGTTGAGCCAGACCCAGGGCTTGCAGCAGCAGCTCGAGCGGCTCGACCTGGCCCGCATCAGCGAGGATCTGGCTGCTGCGATGGCGTCTGCCCGTGGTTTGCTGGGCGGCAACCAGATCAAGCAGGCGCTGGAGGATGTGGCAGCAGCATCGGCCGCCACAGCACGCTTGGCCAGCAGCTTGGAGACGCGTTTGGCGCCGTTGGCCGCTGCCGCTCAAGGCAGCCTGGCCCAGGCCACGCAGGCCTCGGCGCGTGTGGCGCAGGCTGCAGAGCTGGCCAGCACGGCCGTTGCAGGCGCAGCAGACCGCGCCGGCGACAGCGTGTCACAGGCTGCCGGCAGCGTGGCAAGCGCCGCCGCCAGTGCCGGTGAGGTGTTGCAGCCGCAGGGGCCACTGCTGCTGGGCGTGCAGACCGCCGCCGAAGAGCTGGGCCGCACCGCCAAAGCTCTGCGCGAGGCCAGCTCAGGCGAAGCCGTGGTGGTGCAGGATCTACAGCGCGCTTTGGGTGATGTGTCGAGATCGGCGCGCGCTGTGCGCGCACTGGCCGAGCAGCTGCAGCAGCAGCCGCAGTCGCTGATCCGCGGTCGTGCAGAGTCGCCATGAATCGCCTTGAGTCGCCGTTCGCCGCTGTTAACCCCCGTTAACCACCGTTAGCCGCCATAAACCGCGATGTGTCGCCAATTCCCCATCCTCAGCCGCCATCCAACAGCGCCATGGGTCAGCAAGGCGCCCCGAGTTTTTGGACTCCTTTTCGTGTTACCTCAGCACGCCCTTTAAGGCTCAATGCTGCCGAGCCCTCGCGGAGACCCATTTGAAACGCTTCAAAAACTTCTTTGAGCCGCTCTGCGAATCAGCTTTTGATGCCGCCAGCACGGGCGCGTCCGGGCGAGGACGGCTGTCCGTATGGTGTTGGCCCGCAGTCGCTTGCCTCTTGGCCTCTTGCGCCCTGCCCGCTGCGCCGCAGCTGTACCAACTGCGCTCAGCGCCGCCTGTAGAAGTGCGGCCGCAGGCCACAGCCCATGTCTGGCAAATGATGAGCCCGGTCGCGGTGCCTGAGTTGCTCGAGCGCAGCGAGATCCTGTTGCCCGAAGGCAGTGCAGGCCTCAGGGCGCTGGGGGCTCACCGTTGGGCTGAACCCCTGCGGGACGCAGTGCCGCGGTTGCTGCGCCAGGATCTGGCGGCGCTCTGGGGCGAGTCGCGCGTCTGGGCTGCACCGGTGCCTGCTGGTGTGCCGCTGAGCAGGCAGCTGCGGGTCGAGATCCTGAGCCTGCAAGCGCGGGCTGACCTGCGCAGCGTGCTGCTGCAGGCCCGCGTCACGGTGGCCGACATCAGCGGCAGCACGGCGCCGCGCGTCCGCACCTTCGACATCGAAGCCCCCAGCAGCAGCTCCGCGCCTGATGCATTGGTGGCTGCCCACAGGCTGGCGTTGTTCAGTCTGGCACAGCAACTGGCGGCTTGGGCCGGGCCCTGAAACGCGCGCAGCACCCGCCAAAGAGGGTGGCTGATCCTCCGCCAGGCAGGGACCCACCCTTGCCGCGGTGATCGAACGGCGCGAGAAATTGAAGCTGCGGGCACTGTGCTGCCTGGCAGTGCTCGGCCACTTTGCCGTCAGTTCAACTCCCCCTCGGGGGGCCTGACGCGCAGCGGCAGGTCTGGGGGCGCTCTCAGAGCTGTGGGGATTCGCCGGATGGGCCTCGTTGAGCCGCGGCGGCTGGCTGATCCAGGTCCAGTGCGATCTGCGTGCACACGATGCGGCACAAGGCGGCGACACGCGCGCTTTGCAGGCTGTAGAAAATCTGCGTGCCTTCGCGCCTGCGGCCCAGCACCCCGGCCTTGTGCAGCGTGGACAGATGTTGGGACATGTTGGGTTGGGTGGTGCCAATGGCCAGCAGCAGTTCGGAGACATTGCGCTCCCCGTTGCAGACTTCGCTGATGATCTTCAGGCGCACCGGCGTGGCGAGCAGGCCAAAGAGCTCGGCCGCTGACTCGAACACCCAATCGGCCTCGCGGTTTGCCGAGATCATTTCTGGGGCTGCGAGAGCTGCAGTGGTGAATGGGGCCATGGATGGGGTCAATCTCTGATCCCAGAGGACCAGGCGCGCGACAAAACAACAGCCCGCACTGTAGCAGCGCTGGGCGCAGCGACATCCCGAGGGCGCACCTTCAAGCGCACCTTCAAGCGCGCCCTCGAGCGCACCCTCGAGCGCACCCTCGAGCGCACCCTCGAGCGCACGACCCAGGAGAGACGGCCATAGCGCTGATACGCGTCAGGCCAGGACGGCGAGGGGCTTGCGTGACAGGCCGTCTCATCGAATTGAGCCCATGTCAAGCCACTGAGATATGGAAGATCCGGTAGCAATTGCTGGCGGTTTGTGACGTTTTTAACAGTTACATTGTTCGAATTGAAATTTGGAGTGTTTGCCTTTCGCTCCTCGTCTTCTGATCCAAGTCTTCCGCGCAAGGTCCTCCTTCAGTTGTCACTGTGCTGTTTTTGACGTCAACCCCTCTCAGCTTGGCAAGATCCATTCGTCGGGGCTTTACTGAGCGGTTACCGCTGGGGCGTGCCGGACAGGCACGAGCCAGGAATGTCTTGGCCGCCTCGGTCGTGCTGCTGGCGCTGACTTGCGATTGCGCTGCAGCCGCAGGCGCCGATGTCGCCACTGGTGTATTCGATGATGTAGCCACCGATACCAGCGCTGATGCAAAGGCCGATCGCGCAGCGCAGGCCGCCACGGCGACACCTGAACCGGCTCCGACCTCCCTTGCCGGCTCGGTCAAGCTGCCGATTCCAAGTTGGTTGGCCTGGACCGTTGCCGGGCTTTTTGGCGCTGCTGCCTGGTATCTGACACGAAGGCGTCGGCATCGTCTGCGGACAGGGGCAGGCGAATGGATTTCGACGCTGAGTGCTTCCAGATTTCCGGTAGACCCGGAGCTTGAGGCGCGCAGCAGCAACGCCGTCGCCTCTGCCGACAGGTCAGCAGGGTCGCAAGTTGGACCAGCAGGTGGTCCAGCCGCTGCTTCGCCCTCCAGCGCTTTTGCTCATGAAGCCACCGATCCGATGATGCTGCGCGCTGGGGCATTGCCGGTGGACAACTCGGCGGTGTCGGTCGATGAGTTGATCGATCTGGACCAGCAATGCGAGTTTTTCGTTGCTTTGGGGCAGGATGCAGTGGCGGTTGAGTTGCTGCGTGAGAAGCTGCGCAGTGGTTTGCATCGCAGCCCTCTGCCTTACCTCAAACTGCTGGAGATTCACCTGCGCCAGGGTGACGTCCAATCCCATGACCGCGTCCGCAGGCGTTTGCTGCAGCGCTTCCAGGCCCCAGTACCCGCCCGGCAAAATTCGATGAGTGAGCCACAAGCCGATGGATCGCGTTCAGGCTCTGCTTCTACTGCTGCGGCGCAGGGATGCCTGCCCGGTGTCTCGCTGCTGCCAGCCGTGGTTGAGCAAGCACCCGAGCTGTGGGGTCAACTGCAGGCAGCTTGGCAGCGGCCCACAATGGCGCAGGCCCTGATTCAGCAAGTCTTGTTTCCTGAGCCCCAGTTCACGGAAGCGTTTGCGTTGCTCGGGCTCGAGGCCCACCGGGAACTGCTGTTCCTGCATGCCATCCTCGAGGACGTGCAGGCGCTGGCAGTCTCAGGTGCAGGCGCAGTGGACGTGCACTTGCCGTTGAACGAAGAGCCCCACACACGGGCCGCCACCACGCACCGGTTCTTGGGTTCCTACCGCAGGGGTGTTGACGTTGATGCTGACTCCGGCGCCGAGGTTGACCTGGACCTCAGTGCCGGCGCGCCCGCGTTGGGCTTCTTCGACAGCCCCCTGCCTCGGCACAGCTCAAGCTCGGCGACCCGCCAAAGCCGTGCTTGATCGGGTGCACGCCAGTCACCCGGATGTCCTGGATTGCTGCATGCGCCCAGCATGCCGCGTGGCCTTGGTTCACAGCTTGCTCAAACGCTGCAGCGCCAGTTGCAGTGTTTCTTCGCGTTTCGCAAAACATAGCCTGGCCAGTTTCTGCTCGAAACCGTCGTCGTAAAAAACTGAAACAGGGATGGCTGCCACGCCGATCTCGCGTGTCAACCAGCGGCAAAACTCGGCTTCTTGCAGATCGCTGATCGCGCTGTAGTCCACCAGCTGAAAGTAGCTGCCCTGGCTGGGCAAAAGCCGCAGCCGGGTTTTCGACAGGCCATCCCGAAAGAGGTCTCGCTTGCGCTGGTAGAACGCAGGCAAGTTCAGGTAGTGCTCGGGTCTTTGCATGTAGTGCGCCAGCGCGTGTTGCATCGGCGTATTGACCGTGAAGACGTTGAACTGGTGGACCTTTCTGAACTCGGCCGAGAGCGCTGGTGGTGCCGCCACATGGCCGACTTTCCAGCCCGTGACATGGTAGGTCTTGCCAAAGCTGGAGACCACAAAAGCGCGCGCTGCCAGTGCAGGCACGGCGGCCGCGCTGACATGGGCCTGGCCGTCGAAGACCATGTGTTCGTAGACCTCGTCGCTGATCAACAGCACCTGGGTGCCTGCCAGCATCTCGGCCAGTTGCTGCATCTCCTGTGCTGTCCAGACCGTGGCAGTCGGGTTGTGCGGGCTGTTGATGATCAGCAGCCTGGTGCGGGGGCTCAGAGCGGCGGCAATGCGCCCGAAATCGGGCCTGAAGCTGCCGGGCGTCAACGGCACTCGCACCACCACGCCGCCTGCCAACTCGACGTTGGGCGCATAACTGTCGTAGCAAGGCTCCAGCACGATGACTTCGTCGCCCGGGTGCACGCAAGCCAGCACCGCAGTCAGGATGCCCTGGGTGGCGCCGGCAGTGATGGTGATGTCGGTCTGCGGGTCGTAGGCATGGCCATAAAGATGCAGGATCTTGTCGGCGACAGCCTGTCGCAAGGCCGGCACACCCGTCATGGGTGGGTATTGGTTCAGGCCTTGCTGCATCGCCTGGCTGACCTGGGAGACCAACGCCGGGTCGCAATCAAAGTCAGGAAAGCCTTGCCCCAGGTTGACGGCATCGTGCGCCAGTGCCAGCGCCGACATCTGCGTGAAGATGGTGGTGCCCACCTTGGGCAGTCGGCTCTTCAGGGTTGGCGTGGGGTCAGCCGCCTGTCGTGGGGCGCTGGCAAGCGAGGGGGGCAGCACAGAAGCGGTGGCAGCATTCATCGTGAGCAGGGTGAGGGTGAGATATCAGAGTTGAAAGTCGGTGCCTTCGCCTTGCATGGCTTGTGCCACGCCTTTGGCAGACAGCCGCGGTGACAGCGATTCGGCAAAGGTCAGCACGAATTGCCGCAAGTAAGCGCCACGCTTGAAAGCGACACGCGCAATGTTGGTGCCAAATAGGTGGCCCAGCGGCACCGAGGCCAGCTCAACTTCGCCTGCGGTGTTGGCCACTGCGAGCTCGGTCACGATGCCCACGCCCAGGCCCAGCCGGACATAGGTCTTGATGACGTCGGAGTCGATCGCTTCAAGGGCCACTTGCGGCTGGATGGCGGCCCGCTCGAAGGCCTGGTCGATGCGCCTGCGGCCGGCCATGCTGGGGTGGTACAGCACCAGCGGGTACTGCGCCAGCTGCTCCAGGGTCGGCCTCGACACCTGAGCCAGCGCATGGCCCGCTGGCACCACCAGCGCGTGCTGCCATTCGTAACAAGGCAGCGAGACCAGGCCTTCGTGGCTCAGCAGCGCTTCAGTGGCGATGCCGATTTCTGCAACGTCATCGAGCAGCATGCGTGCCACCTGCTCAGGCATGCCCTGGTGCAGCACCACCTGGACCTTGGGGTAACGCTTGCGCAGCAGAGCAATCGGGCCGGGCAGGAAGTAGCGCGCCTGGGTGTGGGTGGTGGCGATGGACAGCGTGCCCGCATCCTGTCTGGAAAACTCCTCGCCGATGCGCTTGAGGTTGGCGACCTCGCGCAGGATCAGCTCGACCGACTTCAGCACCAGCTGGCCAGGCTCGGTGATGCGTTTCAGGCGTTTGCCATGGCGCGCGAAGATGTCCACGCCCAGCTCTTCTTCCAGCTCCAGGATGGCTTTGCTGACGCCCGGTTGCGAGGTGTGCAGAGCCTTGGCCGTCTCGGTGAGGTTCAGGTTGCGGCGGGCCGCTTCTTGCACAAAGCGCATCTGTTGCAGGTTCATCGTGTCTGACCCGCAGGTTGCTGCTCGCTGGGCGGTGGCTGCTGGGCGTTTGCCTTCACCGTTGCGAGACCGACGGCAGCCAGCGCGACCCGCGCCATCGCATCGACCACTTCTGCTTCCTCACCAATAGCCGGCCGCAAGTGCAGCCGCATCCACGGATGGCTGGCCCGCAGCTGCTCCATCAGCGCAGGCAAGTCCTTGCGCACATGGCCGCCGGCGCCCAGGAACATCGGCAACACCGTCACATCGGTGCAACCCAGCTCAGCCAGCTCGGCAGCGGCCTGCGGCAAGTCGGGTTGCATGAACTCCAGGTAGGCCAGCCGCACAGGCAGCTGCGGCTGCGTGGCCTGCAGCAAAGCGACCACGGCCTCGAACGGCGCCGACCAACGGGGGTCGCGCGCGCCATGGGCAAACAGGATCAGAGCTGCAGACATGGGCTCAACGGTAGCGCACCAGCCAGGCAAATGCAGCCATCGACATCAGCAGATAAAGCCCGCTGGGCGTGGCGGCTGCCACCCAGGGCGTCCAGCCACGCAGCAAGCCGATGTGCCCGGCCAGGTTGTTGAGCAAGACAAAGCTGATGCCCAGCATGATGCCGCCAAAGACCTTCAGGCTGACCCCGCCGGCGCGCGCATGCATGTAGGCAAAGGGCAGCGCCAGCGCCACCATCACAAGCGGCGCCAGCGGGTACAAGGCTTTGCGCCAGAAGCGGATCTCGTGGCCTTGGGTGGCCTGCTCTTGCGCGCTCAAGTGGGCGCTGTAGCGCGCCAGCTCGCCAGTCGTCATGGTGTTGGCCGGCATCACCGAGGCAGCCACCAACTCGGCGTCCAAGGTGCTGGCCCATTGCAGTGTGGGCAGTTGCTCGACCGTGACTGCACTGCGCCCGGGTGTGCGGGCCTGCGGCCAGCGTGTGATGGTCACGTCGCTGAGCGTCCAGGTGCCTTCGGATGAAACCTGGCCCTGCCTGGACTCGGTGCGTGACAAGAGTCTGCCGTCGGCATCGAACTCGAATATTCGTATGCCGGCCAGGGCCCCGGCACCGCTGGCCTGTGCCACGCTGATGGAGTAGTTGCGCTCGCCCTGTGCAGTCTGGCGCTTTTCCTTGATCCAAGCGCCTGCAGCACCCAGCGGAATACCGTCACCGGTGCGGGCCTTGAGCACCACCGCCTGCCGTTCGCTGGCCGGTGCGATGTAGTCGCCCACGACAAAGGTCAGCGCCGAGAAGGCCAGCCCCAGAGTGCTCAGCAAGGCCAGCGCGCGACCGGGCCCCAGCCCGCTGGTGCGCAGGATCGTGAACTCGGAGTTCTGCGCCAGGCGGGCCAGCGAGTAGATCGTGCCGATCAGCACCGCGATCGGGAACAGCTCATATAAATTGGTCGGCAACTCCAGCAAGGCGGCCAGCAGCACGTCCCACAAGGTGCGTCCTTTCTGGCCCAGCCCCTCCAGTGCGTCCACGACGTTGATGAAAAAGAAAAGCGACAGAAAAGCCATCGCCACCAACGCCACCGAAGCCACGATGTCGAAGTACAACAATCGGCGCACCGTCTTCATCGCTCGCCCTCGACGCGGGGGGCTGCGGTGTCGGCTCCCTGGATGGCTGCTGCAGCGACAGCAGCTGCGGGCGTGATGGTTGCGGCCGCAGCGCCTTTGAGCAGGAACTGCAGGTGTGCGCTGCCATTGCGCAGGCCTAACACAGCCGCGTGGTCGCGCCACCACAGCAGCGCCAGGGCCAGGGCAAAGCCCGAGCCGTGCACCGCCAGCAGCGCCAGCGGCATGCTCAATCGGCCGCTGCCGACCCAGGCCTGCGACAGGTTGATCAGGTTGTAGTAGGTGAAAAATGTCAGCAGCGCAAACAGCAGGTTCCAGTTGGTGGCACGGCGTGGATGGGTCGCGGACAAGCCGATGCCCAGCAGCAGCAGGTTCATTGCGCCCAGCGCCATGCCCAAACGCCAGGTCAATTCGGCCAGGTTGGCCGGCACCGGGTTGCTGAGCAATTGCAGGGTGGTCAGGGTGCGTGCTGGTGGGTTGGAGTTGACCTCGGCCAGATTTTCGCTGACGCGCACGCTGTAGGTTTCAAAGTTGGCCATCGTGCGCTCGCCGCTGCGGTGGTCCACCAAGTTGCTTTGTCCGCGCTCCAGCACCAGATAGTTCTCGCCATTGCGGCTTTCCTGCCGGCCCCGGCTGGCCGAGATCACTGACTCGCCGCGCTCGGCATTCGACAGCACAAACACATTGCTCGCCATGCCTGAGTCCGCGCTGTCACGGTCGATGAAAAACACGCGCTGTCCGTCGCTGGATTTCTGGAACACACCGGGCTGCACGCGCGACAGGTCTGAGCGCTGTTGGTAGGTGGCACGCAACTCCAGGCCGCTGCGATGCCCCCAGGGCCAGACAATGGCCAGCAACAGGACGATGACCAGCAAGACCGGCCAACTCGTCATCAGCACCGGTTTGACAAAGCGCCCCAGGCTGACGCCGCTGGCTGACCAGATGGCCATTTCGCTGTCGCGATACATGCGGCCCAGCGACAGCACCACCGAGATGAACAGCGACAGGGCCAACATCGAAGGCAGATGGCCCAGCGCCACGTAGCCCAGCAGCAGCGCCACGTCCTGTGGCGAAACGGCACCACTGGCCGCTTGGCCGACGGTGCGGATCAGGAACATCGTCAGCACGATCGTCAGGATCACCACCAGGGTGGCGCCGAAGCCCCTGGACAACTCTTTACCAACGGTTGAATCGAATAACATCTGAGGTTTTTAGCTCCGGAAAGAATTATGGACTTCAAGACGCTGGTCGTCGCGCCCGAAGGGGCATCCAAATCTGGCTTGGCAGCAGTGGCCGCAGATGCGCTGGTACTGATCATTGTCGGCAACAAGGCGCCTGAGGGTCTGGGCGAGGGCCTGGGCGCGTTGCTGGCCCAGGCCGTCAAAGAGGGTGACTTTTCGTTCAAGCCGGCCCAGGTCCTGATGACTTACCGCGTGCAGGATGTACAAGCTGCGCGCGTATTGATGGTCGGCGGCGGCGACGGCTCGCCCAAGGCTTGGCGCAAGGCGGTTGCGGCGGCGGTGTCGGCTGTGAAAGGCAGCGGCTGCAAGCAGATGGCGCTGGCCATGGTCGGCCAGACTGAGATGGGCCCAGAGTACGCCGAACTGCTTGTCACCACGGCCGAGGACACGGTCTACCTGTACCGGGCCACCAAACCCAGTGCCGCAGCAGCGCCTGCACTGCGTGCTGTGATCTTGCTGTGCAGCAAAGCCCAGCAGGCGGCTCTGAACGGCGGTTTGCAGCGTGGTCAAGCACTGGCGGCTGGCATCGAGCTGGCGCGCGAATGCGCCAATCGACCGGGCAACCATTGCACACCCAGCCACTTGGCCAGCCAGGCGCGCAAGCTGGGCAAGGCGCAAGGTTTCAAGGTCCAGGTACTGGACCGCAAGGATTGCGAGAAGCTCGGCATGGGCTCGTTCCTGGCCGTCGCGCAGGGCTCTGATGAACCTCTGAAGTTCATCGTGATGCAGTGGCAGGGTGCCGCCAAGACCGTGGCGCCGGTGGTACTGGTGGGCAAAGGCATCACCTTTGACACCGGTGGCATCTCGATCAAGCCCGCCGGCGAGATGGACGAGATGAAGTTCGACATGGGCGGCGCGGCCAGCGTGCTGGGTACGTTGTGCGCGGTCACTCAACTCAAGGCCAAAGTCAACCTGGTGGGCATCATCCCGGCGTGCGAAAACATGCCCAGTGGGCGTGCTGTCAAGCCCGGTGATGTCGTGACGAGCATGTCAGGTCAGACCATCGAGGTGCTGAATACCGATGCCGAGGGCCGCTTGATTCTCTGTGATGCGCTGACCTACGCAGAACGTTTCAAGCCTGCAGTGGTGGTCGATATCGCGACCTTGACTGGCGCTTGCGTGATCGCTCTGGGGCATCACCGTTCGGGCTTATTCACCGCCGACGACAGCCTGGCCACTGAATTGCTGGCGGCGGGGGAAGCCACACTGGACCCGGCCTGGCGCATGCCGCTGGACGACGAGTACGACGAAGCCCTGAAGAGCAACTTTGCAGACATGGGCAACGTCGGCGGCCGCGCCGGTGGCGCCATCACTGCGGCCATGTTCTTGAAGCGCTTCGCAGGCAAGATGAACTGGGCGCACCTGGACATCGCCGGCACCGCCTGGAAGTCGGGTGCGACCAAAGGCGCCACCGGGCGACCCGTCGCCCTGTTGAGCGCATTCGTACTGGCCCGGGCCGGCTGACACTGCCGGTGATTGGCGTTGACAGCGCATGCCTGAAGTCGAATTCCACACCGGCATCGTCGACCCGGTCGATTTTGTCAGCCGCATGCTGCGCAAAGCCTACCGGCAGGGCATGCGGGTGCTGGTGGTGGCGCCGCAGCAGCGCCTGGATCAGATCGACCGCAGCCTCTGGCAGCTGGATGAGCGCGACTTCATCCCGCACGCCCAGGTCGCGCAACTGGAGGCTGCGGCCGCCGCCTTGACTCCGATCTGGCTGGCGACTGAAGCGACGACGCAACACCCCAACCCGCCTGCAGTGATCATCAACGCGGGCGCGGCCGTGCCCGCAAACGCCGGTACGGCACAAAGGCTGATCGAGGTGGTTGCGGCGGCGCCGGACGACGCAGCACAAGGCCGCGAGAACTGGCGCCGGTATGCGGCTCAAGGACTGAGCCTGAAGCATTTACCTGCGGCCTGAACAGCATCCCCAAATGCCTTCCCGACCCCTTGCTTGCATCCTGCAACAACAATGCTGGGTTTGCAAGCTCGCCCCTGTAGGCCCTTTGGGTTCAGCAAACGTTGATTGGGCGCGGCATCCTCTGCGGCTGTCTGACCCAGCGTAAGCCCGTATGAACGGGACAAGCATCTGCGTTATCGTCCAGCATAGGTGTCCGGGTTACTTGTATCGAGTCCCATTTTTGTTTTGCGTCAATCAATACCTGTTTAGGAGCTTCCTCACATGAAAGTCAAACTGAATCTGTTTCTGGGCGCTGCAGCCCTGGCCTTGGGCGGCTCTGTCTTCGCCCAGGATCTGGTCGTGCGCATCGGTCACGTTGCGCCAACCAGCGGCTCCATTGCCCACCTGGGCAAGGACAATGAAAACGGTGCCCGCATGGCGATCGAAGAAGCCAACGCCAAGGGTCTGATGATCGGCGGCAAGAAAGCCAAGTTCGAGCTGCTGGCCGAGGACGACGCAGCAGACCCCAAGCAGGGCACGGCTGCTGCGCAAAAGCTGGTCGACAGCAAAGTCAACGGCGTCATCGGCCACTTGAACTCGGGCACCTCGATCCCGGCGTCCAAGATTTACCACGACGCAGGCATCCCTCAGATCAGCCCCTCGGCCACCAACCCCAAGTTCACGCGTCAGGGTTACAAGTCCACCTTCCGCGTGGTGGCTGACGACGTGCATCTGGGTGGCACGCTGGGCAAATATGCCGTCGGCCAGCTCAAGGGCAAGAGCATCGCAGTGATCGATGACCGCACCGCCTACGGCCAGGGTGTTGCCGACGAGTTTGAAAAAGGTGTCAAGGGTGCTGGCGGCAAAACTGTCGGACGTGAATTCACGAGCGACAAGGCCACCGATTTCACTGCCATCTTGACCAGCCTGAAGGCCAAGAAACCAGACATCATCTTCTTCGGTGGCATGGACGCTGTGGCAGGCCCGATGATGCGCCAGATGAAGCAGCTGGGCATCCAAGCCAAGTTCATGGGCGGCGACGGCATCTGCACCGGTGAGTTGCCCAAGCTGGCTGCTGGCACCATGAGTGATGGTCAAGTGGTCTGTGCCGAAGCGGGTGGCGTCGAAGGCGAAGCCAAGAAGGGTATGACTGACTTCTACGCCCGCTACAAGGCCAAGTACAACGCCGATGTGCAGGTCTACGCGCCTTATGTCTACGACGCCGTCAACGTGATGATTGCTGCGATGGTCAAGGCCGGTTCTGCTGAGCCGGCAAAATACTTGCCGGCATTGCAGGCCACCAACTACAAAGGGGTGACCGGCACGATCGCCTTTGACAACAAAGGTGACATCAAGAACGGCGCGCTGACGCTGTACACCTACAAAGGCGGCAAGCGCGAGCAACTGGCCGTGGTGCGCTGATTCGTCTTGAGGTCTGGCTCGGGTTTCAGCCCGAGCCAGACCGATGAGCTGCCGAGATGTGTTTCGCCCAATAAAAAACCCGCTGATCAGCGGGTTTTTTTATGAAACCAAGGCCTTTGCTGTTAGGTGCATGGCAACGGGGCAACCGGGCAACCCGGCTTTTGGCCAAGCTGCCATGCTGCTCTCACTTCAGCTTGATTTCCTTGTACAGCACATGCTTGCGCGCCTTCGGGTCGAATTTCAAGAATTCGAGCTTCTCGGGCGTGGTCTTCTTGTTCTTGCTGGTGGTGTAGAAGTGACCGGTGCCCGCCGTGGACTCCAGTTTGATCTTTTCACGTCCGCCTTTGCTGGCCATGGTGTGTTCTCCTTGAAATTCAGATTTCGCCGCGGGCGCGCAAGTCGCTGACGACCTGGTCGATGCCCACCTTGTCGATCAGCCGCAGTGCCGAATTGCTGATGCGCAAGCGCACCCAGCGATTCTCGCTCTCGACCCAGAACCGGCGGTAGTGCAGGTTGGGCAACCAACGGCGCTTGGTTTTGTTGTTGGCGTGCGAGACGTTGTTGCCCACCATCGGGCCTTTGCCAGTGACTTGACAGACGCGTGCCATGACGCTTCTCCGGTAATGATTAAGTAAGACGGCCAATCAGAGCTTCAACTCACGGGACTTTTCGCGGCCCTGTCGAAACTTGTTGAAACTTGTCGAGAAGTTCCTCGTTGTACTCGCTGCATGGCAAGGCATGACAAGGTTTGCCGTCGACCAAAGCCCCTGAGTATACCGCGCGAATCAGGCTTTGTGAGCGCCTCAGTTTTCTTGCTGCTCCAGGAAGCGCTGCGCGTCCAGTGCCGCCATGCAGCCGGTGCCGGCACTGGTGACCGCCTGACGGTAGACATGGTCCTGCACATCTCCAGCAGCAAACACACCGGGCACACTGGTCATCGTGGCCATGCCGTTCAGCCCGGTCTTGGTGATGATGTAGCCGTCCTTCATCTCCAGTTGGCCTTTGAAGATGTCGGTGTTGGGTTGGTGGCCGATGGCGATGAAGCAGCCTTTCAGCGGCATGACTTGGGTGCTGTTGTCCTGTGTGCTGCGCAGCCGCACACCCGTCACGCCAGTGTCGTCGCCCAGCACCTCGTCCAGCGTTTGCCACAGATGCAGATCGATCTTGCCCGCAGCCACCTTGGCCTGCATCTTGTCGACCATGATCGCTTCGGCGCGGAACTTGTCGCGCCGGTGCACCAGGTGCACTTTGCTGGCGATATTGGACAAGTACAGCGCTTCTTCGACCGCCGTGTTGCCGCCGCCAATCACGCACACCGTGTCGCCACGATAGAAAAAACCATCGCAGGTGGCGCAGCCGCTGACGCCTTTGCCCATGAACGCCTGCTCGCTGGGCAAGCCCAGGTACTTGGCGCTGGCACCTGTGGCAATCACCAACGCGTCGCAGGTGTAGGTGCCCGAATCGCCTTTGAGCGTGAAAGGCCGCTTGCTGAAGTCGACCTGATGGATGTGATCAAACACGACCTGGGTGTTGAAACGCTGGGCATGTGCAAGAAAGCGCTGCATGAGGTCCGGGCCCTGCACGCCTTCGACATCAGCGGGCCAGTTGTCGACATCGGTGGTCGTCATCAACTGGCCACCCTGGGCGATGCCGGTGATCAGCATCGGCTGCAGGTTGGCGCGCGCTGCATACAAGGCAGCGGTGTAGCCGGCGGGCCCCGAGCCCAGGATGAGGACGCGGGAGTGAGTGGTTATTTTGCTCATGGCTGGATTCCAGATCGCGTGAAGTTGAATGGTTGCAGCATGTAACCAATCGAAATAGGGCCTTGTCCGGTCGCACATCGGGGCCTACGGTTGCTGCCTCGAGTGATGCAATAGCAACAATCGTCGGATTCTTGCAGAGTGCCCAGGCAAACTGCCGGATTGCACGATTGCTCGCAACCCGCCACCCCCTGAAAAGGAGCGCCAAGATGTCAATGTTGTCCAATCTGGATCTGATCCGCCGAGTGCCTTTGTTTTCCATGCTGACTGTGGACCAGGCGCAGGCCATTGCCGACAGTGTCGTCAAGCGCCGCTACAGGCGGGGTGAACTGGTGGTCGAGCAGGGTCGCAAGAGCAACGCCCTGTTCATTTAGCTCAACGGCCGGGCCCGTGTACTGACCGCAGACACGCGCGGACGCGAGGTCATCCTGGCGGTGTTGGAGTCGGGTGACTATGTCGGCGAGATGAGTCTGATCGACAACGAGCCCCATTCGGCCACCGTTCGGGCCGAGATTCAGACCGACATGCTGGTGTTGGCGCGCGCAGACTTTGCGCGCTGTCTGCCAGAGAACTCCACGCTGTCCTACGGCATCATGCGTGGGTTGGTGCGCCGCTTGCGCAACGCCGACCGCCAGATCGAATCGCTGGCCTTGCTGGATGTTTACGGACGCGTGGCCCGCACCCTGCTGGACATGGCAGAAGAGATCGACGAAGTGAAGATCATCCGCCACAAGGTCAGCCGCCAGGACATGGCCAAGGTGGTCGGCGCATCGCGCGAGATGGTCAGCCGGGTCATGAAGGATCTGGAAGAGCGCGGTGTCATCGAGACCCAGGACAACGGTTTCGTGATCATCAAAGAGCGGCTGCAAAACGACTGAGCTTGGCTGGAAAGTTCGTTGGCCAACTTGGCCGCCGTGCTGGACCGATCCAGCGGCAGCACTCAAATCCCGCACAATGGCGGGATGAGTTTTCCACTGGCTTCGATGCAGGGTGAGGCCACAGCCTCACCATCGGGCTTGGCCATGCCCCACCCACAACGCTGGCGCCGCCAGGCGATGCTGCTGTTGGGCGGTGTGGCCTGGTTGCTGTTTGTGCTGGCGCTGCTGACGCACCAAAGCGCCGACCCGGCTTTCAGCACCTCAGGCACTGGAGAGGCTGTCGGCAACAAGGTGGGCCTGCTCGGCGCCCGCGTTTCTGACGCAGTGCTGTATCTGTTCGGGTTTTCGGCCTGGTGGCTGGTTCCGGTCGCTTTGCGCGCTTGGGTGGCAGCGCTCACCAGATATGTGCGTGCCGAGTCGGCACCCTTGCCATCCGCGCTTGGGTCTTTCTGGGCTGGACTGGGCTTGCTGCTGGCCGCCAGCTGCGCCTTGGAGTGGACACGTCTGTATGGCTGGGAGGCCATGCTGCCCGGCCACGCTGGCGGTGTGCTGGGCTACGAGCTGGGCCAGTTGTCGATGCGCTGGTTGGGTTTTGCTGGCTCCGGCGTCTGGTGGATCGTGGTGTTGGTGCTGGGCGTGGCGATGGCGCTGCGTTTTTCCTGGCTGCAACTGGCCGATGGCATTGGTGCCAGGCTGGAGCGCTTGCGCGAAAAGCGCGAGACCCTGATCGAGCGCATTGAAGACCTCCGTGTGGGCGAAGCCGCGCTTCGCGAGCGTGAGCTGGTAGTCGAAGAACAGCGCCAAGAGGCCCAGGATCACAAGCCGCTGGTCATCGCGCCGGTTCTGACAGACGTTGTTCCTTCGGCCCGCGTGGCCAAGGAAAGGCAACAACCCTTGTTTGAAGAGTTGGCTGACAACCGCTTGCCGCAAGTGGATTTGCTGGACGCCGTCAGCGCACGCGTCGAAACGGTCAACACCGAGTCGCTCGAGATGACCTCGCGCCTGATCGAGAAAAAACTCAAGGACTTCGGTGTTGAAGTGACGGTCGTCGCAGCCCTGCCTGGGCCGGTCATCACGCGTTATGAAATCGAGCCGGCCACGGGCGTCAAAGGCGCGCAGATCGTGGGCCTGGCGCGGGACCTGGCGCGCTCTTTGTCGCTGATCAGCATCCGTGTCGTCGAGGTCATCTCGGGCAAGAACACGATGGCCCTTGAATTGCCCAACGCGCGCCGCCAGACCATCCGTCTCTCAGAGATCCTGGGCTCGGAGGTCTACAACCGATCTGCTTCGATGCTGACCATTGGGCTGGGCAAGGACATCGTCGGCATGCCGGTGGTGGTTGATCTGGCCAAGATGCCGCACTGCCTGGTGGCCGGCACCACGGGTTCCGGCAAAAGCGTGGGCATCAACGCGATGATCCTGAGCCTGCTGTACAAGGCCGAAGCGCGCGATGTGCGGCTGATCCTGATCGACCCCAAGATGCTGGAGATGAGCGTCTACGACGGCATCCCGCACCTGCTGGCACCGGTGGTCACCGACATGAAGCAGGCCGCCAATGCCTTGAACTGGTGTGTGGGCGAGATGGACCGCCGCTACCGCTACATGAGCAAGTTGGGGGTGCGCAACCTGGCCGGCTACAACAAGAAGATCAACGAAGCCGCCGAGCGCGGTGAAAGTCTGCCCAACCCCTTCAGCCTGACCCCGGAAGAGCCCGAGCCGCTGCAGCGCTTGCCCCATGTGGTGGTCGTGATCGACGAGTTGGCTGATCTGATGATGGTGGTGGGCAAGAAGATCGAAGAGCTGATCGCCCGCCTGGCGCAAAAGGCCCGCGCCGCCGGCATTCACCTGATCCTGGCCACCCAGCGGCCCAGTGTTGACGTGATCACCGGCTTGATCAAGGCCAACATCCCGACGCGATTGAGCTTTCAGGTCAGCAGCAAAATCGACAGCCGCACGATTCTTGACCAGATGGGCGCCGAGGCTTTGCTGGGGCAGGGTGACATGCTTTATCTCGCCCCGGGTACGGGCTTGCCGGTTCGCGTGCACGGCGCCTTTGTCAGCGATGAAGAGGTCCACCGCGTGGTGAATTATCTGAAATCCAGAGGCGAGCCCAATTACATCGAAGGCATCCTGGAAGGCGGCATTGCTGACGGAGAGGCGGGAGCGGATGTCGCTGGTGCGGGCGGCGGTTCAGGCGGTGTGGCTGGCGGCGCAGAGTCAGACGCGATGTATGACCAGGCTGTGGCGGTGGTGTTGCAACAGCGTCGCGCATCCATTTCGTTGGTGCAGCGTCACCTGCGCATTGGCTACAACCGCGCTGCCCGTCTGCTGGAGCAAATGGAAGTGGCAGGTGTGGTGTCGGCGATGGGCCACAGCGGCAACCGGGAGATCCTGGTGCCCAAACGCGAAGAGTGAGTGCCATGAACGTTCTTTGCCAGGTCCCGTTTCGCCACTTGTCTCGGCTGGCTCTGATCGGCTGGTGCGCGCTTGTCCCTGGCCTGGCGCAAGCCGATGCAGTGGACGCGCTGCGTGGGTTCGTCAGCGGCGCCAAGAGCGGCCAGGCCAGTTTTGTGCAGACTGTGACTTCAGCAGACGGCGCACGCAAGAAGGTCAGCAGCGGCAGTTTCGAGTTCGCGCGGCCCAACCGTTTCGTCTTTGCCTATACCCAGCCGTTCGAGCAGACCATCGTGGCCGATGGTCAGAAGGTGTGGATCTATGACGCAGAGCTGAACCAGGCCAGCTCCCGACGGATGTCGCAGGCCTTGGGTGCCACGCCTGCTGCTTTGCTCGCAGGAGCCTCGCTGGAGCCTGATTTTGTTTTGTCCGCGCTGCCGGCTGCCGACGGTCTGGACTGGGCCTTGGCCACGCCCAAAGCCAAAGGGGGCGCTTTTCAGGCGTTGCGGGTCGGGTTTCGTGGCGCGCAATTGGCAGCGATGGAAGTCACCGACAGTTTCGGCCAACGGTCGCGGCTCGACTTCAGCCAGTTGCGGACCAATACACCGGTGGTGCCCGAGCGCTTTCGCTTCACGCCACCGCCGGGCGCCGACGTTGTCGAGCAGTGAGCGTCGGGCAGTGAGCGCCGAGCCATGAGCTTGTCGCTGCGGCCGCTGGCCGGTCAGTGGGTCACGGCATCTGTCAGGCCCATGTCCGAGCTTTGCATGATCTGTTCGATGTTCATCAGGATCAGCATGCGCTCTGCATCGCCCGCTTTGATCGAGCCCAGGCCGGTGATGTAGTTGGTGTCGATGGCGCCGTTGAATTCAGGCGCTGGGCGGATGCTCTGCCCACCCAGCTCCAACACGTCGCTGACCGAGTCCACCACCATGCCCACGGTGCGGCCGCAGATGTTGAGGATGATGACCACGGTGAAGCTGTTGCCCAGGCCTGGGCATTTCGTACTTTCAGTCGGCCGTCGCACCCCTGGGGCCAGCGCAGGCCTGCCGTGCAGCCGCCGTGGACCCGGCTCGCCAAGCGACAATGGTGACCATGGCTGAGCAGACCACATTGTTTGGCGGCACACAGCCTGCAGGGTCTGCCGCCGCAGCACCGGACCTCGGCAAGGCGCCTTCAGCTTTGTTGAACGAACCGCTGGCCCAGCGCCTGCGCCCGCAAAGGCTGGATGACGTGGTGGGTCAGCGTCACCTGCTGGCCAAAGGCCAGCCGCTGCGGCAGATGCTGCAGTCTGGCCACTTGCCCTCGATCATCCTGTGGGGCCCACCTGGCGTTGGCAAGACCACCTTGGCACGCTTGCTGGCGGGGGCCACGCAGGGCCATCTGATCGTGCTGTCTGCCGTTTTGGCGGGCGTCAAGGAGATCCGCGAAGCCGTGCAGCAAGCGCAACTGCTGCGCCAGCAGGGGCGGTCCACAGTGGTTTTTGTCGACGAGGTGCATCGCTTCAACAAATCGCAGCAGGATGCCTTTTTGCCGCATGTCGAGTCTGGCCTCTTCAGCTTCATCGGCGCGACCACAGAAAACCCATCGTTTGAAGTCAACGCCGCGCTGCTGTCGCGTGCCACGGTGCATGTGCTGAAGCCGCTGCAGCCAGCAGAGCTGCAGCAATTGCTGCAGCGAGCTTTTGCGTTGTTGCAGGCCCCGCCGCTGCAGCCGGAAGCCGAGCAGCGTTTGATCGAGCACGCCGATGGTGACGCCCGCCGGTTGCTCAACGCCTACGAGAATCTGGTCGCTGCGCACCCGGCAGCCGGGTCGCTGGGGCTGGAGCAGTTGCAAGCCAGCCTGGGCCAGAAACTGCGCCGCGCGGACAAAGGCGGGGATGTCTTCTACGACCTGATCTCAGCGCTGCACAAAAGTGTGCGTGGCTCCAACCCCGATGCAGCGCTGTACTGGCTGGCGCGCTGGCTGGACGCCGGTGCCGACCCGCGTTATGCGGCGCGTCGCATCGTGCGCATGGCCAGCGAGGATGTCGGCCTGGCCGACCCGAGGGCGCTGCGCCTGGCGCTGGACGCGGCCGAGGTCTACGAGCGGCTGGGCTCACCCGAGGGTGAGTTGGCACTGGCGCAGGCAGTGACCTACCTGGCCGTTGCGCCCAAGAGCAACGCCGTCTACACGGCCTGGAGCGCGGTCAGTCGCGTCGTCAGCGAAGGCGGCAGCCTGGAAGTGCCGCAGCATCTGCGCAATGCGCCCACCCGCTTGATGAAGGATCTGGGCATGGGCCAAGGCTATCGCTACGCGCACGATGAGCCTGACGGTTATGCGGCGGGCGAGCGTTATCTGCCCGAGGAGTTGGCAGATCAGCGCTTCTACGAACCGGTAGCGCGTGGCCTGGAAACCCGTATCGGCGAGCGGCTGGCGGAGTTGCGCAAGCGCGATGCGCAGCGTTCAGACCTGCAGGCCGAGACTGATAACCCGCAGGGTGCCTGACGCCAAGCGGCAGGTCCGGGGGCCATCGTTGCCCAGGGGGTAAGTCCTGCCTATGGCTGCCGGAACCCCTGCCTAGAATGGGGCTGCAGAGCGGACGCTGGGCAAAGTGGTCGTCGGGCGAGGGCAGGGTCTGGTTCTTGCATGCTCCGATCGCGCCACCTCTGGTTTGTCCATCAACGGAGCAGGACTCAATGGAAACCTTCTTTCAGCAGATCATCAATGGTCTGGTGTTAGGCAGCATGTACGCGCTGGTGGCGCTGGGCTACACGATGGTCTACGGCATCATCAACCTGATCAATTTCGCCCATGGCGAGGTGCTGATGGTCGGGGCGCTGGTCAGCTGGACAGTGGTCAGCGCATTGGCAGACACCGGCATGCCCGGGTGGGCGGCGATGCTGGTCTCGTTGATGTGCGCCATTCTGGTGTGTTCGGCGCTCAATTTCACGGTGGAAAAGCTGGCCTACAGGCCGCTGCGCAACGCGCCCAGGCTGGCGCCGCTGATCACTGCAATGGGCATGAGTCTGCTTTTGCAAACGCTGGCCATGATCATCTGGAAGCCTAACCCCAAGCCTTACCCCATTCTTTTGCCCAGTACGCCCATCGACCTCGGCGGGCCGGTGATCAGCGTCACGCAGTGCTTGATCCTGGGTGTCACGGCGTGTCTGCTGGCCGCGCTGATGTATCTGGTCAACCAGACCAAACTCGGCCGTGCGATGCGTGCCACCGCCGAGAACCCGCGCGTCGCCGCATTGATGGGTGTGCGTCCGGACATGGTGATCTCTGCCACCTTCATCATCGGCGCGATGCTGGCAGCGGTGGCGGGTGTGATGTGGGCCGCCAATTACGGCACGGTGCAGCACTCGATGGGCTTTTTGCCGGGCTTGAAGGCCTTCACGGCAGCTGTGCTGGGCGGCATTGGCAACCTGGCAGGGGCGGTCGTCGGTGGCCTGTTGCTGGGCTTGGTGGAGGCGCTGGGTGCTGGTTATCTGGGCGCGCTGACCGGTGGCATCCTGGGCAGCCACTATGCCGACATCTTTGCTTTTGTCGCGTTGATCCTGGTGCTCACGTTGCGGCCACAGGGCCTGCTGGGTGAGCGCGTGGCCGACCGCGCCTGAGCTGCTTACGAAGCAGTAATGAAGCATTAATGAAGCAGTAATGGGGCAGTAATGGGGCAGTAATGG
>Ga0105046_10000687_pt1 | contig 48858 bp, 38 predicted proteins | sample MAT03_FD_78385 | JGI IMG/M metagenome (GOLD analysis project Ga0105046, IMG submission 78385) | Freshwater microbial communities from Lake Fryxell liftoff mats and glacier meltwater in Antarctica - MAT-03 (megahit assembly) | ecosystem: Environmental > Aquatic > Freshwater > Ice > Liftoff... | reverse complement strand
GCGCGGGCGACCCCGGCGTCGGGGGGACCGGCGGCTTCGAGGGCAACGGCGGCAACAAGCCCCAGGCCCCGAAGGGCGCGGCGGGCTGCAAGGGCAAGGTCGCTGACGAGCTCGACCTGCCGTGAGTCGATGACATGAGCACATGGCCTCGCGGACATGTCCGCGGGGCCATGTGCTTTAGTACAGCCCAGGCCGCGCGGGGAGCATACACGAAGCCCGCGAACCTCGCAGAGGGTCGCGGGCCGGCGGACGCTAACGAACGCTTACGACTTGCCGAGCACGCTCGCGCGCATGAACTCCCGGTTGAGCATCACGATCGCGTCGAAGGGAATCTCCTTCGGGCAGGACGCGGAGCACTCGCCGTGGTTAGTGCAGCTTCCGAAGCCCTCGATGTCCATCTGCGCGACCATGTTGCGCACGCGGCCGCCCCGCTCGACCTGGCCCTGCGGGAGCTTGACGAGGTGGGCCACCTTGGCGCCGGTGAACAGCATCGCCGAAGCGTTGGGGCAGGCGGCCACACAGGCCCCGCAGCCGATGCACGACGCGTAGTCCATCGCCTCGTCGGCGTCGGTCTTGCCGATCGGGATCGCGTTGCCATCGACGGTCGAGCCGGTGCCGATCGACACGAAGCCGCCGGCGGCGATGATGCGGTCGAAGCTGGCCCGGCTGACGCTGAGGTCCTTGATCACGGGGAAGGGCTGGGCGCGCCACGGCTCGATCGTGATGGTGTCGCCGTCCTTGAAGCTGCGCATGTGCAACTGGCACACTGTGGTCGCCTTGCGCGGCCCGTGGGCGCGGCCGTTGATCATCATCGCACACGAGCCGCAGATGCCCTCGCGGCAGTCGTGGTCGAAGGCGATCGGGTCGCGGTCGGTCGTGGTCAGCGTCTCGTTGAGGACGTCGAGCATCTCCAAGAAGGACATGTCCGGCGAGACCGCGGCGAGTTCGTAGGTCTCCAGCTTGCCGGGGGTCTTGTTGTCCTTCTGGCGCCAGATACGGAGGGTGAGCTTCATCGTCGTCGTCGAAGTGCCGGACATGGTCGTGGCCTCCTCAGGTGTACACGCGGGTGGCGAGGTGGACGTGCTCGAACTCCAGCGGCTCCTTGTGGAGCGCGGGGGCCTGACCGGCGCCCTTGTACTCCCACACCGCGGCGTGGGCGAAGCGCTCGTCGTCGCGTTTGGCCTCGCCGTCGTCCATCTGGTGCTCCTCGCGGAAGTGTCCGCCGCAGGACTCGTCGCGGGTGAGCGCGTCGAGGCACATCAGCTCGCCGAACTCGAGGAAGTCGGCGACTCGGCCGGCCTTCTCGAGGTTTTGGTTGAACTCGGCGCCGACGCCGGGGACCCGGACCTCGCGCCAGAACCTCTCACGCAGCGCGGGGATGAGACCCAGCGCCTTCTTTAAACCAGCCTCATTGCGGGCCATGCCGCAGTGCTCCCACATGATGAGGCCGAGCTCGCGGTGGAACTCGTCGACGCTGTGCTTGCCGGTGCTAGCGAGCAGGCGGCTGGTCTGGGCGTTGACCTCGGCGATGCTGGCCTTGAACGCGGGGTGGTCGGTGGTGACCGCGGACTGCTTGGCGGTCGCCAGGTAGTTGCCGATCGTGTACGGCAAGATGAAGTAGCCGTCCGCGAGGCCCTGCATCAGCGCCGAGGCGCCGAGGCGGTTGGCGCCGTGGTCGGAGAAGTTGGCCTCACCGATCACGTGCAGGCCGGGGACCGTGCTCATCAGGTTGTAGTCGACCCACAGCCCGCCCATGGTGTAGTGCACGGCGGGGTAGATGCGCATCGGCGTCTCGTAGGGGTTCTCGCCGGTGATGCGCTCGTACATCTCGAAGAGATTACCGTAGCGGTCGGCGACGACCTTCTGACCGAGTCGTTTGATGGCCTCGGCGAAGTCGAGGTACACGGCCATCTTGCTCGGGCCGACGCCGAGGCCCTCGTCGCAGGCCTGCTTGGCCGCGCGCGAGGCGACGTCGCGCGGCACCAGGTTGCCGAAGCTCGGGTAGCGGCGCTCGAGGAAATAGTCGCGCTCGGCCTCCGGGAGGTCCTGCGGGCGGCGGCTGTCGCCCTTTTGCTGGGGGACCCAGACCCGGCCGTCGTTGCGCAGCGACTCCGACATCAGGGTCAGCTTGCTCTGATAACTGCCGGAGACCGGGATGCAGGTCGGGTGGATCTGCGTGAAGCAGGGGTTGGCGAACCCGGCGCCCTTCTTGTAGGCGCGGAAGGTCGCGGTGACGTTGCTGCCCTTGGCGTTGGTCGACAAGAAGAACACGTTGCCGTAGCCGCCGGACGCCAGCACCACTGCGTCGGCGGCGTGGGCCCGGACCTCACCGGTCAGCAGGTCGCGCACGACGATGCCGCGGGCGTGGCCGTCGATGACGACCAGGTCGAGCATCTCGGTGCGCGGGTACATCTTGACCGTGCCGAGGCCGATCTGGCGCTCGAGCGCCTGGTAGGCGCCGAGCAGCAATTGCTGGCCGGTCTGGCCGCGCGCGTAGAAGGTGCGCGAGACCTGGGCGCCGCCGAACGACCGGTTGCTCAGGCTGCCGCCGTACTCGCGGGCGAAGGGCACGCCCTGGGCGACGCACTGGTCGATGATGTTCACGCTGACCTGCGCGAGCCGGTAGACGTTGGCCTCGCGGGCGCGGAAGTCGCCGCCCTTGACCGTGTCGTAGAACAGGCGATAGATGCTGTCGCCGTCGTTCTGGTAGTTCTTCGCCGCGTTGATGCCGCCCTGGGCCGCGATGCTGTGGGCGCGCCGCGGGCTGTCCTGGAAGCAGAAGCAGTCGACGTGGTAGCCGAGCTCGGCGAGGGTCGCCGCCGCCGCGCCGCCGGCCAGGCCGGTGCCGACCACGATGACCTTGAACTTGCGCTTGTTGGCGGGATTGACCAGCTTCATCTCGAAGCGGTGGCGGTCCCACTTCTCAGCGATGGGGCCTTCGGGGATGCGTGCGTTGAGCTCCATGGGGATGACTCCGAAAGCAGCAGGACGAGACTACAGGTGAAGAACGCCGGCGAGCACGGCGATCGGGAACGAGATGTTGCCGAGCATCACGAGCCAGGCGATCGCCATGCCGATGCGCTCGGTGGTGATCCGCTGCTTGCCCTTGGCGAGGCCCAAAGTGGCGAAGCCGCTGGCGATGCCGTGGCTCAGGTGGCGCCCGAGCAGCACGCTGGCGAGGATGTAGGCCGCGCTGACGATCGGGTTCTGGAACCCGAGGACGAACATGCTGTAAGCGTCGTGGCGCTGCATGTGCGCCGGTATCTGGGCCAGCACGGCGGGGGTGCTCTCGCGGACCCACACGTCGCCGCGCAGGACCTCGTGAAGCCCGAAGTTCTCCGGCTGCACCGCGCCGACGGTGAAGTGCAGGATGTGGAACACGATGAACGCGAGCACCACCAGGCCGCTGCCGCGCATGAACAGGCCGGCGTAGCTGGCCCGGTCGTAGCGGCGGGCGCCCGCGTAGGCCTGCGGACGGGCGCGCCAGTTGATCTGCGTCAGCCGCACGGCTGCCCAGATGTGCACGAAGACGGCGACCAGGAGGACGACGCGTGCGGTCCACAGCAGCGGCAGGTTGCCTTTCAGGGTCTGGGCGTAGTGGTTGAAGGTGTCGGACCCGACGTACATCTGGAGGTTGCCCGCCATGTGCACGAGGACGAAGCCGACCAGGATGACGCCCGTCGCGCCCATCAAGAACTTGAGGCCGATCGACGAGCTGAGCAGGCGTTGCGTGCGACCAGGACTGGACTCGCTCATGGCATGTTCCTCGCGGAGGCGCGGGTAGTCCCAACGGCAACAGCGTTCGTCAGGGATCCGCTGGCCTTGCGAGTACCATAGATCGAGCCGTAGTGCCGGCGAAAAAATCCCGCGGCTGATCCCTCAGAGGCCTCGCCGGATCTTGCGAGGCCAAGGAAGTCCCGGTCAATGCACCCGAATTCGTTCGGCCGGGGTCCAACTGAGCTCGAAGTGGCCGAGCATCACCGGCTCGTTGTGGCGCAGGCGCACGACGGTGTGGCTCGGGCCCTCTGTCTCGTGGCCAGGGCGCACGCCGTTGGTGCTCGCCAGGTCGTAGACCAGCAGGGAGTTCGGGCCCTCGTCAGTGACGAGGGCGTGGACGCGAGACAGGTTGCGGCCGGAGCCGGCGAGCGAGCAGCGGTCGCTGTAGCGGCCGATGAGCAGCCCGCGCTGGAGCTGCTCGCTGTCGATGTCGAGCTCGCGGGTGGCCTCGGCGCCGCGTTGGGACTTGGCCGACTTGAGCGATCGCAGGCGCAAGACCCCGCGCGGCTGGGGGCGGGCGTCGACGTCGATCGGGCGGTAGCCGCCGAGCTGGGCGACGCTCGGCTCGGCCATCGCCGAGATCGCCAGGCGGATGCCGGTGCCGTTGCGATCGATGCCGGTCAGGCGCTGGAAGGCCTGGTCGGTGCTGCCCTCGAGCAGCGCGAGCCCGGCGGGACCGCCCGGCAGCACGAACAGGCCGGTGTGGCCGAACGACAGCGCGACGTGGCTGAGCGCCGAGAACCCGGGCACGCGCTTGCCGTCGGCGAGCACGATGCCCGCGCGGCCGCCGAGGTCGTAGCCGCGGAGGCGCAGCGCGCCCTGGCCAGGCCACGCCGTGACGAGGATGTGGCGCAGGCTGACGCGGGTGTCGTGCGGGATGGCCAGGCTACAGCGGTTGTGGCGCCCGAACACGAGGGCGTGGGGGAGGTTGTCGGGCCTGCGTATGGGCTGCTGCGCGACCGGGAAGCCGAGGTCGTTGGTGACGACCACCAAGGAGTCGCCAGGAGCCATGTTGCCGACCAGCGCGCCGAGCACCGCCTTGGCGCGACCGAAGCAGTCGATGAGATCGAGCGGGCGCGTCTCGCCACGTAGATCGGGGTCGAAGTCGCCGTCGCTCTCCTCGTCGTCTTGTGCCAGCGCGTTCGCTGGTCGGTCGTACGGGTCGGGCCGTTTGCTGCTCACAGACCCGCAGCGTAAGCCAGACCTGTCCGGGGCGCTACGCAAATCGGCCGGACCGCGATGGCCCCTGCGACCCGCCAGATGCCCCCTGAGGGCCTGCTGCGGCAGTTTGGTCGGAGCGGCGAGGTCGGGCGGTATCACCCGGTGCCAGGACGTCGGGCGACGAGGAGGTCTCCCGCAGGGTGATCGCCGCGACCCTGCGCCGCGCCTGCCCGTTAGCTCACGTGCCTCGGCGCAGCGACACAGCGTCCGCCCCGATCGTGGCAGCGACGAGGCGATGAGCGACGAGCGCCGGCTCGTTGCAACGAGTGACCCACGTCTCGGCCGCGGTCGGCGAGCGACGCGGGCCCGGCCCGTTGACGACCCCCATCCTGCGTGGTAGATGCCCGCCCGCCTGGCGGTATTGCGATTTTCGCTCACCGCTGCCGTTCGTGCACTCTCCTGGAACTCTCTGGATCATCCCGGATCATGCCAGCACCAGCCATCATCCTCGCCTCTGCGGCCGCGCCGGTGGTCGACATCGACGGGACCATCTTCATCCAGGCGGGCATCTTCCTGCTGTTGATGGCGATCCTGCATCCGCTGCTGTTCAAGCCGTGGCTGGCGACCCGCGCCCGGCGTGAGCACGCGATCGACGGCACCCTGTTGTCTGCGGCCGAGCTGCGGGTCCAGTCGGAGCGCATCGGCGTCGACTACGAGGCGCGCCTGGCCGACGCCCGCGGGCGCGCCGGTGCGGTCCGCTCAGACACCGTCAAGGCCGCCGACAGCGAGCGCCAGCGCAAGCTGACCGAGGCCCGCAACGCGTCGAGCATCGATCTGCAGAGCCTGCGAGATCGCCTCACCGCCGAGTCCGAGGCTGCCCGCGCCACTCTCGGTGCCCGCGTCGATGAGCTCGCCGCCGACATCGCCACCCGCATCCTCGGGAGGACCCCATGACCATGCTCCTTCGCGGCCCCTCTTGTGGGGCGTACGTGCTGGCCATGACGGCGGTCGGCTGGCTCGCCAGCGGCGTCGCGTCGGCCCAGCCGGGTCACAGCGCCGAGGTCGAGAGCGGCGCGCCGACTGCGGTCAACGCTGGCCATGGTGTGCATCACGACGGCATCACGCTGTTCAACTGGCCGAGCGCCGAGGACCCACGGATCGGCCTCGGTTATCTGCTGATCAACTTCATCGTGCTGGCGTTTTTGATCCACCGCCTGATCATCCGCAAGCTGGCCGACGACAACACCGTCCGCCACGAAGACATCAAGCACCAGGTCGAGGCCGCCACGACCAGCCTCGCCGAGGCCCAGGCCGCGCTCGCCGACTTCACGTCGCGCATGGAGCGTGTCGGCCAGGAGAGCGAGCAGATCCTCGCGCAGGCCCGCAAGTCCGCCGACGCCGATCGGACGCGTCTGGTCGCCGAGGCCGAGCTGGAGGTCGAGCGCTTCAAGGCCGGAGCGATGGCCACCGCCGCCCGCGAGGTCAGCCAGCGTCGCGCCGAGATCGAGGCCGAGGTCGTCGACCGGGCGATCGCCCGCGCGAGCGAGCTGCTGGCCGCGCGTCTCAACCAGGCCGACCAGAGCCGGCTGGTCGACGACTACGCCGTCGAGCTGGCCAACAACCTCCATCTGGCCAACAACCGTACGGCCCGCGCCTGAAGCGCTTGACGGCCCATAACCACTCATAACCCTCGCTCGCCAAAGGACCCGGATGATCCCCGCCACGCTCGCTCGCCGCTACGCTCGCGCGCTCTTGCAGCTCGCCGATACGCCGATGCAGCGCGAGGTCTTCGGCCGCGACCTCGCCACCTTCGTCCGCAACGCCAGCGCCCCGGCCGCGGGCGACGCCTCGCTGCTGACGGTGCTCGACTTCGGGATCCACCCGCAGCTCGAGCGTCGCGCCGTGCTCGACTCGGTGCTGCACCGCATGAACCTCGACGGGACCGTCAACAAGTTCATCCAACTGGTGTTCGAGCGCGGCCGGATCGGCGGCCTCCCGCAGATGGCCGCCGCGTTCACGGAGATGGCCGACACGCTCGCCGGGCGCCAGAAGGCCGTGGTCACCTCGGCCCAGCCGCTGGCGGCGGAGTCACTCGCCAAGCTCAAGGCCTCGCTCGAGAAGGTCATCGGCAAGACGATCCTCATCGACACGAAGATCGACCCCACGCTGCTCGGCGGCGTGGTCGCCCAGGTCGGCACCTACGTGTTCGACGGCAGCATCAAGTCCCAGCTCGAGCGCATGCGCACCAGCCTCCGCTCGGAGTAGTTCCCACCGGGCCCCCCAGGCCCAGTCGTTCCATTGGGCCCCCGCCCGCGACCCGTTTCCAGCCGCGCCACCCCCGGAATCACGAGAGACCCCATGGACATCAGAGCCGACGAAATCAGCCGGATCATCAAGGAGCAGATCCAGGGCTACGAGACCCGGATCTCGGTCGAGGAGACCGGCACGGTCCTGACCGTGGGCGACGGCATCGCCCGCGTCTACGGCCTCGACAACGCGATGGCCGGCGAGCTGCTCGAGTTCCCGCACGGGGTCAAGGGCATGATCCTCAACCTCGAGGAGGGCAACGTCGGCGTCGCCCTGCTGGGCAACGACAACCTGATCAAGGAGGGCGACGTCGTCCGTCGCACCAAGTCGATCATGAGCGTGCCCGTCGGTGACGCGCTGATCGGCCGCGTGGTCAATGCGCTCGGCGTGCCGATCGACGGCGGCCCGGCCCTCGCCGGCACCGAGAACCACGTGGTCGAGCTCAAGGCGCCCGGCATCATCGCCCGCAAGTCGGTCCACGAGCCGATGCAGACCGGCCTCAAGGCGATCGACTCGCTGGTGCCGATCGGCCGCGGCCAGCGCGAGCTGATCATCGGCGACCGCCAGACCGGCAAGACAGCGGTGGCGCTCGACTGCATCATCAACCAAAAAGGTCAGAACATGATCTGCGTGTACGTGGCGATCGGGCAGAAGGCCTCGACCGTAGCGACCGTCGTCGATCGCCTGCGCCGCGAGGGCGCGATGGAATACACCATCGTCGTCGCCGCCAACTCCTCGGAGTCGGCGCCGCTGCAGTTCCTCGCCCCGTACACGGGCGTGACCATGGGCGAGTTCTTCCGCGACAGCGGCCGCCACGCGCTGCTCGTCTACGACGACCTGTCCAAGCAGGCGGTGGCCTACCGCCAGTTGTCGCTGCTGCTGCGCCGCCCGCCGGGCCGCGAGGCGTACCCGGGCGACGTATTCTACCTGCACAGCCGCCTGCTCGAGCGCGCCTGCAAGCTCTCCGACAAGGAGGGCGCGGGCTCGCTGACGGCGCTGCCGATCATCGAGACCCAGGCCGGCGACGTGTCGGCGTACATCCCGACCAACGTCATCTCGATCACCGACGGCCAGATCTTCCTCGAGAGCACGCTGTTCAACAAGGGCATCCGGCCCGCGATCAACGTCGGCATTTCGGTGTCGCGCGTCGGTGGCGCGGCCCAGTCCGCGGCGATGCGCCGCTACGCCGGTCCGCTGCGCCTGTACCTCGCACAGTACCGCGAGCTCGAGGCCTTCTCGCAGTTCGCGTCCGACCTCGACAAGGCGACCCGCGACACGCTCGCCCGCGGTCAACGGCTCACGGAGCTGCTCAAGCAGGGCCAGTACGTGCCGCTGCACGTCTCGCTGCAGGTCGTCAGCATCTACGCCGGCACGCGCGGTCACCTCGACGAGCTCGACATCTCCGAGGTGCGTCCCTTCGAGGCCAAGTTCCACGCCTGGCTCAAGGACAACCGCGCCGACATGCTCGATCTGATCAATCGTGCGAACTCCAAGCCGGATCTCGCCAAGGTCGACGAGGGCATCGAGAGCGCGATCAAGGCGTTCAAGGAGCTCTACCTCAAGGACCCGGCGCGCAAGCAGGCCAAGGCCTGAGGAGCAAGCCATGGCCAACCTGAAGGAGATCCGCGGGCGTATCGCCTCGGTCAAGAACACCCGCAAGATCACCTCGGCGATGAGTCGGATCGCCGCGGCCCGCCTGGTCAAGGCCCAGCAGGCCGCGCTCGGCGCGAGACCCTACGGCGAGCGCCTGGAAGAGGTCGTACGCGCCCTCGTCGCCGGCACGGCCGAGTGCGAGGTCTTGCACCCGTTGATGGCGCCCCGCAGCGGCCACGGCCGCGTCGGCCTGATCCTCATGACCGCCGACCGCGGCCTCGCAGGTGGCTTCAACGCCAACGCCAACCGGGCCGGGCTCGCCTTCGTTCGCCGCGAGCGGGCCGAGGGCCGCGAGGTCGTCGTGATCGCCGTCGGCAAGAAGGGCCGCTCGTTCCTCGGCTCGAACCGCCAGGCGATCGAGCGCTTCCACGAGGCACCGACCCTCGCGACGATCGTGCAGCGCTCCAAGGAGGTCGCGGCCGAGGCGATGGCGATGTTCGAGCCGGCCGCCGAGGGGCAGACCGGGTTGCCGCAGTGCGACGCGGTCTACCTGACCTACAACTATTTCCGCAGCGTGCTCACCCAGGAGCCGCGGACCGTGCAACTGCTGCCGATCAAGCCCCCTGAGGCCAACGCCCAGGGCGATCAACCGGTCGCGCCGCTGTTCGAGCCCGACCGCGAGAGTCTGCTCGGACACCTGCTGCCGATCGCCATCGAGGCGCAACTGCAACAGGCGATGTTCAACTCGATCGCCGGTGAGATCGCCGCGCGCCGGACCGCGATGGACGCGGCGACCGACAACGCCAGCCAGCTCATCCAGGAGCTGACCCGCCACTACAACCGCGAGCGTCAGGCCGCGATCACCAAGGAGCTCATGGAGATCATCGGCGGCGCCGAAGCCCTCAAGGGCTAATCCTGCCAGTCGATCCTCCTCGAGCGCCCGCGTTCACTGCCCCCGTAGCTTCGGAGCCCCATGACCACCTTGCCGCCTCCGCCCACCAACAAGCCCAGCTCTCTCTTCGGTTCGCCCACCTCGCTGCTCGGCGGTCGCCCCAGCTCCGCGCCGCAGCGCGCGGCCGAGGCGGACGTGCCTGTCCCAGGTGCTCTGGGCGTCGGCAAGATCACTCAGGTCATTGGCCCCGTCGTCGATGTCGAGTTCGCGGGCAACATCCCCGAGATCTTCACGGCGCTCAAGCTCACCAACCCCCGCATCAGCGACCGGGCGGACAACTTGACCCTGGAGGTCGCGCTGCACCTCGGCGAGCGCACGGTGCGTGCGATCGCCATGGACACCACCGACGGCCTGGTCCGCGGCATGGAGGTGCGCGACACCGGCAAGCCGATCCAGATGCCGGTCGGCAAGGGCGTGCTCGGCCGGATCATGAACGTCATCGGCGAGCCGGTCGACGAGCAGGGTCCGCTCACCACCACCGAGACGCGGTCGATCCACCGCGCCGCTCCGACCTTCATGGAGCAGAGCACCAAGGTCGAGGTCCTGGTCACCGGCATCAAGGTCATCGACCTGCTCGCGCCCTACCGTCGCGGCGGCAAGATCGGCCTGTTCGGCGGCGCCGGCGTCGGCAAGACCGTGCTCCTCATGGAGCTGATCAACAACGTCGGCAAGAAGTTCGGCGGCTACTCGGTGTTCGCCGGCGTCGGCGAGCGCACCCGCGAGGGCAACGACCTCTACTTCGAGATGATGGAGTCCAAGGTCATCGTCGCCGACTGGGACGAGCACACGCGCAAGGTCAACTCGGTCGACACCGACAAGAGCAAGGTCGCGCTCGTGTACGGCCAGATGAACGAGCCCCCGGGCGCCCGCGCCCGCGTCGCGCTGTCCGGCCTGACCCAGGCGGAGTACTTCCGCGACGAGATGGGCCAGGACGTCATGCTCTTCGTCGACAACATCTTCCGCTTCACGCAGGCGGGCTCCGAGGTGTCGGCGCTGCTCGGTCGGATCCCGAGCGCGGTCGGTTACCAGCCGACCCTGGCGACCGAGATGGGCGCGCTGCAGGAGCGCATCACGACGACCAACAAGGGCTCGATCACCTCGGTGCAGGCGATCTACGTGCCGGCCGACGACCTCACGGATCCGGCGCCCGCGACGGCCTTCGCCCACCTCGACGCCACCACGGTGCTCAGCCGCGCGCTGACGGAGATCGGCATCTACCCGGCCGTCGATCCGCTCGACTCGACCAGCACGATCCTCAGCGCCGAGGTCGTCGGTCAGGAGCACTACGACACCGCCCGCCTGGTCCAGCAGACGCTCCAGAAGTACAAGGAGCTGCAGGACATCATCAAGATCCTCGGCATGGACGAGCTCAGCGAGGAGGACAAGCTGATCGTCGGCCGGGCCCGTCGCGTGCAGCGCTTCCTCAGCCAGCCCTTCGACGTCGCCAAGGTGTTCACCGGCAATGACGGCAAGCTGGTCGAGCTCGCGGACACCATCCAGAGCTTCCGCGAGATCGTCGAGGGCAAGCACGACAACCTCCCGGAGGAGGCCTTCTACATGGTCGGCGGCATCAGCGAGGTGATCGCCAAGGCCAAGAAGCTCGCCGGCGGCTGAGCCAGATCGGCATATCGCTATATCCTCATCGGAGCAGGGAGCACGCATGGCCGCCACGACGATCAAACTCGACATCTTGACCCCGCTCGGTCCGAGGCGCCGCGGCGTCGAGGTCACGGGCGTCGAGATCCCCGGCATCGCCGGTGAACTCGGCGTGTTGCCTGACCACGTGCCGTTCGTGACGCCGGTCGTGCCGGGTGTGGTCCGCTTCCGTGAGGGTGACACCTCGGTGCGGATCGCGGTCGGCGCCGGCTTCCTCGAGATCGGCGGCGACGGTCGCGTGGCGATCCTGGTCGAGCGCGCGCTCGAGGTCGGCGACATCGACGTCGCCGCCGCCCGCGACGCGCTGGTTCGCGTCAATGTTGAGCTGACTCAGCAGCACGACTCGATCGACGCCGCCGAGCACCGCAAGCTGCGTATGGAGCAGGGCTGGCTCGAGGCGCAGATCCGAACCGCGACCTGATCGACGGCGTCGGCCGAGCTTAGGGCGTGCGGCACCGGGCGCGCGGCACCGGCCGCGCGCCTTTTTCTCGTGGCGGTGTCGCTGCCGCAGATGTCGCATGTCTCTTCGGACAGGTACGCAGAGGTCGGCGAGCAGCTTGCGCGCGTATGTGCCACGAAGGGAATGCGCCAGTGGCGGGTTCGCGCCGTGCACCGCCACCGCGTCGCTGGATGCGCATTGCCAGGCTTCCCGGGGTGTTCTAGCGTGACACCATGCATGTTCGTTTGATGATCTCGAAGTATTTGGTGGCATCGCTGGGCGTGGTGGCGGGTGGTTTGACGGCGGCCTGTGGCGGCGCCGGCGAGACGACCGAGGAGGGCAGTTCGGGCACCGGGACCACCGAGGACGGCGGGACCACCGGCGAGCCGACCACCGATACGCCGACCACCGGTGACCCGACGACCGGGTCGACGCTGCCGGTCTGCGGCAACGGCATGCAGGAGGAGGGTGAGGCGTGTGACAACGGGGCCGACAACGCCGACGACAAGGCGTGTACGGGCACCTGCGTCGCCAACGTGTGCGGCGACGGTCTGGTCGGCCCCGGCGAGGGCTGCGACGACGGCAACCAGGACGACACCGACGAGTGTACCAACACCTGCGCGGTGAAGGGCTGCGGGGATGGTGTGGTCGCCAAGACCGAGGTCTGCGACGACGGCAACCAGGACGACACCGACGAGTGCACGGCGAACTGCACGCCCGCGGAGTGCGGCGACGGCTTCGTCCAGGTCGTGACCGGCGAGGAGTGCGACGCCAAGGATCAGAACTCCGCCGAGGGCGTGTGTACGCCGGAGTGCAAGGACGCGGTCTGCGGCGACGGCTTCGTGCTGCTCGACGGTGAGGCCTGCGACGACGGCAAGAACAACGGAGACATGGGCTCGTGCCTGACCGACTGCACCTTGAACGTGTGCGGCGACGGCAAGCAGAGCCCGTCCGAGCCGTGCGACGACGGCAACCTCGACGTCGGTGACGGTTGCAACGAAGCCTGCCAACTCGAGGACTGCGGCAACAACGTGGTCGACGTCGGCGAGGCCTGCGACGACGGGGCCAACGGCGACAACGACGACGGCTGCACCGATGTGTGCACGGTGCCGGCCTGCGGCGACACCTTCTTGCAGGCGAGCTTGATGGAGGACTGCGACCTCGGCGGGGCCAACAAGGACAGCGGCGACTGCACGTCGACCTGCAAGCTCCCGATCTGCGGCGACGCCTTCGTGTGGGAGAATAACGAGCAGTGCGACAACGGCGACATGAACGCCGACGACCAGGCTTGCAAGTCGGACTGCACCGACAACATCTGCGGCGACGGCTTCCAGGGCCCCGACGAGCAGTGCGACGACGGCAACGACGTCGACACTGACGACTGCACGCAGGTCTGCAAGAACGCCGCGTGCGGCGACGCCTTCGTGCAGGGCACCGAGCAGTGCGACCTCGGCCCGGCCAACGCCGACGACGGCCTGTGTACCCTGATGTGCACCAACGCGACCTGCGGCGACGGCTTTACGCAGCTCGGGGTCGAGGACTGCGACGACGGCAACATGAGCAACACGGACTCGTGCGTGCAGGGCTGCAAGGCGGCCAAGTGCGGCGACAACTTCGTCAACATGGGCGTCGAGGACTGCGACGACGGGAACATCTTGCCGAACGACGGCTGCAACGCGACGTGCAAGCTGGAGAACGTCGCGGTCGGCGAGGCGAAGATGCTGGCCAAGGCGATCCCCGACGACAAGTACACCGGCACCCAGGCCAGCATGATCTGCACCGACCTCGTGGTCGCCAAGGCCGGCATCATTAAGGGCGTGTTGCTGGTGGTCGGGATGGATCACACCTGGATCGGCGACCTCACCTTCAAGCTGTTTAGTCCCGCCAACGCCAAGACGCTGACGGTGCTCAGCCGTCCGGGCGTGCTCGAGGCGCTCGACAACGGCTCCGACGTGTCCTTCGAGAGCTCCGACCTCAAGAAGACCTCGCCGATCCTGTTCCGCGACCCGGGCCCCACGGACGCGGAGAAGATGGGCGACACGATCGGCGGCACGCTCACCGTGTGCGCCGACGACGGCTTTTGCGATTACTTCCCGAACCCCGGCAAGGGTCCAGGCCTGAAGTTCTCCGACTTCAACGGCGCGCAGGCGATGGGCACCTGGAAGTTCTGCGTCGCCGACGCCGCCCCCGGCGACACCGGCACCCTCGACATGGTCAAGCTGACGCTGCTGTTGAACTGAAACGGCTGCGCTCGCGACGAAGCCCCGCGGTCACGACCGCGGGGCTTCTTCAATTCGGGCTCACTGGATCGCCAGCGGCAGCAGGGTGGCCGCGAGCACCGGCTCGTGGCGCAGCATCATCGCCTGGCCGAGAGTCTCGAGCACGGCGTTCACCGCCCCGTGACCGAGCTCGGCCCGGATCTGGTCGATCGCCGCGGTGAACTCCGCGCGGCCGAGCAGGTCGGCCGGCGAGGCCTCGACCAGACCCTCGAGCAGGTCCTTGAGCGTCGGCTCCGGCGGGTAGACCTCGAGCGCAGTGTCGAGGCCGACCTGCCCGAGCGTGCGCGCCTCGGCCAGCGCGGCGTCGAGGTCACCCATGGCGTCGACCAGACCGTGGCCCTGGGCCGCCAGCCCGGTCCACACGCGGCCCTGGGCGAGCGCGTGGATGGCTTCGTACTGCTTGCCGCGGCCCTCGGCGACGCGCCCGACGAACACCTTGTACACGTCCTCCATCATGGCGAGCACCATGGCTCGCTCCTCCGTGGTCCACGGGGTCATCGCCGACCACATGGTCGCGTGCTTGCCCCGACCGATCGCGTAGGTGTCGACGCCGAGCTTGCCGAGCATGGTGCCGAGCGCCATCTTGCCGCCGACGACCCCGATCGATCCGGTCAGGGTGTCGGGCTGCGCGAAGATCTTGGTCGCGCCGGTCGAGATGTAGTAGCCGCCCGAGGCGGCGACGCGGCCCATCGACACGACCACCGGCTTGTTCGCCTTGACCGCCGCGACGGCCCGCCAGATCTCCTCCGAGGCCTGCGCGCTGCCGCCACCCGAGTTGACGCGCAGCACCACGGCCTTGACCTTGTCGTCCGCCGCCAACTGATACAGCGCCGCCGACAGCGTGTGTCCGGCGATCTCCTGGCGCGCGCCGATCAGGCCGCCGCCGCGACCGTCGACGATGTTGCCGACCGCGTACACCAGCGCGACATGGGGCTCGCCCGGCCGCTTCATCGGCAGCATGCCGAGGAACACCTGCAACTTCGCGATGTCGAGGCCGCCCGCGCCCGCGCTCTCCTTGAGCTTCATGCGCGACCACTCGGTCCCGGCGGCGGCCTCGTCGCGGAAGCTCTCCCACGGCGCGACGACGTCGACCAGCTTCGCCAGCACGGCGGCCTCACCGAAGAACATCGCCTGATCAATGGCCGCGATCGTCTGCTCGCGACTGAGACCGCGGCCCTCGCCGACCGCCGCGATCAGGCTCTCGTACATCTGATCGATGATCGCCCCGAGGGTCGCCAGCATCTCCTTCGAGGGCTCGCGGCGGGTCAGCGGCTCGGCGGCGCCCTTGAACGCGCCGACGTGTACGAAGTCGGGGACCACGCCGAGGCGGTCGAGCAGCCCCTTGAGGTGGATCGGCGTCGCGGCCGGGCCGGTCAGGGCGACCTCGCCGAGCGGCTGGAGCCCGATGCGATCGCAGGCGCTGAGCAGGAAGTAGGCGAGGTTGCCGGCGCTGTCGGCGTGACAGTGCAGCTTGCGCTCGCCCTGCTTGCCCTTGAACGCGAGCATCGCGGCGCGCAGGTCCTCCGCGCTGGCGAAGTCGATCGCCGGGGCGTCGACCCTGAGCACCAGGCCGCGCACGTGGGGGTCGGCCGCGGCCTTGCGCAGGCGCTCGGTGAGCGCGCGCAGCTCAGTGATGCCGCCGCCGCCGCCGAGCAAGTTCATCGGCGAGAGGTCATCGATCGCGCCGCGGAGTTCGTAGGTCAGGAAGTGCGGCGCGTCCTTGGAAAAATTCGCGGACTTGGTCGGCGCGTCGTAGGGCCCGGCCGCCTCGAGGTTGTTGGCCATCATGGCGCTCAGAGGGCCGAGCGCGGCCAACGGGTTGCTGGCCGGGGCAGGGGTGCCCGGGCGGTCGTCGGCGGGCTTGGGCGCGTCCTCGGGCTTGGCGCCACCACCGTTGTTGCAGGCGCCCAGCAGCAGGGGCAGGGACAGGGACAGGGCCAACCATCGCTTCGTCATCGGGGAGTCTCCAGGCAAAACTTCGCGGGTTTCGACCCGCGCGAGGCTGCAACGTTTCGCGCCGACAAGCCAGCCCACGTCGTCAGCTCACGCCTGTGTGCCTGTTCAGGTGCATCCGCGGCTGGTGCGGATATGCTCGTCCCCCGCATGCAAGCCCCCGCGCCCGAGGCCATCGCGTCGCTGTCGGAGGTCGTCGCCGATCCGAACCGGACGTACATCGCCCACGCGTGCGTGCGTGCGCTGCAGGAGGGCCGCACGCGCCAGGGCCGACCGTTCCTCGACCTCAGCATCGCCGACGCCACGCGCGTGCTGGCCGGCAAGATCTGGGACGACGCCCCGGACGCGCTCGCGGCCGGTCGATCGATCGTCCGCGGCCAGATCGTCAAGATCATGTTTCGGGCCGAGCTGTATCAGGGCGCCCTGCAGCTCGGCGTCCGCAAGATCCGAGCGATGCAGCCCGGCGAGGTCGACGTCGCCGCGATCCTCGGCGACGGCCATGCGCCGGTGGCCGACGTGCTGTGCCGGTCGCTCGTGTTCGACATCGAGACGGTCCCGGCCCAGTCGCGTGACGAGCTGCCGGCCGGGGTCGCCAAGGCGCTCGAGCGGTTCTCCGGCGGAGAGGACGGCGCCGCAGATCTCGCGTGCAGCCTCTCGCCGCTGCTCGCCCGGGTCGTCTCGCTCGCGTTCGCCGACGGCGAGGCGGCGCCCGACGAGGCCGCCGTCACCGTGCTCGCGGTGCCGCCGGAGGGCCGCTCGCGCGACCAGGCCGACTATCCTCCGTGGCTGCGCGTCGTCGACGAGCGGGCCCTGTTGCAGGCGTTTTGGATCCTCGCGTCGCAGGCCGAGGTGGTCGTCAGCTACAACGGCCGCAACTTCGACGTGCCCTTCCTGGTCACCCGGAGCCTGCTGCTCGGCGTGCCAGCGCGGGTCGATCTGCTCGGCAAGCCCTATGAGCTCCGCCCGCACCTCGACCTCTACCGCCTGCTCCAGCCGGGCCGGGCGCTCGGGCCCGCGGGCCTGGATGTCCTGTGCTGGGCGCTCGGCGTCGAGTCACCCAAGGGCACCCTCGACGGCAGCCAGGTCGCGCCGACCTACGCCCGCGGCGACATCGAGGCGATCGCGGCCTACAACCGCGGCGACGTCAAGGCGACGGTCGCCGTGTACCAGCGCGTGCGCGACACGATCCTGCGGTTTCGGCCCGAGTGGTGAGGTCACGGGCACATTTCTTGTGCTCGGTCGGTCACCTGTGCTTCGGTAGCAGGCATGCTGGTCCCCCGCTTTTTCGCCTTGCTCGCCATGTTCTCGACTCCACTCGCATGCGGCGGTGGCGGGGCCGGCACCGGTGAAGGCGAGTCCGGGACCGGCACCGGGACGGAAGGCGACAGCGAGGAGGAGCCGCTCGGCGACCCCGAGCTGTTCCCGGGCCTGCGCAGTGAGGTCGAGATCCTGATCGACAAGCGCGGCATCCCGCACATCTACGCCGCCAACGACCGCGACCTGTTCCACGCGGCGGGCTACCAGATGGCGACTGACCGCCTGTTCCAGATCGACCTCATGCGCCGCCGGGCCTACGGGCGCGGGGCCGAGGTGCTCGGCGTGTCCAAGGTCGACGAGGACAAGATCTCGCGCCTGTTTGACTTCAAGCGCTGGGGCGCGCTCGACCGCGACCGCTTCAAGGCCGACGCGCCCGCCGACTACGCGCTGTTTACCGCGTGGGTCGCCGGCGTCAACCGGCGCATCGACGAGATCGCCGCGGGCGACGCCCCGCTGCCCTACGGCTTCGGGCCCGGTGAGGCCAACTACACGCCGGAGAAGTGGGACAACGCCGACCCCTTCGTGATCGCCAAGATGCTGATGTTCGGCAACTCGAACACCCTCGAGTACGAGTTCCTCGCCAGCGTGGTCAAGCGGGTCGCGCCCGCCACCTACGACGCGATCCAACTGCTGCGGCCGGGCGTGCCGACCTTCACCGTGCCGCCCGAGGACCGCCCGGCCAGCTCCGGCGGCGCCCCGAAGGCGACCCCGCGCGGCCCCGACGTCCTGCAGTCGATGCACGAGCAGGCCGGCAAGCACTTGCCGGCGGACGCCGCGGCCTCGCTGCAGCGCATGCACGCCGCGCTCGCGGCCTTCGACGTGCTCGGCAGCAACAACTGGGCGGTCGACGGTCGCTTCACCGACAACGGCAAGCCGCTGATCGCCAACGACCCGCATCAGCCGCTGCAGAGCCCCAACGTCATGTACGCGCAGCACCTCAACAGCCTCGATCGCGGCGGTGACCTCGACGCCGCCGGCTTCGGCTTCGCGGGCGCGCCGGGCGTGCAGCTCGGGCATAACCGCCACGTGCAGTGGGCCGCCACCACCGGCTTCGCCGACTGTATGGACCTGTTCTCCGTCACGGTCGCCGACGGCAAGGTCAACGCCGGCGGCAAGTCGGTCGCGGTCACCACCCGCACCGAGGAGATCAAGGTCAAGGGCGAGCCCGCGGTCACGCTCGCGGTCGACGACGTCGACGGCTACGGCGTCTTGCTCGGCGAGGCCCTGCCGTTCCCCGAGGCCCTGGTGGTCGACGGCGGCCGCCACGTGCTGATCAACTGGACCGGCTTTCGCGCGACCAACGAGGCCGCCGCGTTCCTCGCGATGACGCGCGCGAGCTCCGTCGCCGAGTGGAAGACCGCCGTCGAGAAGATGGAGGTCGGCACCTTCAACTGGCTCGGCGCCGACAAGGACGGCATCAGCTATCACCTGAGCACGCTGATCCCCGATCGCGGCGACCCCTCGCTGCGGCCGATGCCCTTCACGGTGGTCGACGGCGACGACAAGGCCAACTACTGGACCGGGCAGTCGCTGACGGCGGACAAGCTGCCGCGCAGCCACGCCGAGAAGACCGGCTTCATCGTCACCGCCAACAACGAGCCCTTCGGCTTCACCGCCGACGGCGACGTACACAACGACCCCTGGTACTACGGCGCCTTCTACGACCCCGGCTACCGCGCGCAGCGCATCGAGAAGCGCCTGAAGGAGCTGACCGGCAAGGCCAAGGTCACCGTCGCCGACATGGAGGACATCCAGACCGACAGCCACAGCGGCGTCGCCGATCAACTGCTGCCGGTGCTCGCCGAGATCTTCGCCAGGGTCCCGAGCGACGAGACCCTCGTCAACTTCCGCGACCGGCCCGAGCTCGCCACCCTCGTCAAGCTGTTGACGGTCGACTGGGACCGCAGCATGCGGCAAGACCAGGCCGGCGCGCTGGCCTTCCACGTGTTCGCTCACCTGCTCGCCACCCAGATCTACGAGGACGACCTGCCGGTGGTGTTCGGCCCGATCATGGACGCCTCCGGCGTCACCGCGCTCAAGCTCACCGGGCTCATCCTCACCGGCGAGTATCCCATGGCCGACGGCCTGCTCGACGCCGGTCGCGAGGTCGAGGTGATGACCGCCCTCGCCGACACGGCGCTCTGGCTCGAGGACCAGTTTAGCGCCGTCAACCCGGCGATGTACGCGTGGGGCATGCGCCACGGCAGCCGCTTCGACAACGGCTTCGGCGGTCTCCTGGCCGGCGACTGGGTCCCCACCCACGGCGGCGAGGACACCGTCAACGTCTCGGCCAGCTCGTTCTTCCAGCCCGACACCACCGAGGTGGTCGAGCGCTTCGAGTCGACCGACGGTCCGGTGTTCCGCCTCGTCACCCGCTTCCAGGATGACGGCACGCCCGAGGCCTTCGTCAACTTCCCACGCGGCAACAGCGGCAACCCGGACAGCCCGCACTTCACCGACACCCTCGAGGACTGGCGCGACGGCGTGTACACCAAGTACCCCTACAGCCGCGCAGAGGTCGACGCGGCGCTCGAGGAGCGCCGCACGCTCAAGCCGTGAGCAATAACTTCGGGTACCTCGCGGGGGCCTTCAGGTCCCGCGCCAGGTCCGGCGCTTGCCGGTGTCGACGTGTACGAAGCTGCTCACGGGGTAGTAGCCGACGCCGCCGGGATGGACCTTGAGCAGGTGCTTGTAGACCTTCTCGGTGTCGACGCCCGGCAGCGAGAAGTCGATCGCCTGGCTGCGCGTGTGGTTGCTGTCGCGCGAGACCTCGCGGCCCTTCTTGGCCAGCATCAGGTTGTACTTGCTGTTGCGATAGCCGCTGACGACGTTGATCTTGCGCGCGCCGAACTTGTCGGCGGTCGCCAGCACCCGCGCGATCAACTCCGGCGGGTGCTCGCCCGGCAAGCCGCTGTTGTGACAGCGCAGGAAGCGTCCGAGCGCGGCGCGGTCGAGCACCACCGGCCCCGTCCACGGCATGATCTCCTCGGTCCACAGGTGACGCACGTAAACCACCGTCGCGGCGTCGTCGCCAGGGCCGGGCGCGGGCCGGCAGCGCGGGTCGACCTGACATGTCCTCTCGGGCAGGTGTACTCCCGCAGCGCAGCAGTCGCGGGCGGCCGGCGGCGGCGTGTGCTTGTCGGCGAGGTAGCGGTCCTTCTTGCTCGGATCCCCGGCCGTGGTCACGGCGGCCAGCGCGAGCAGGGCGGTCAACAACGTCACAGTGTCTTCCCAGGGAAGTGCGCCACGGGCACGTAGGCGGGGGCGCCGGGGGCCGCGTCGGGGTCGCGGCGAAACAGCACGGCCTCGCGGATCTCGGCCTCCTGGGCGTCGACCACCAGGTAGTCGACCGGCCAGCTCGCCGACAGCGCGGCGTCCTCGTCCTCGCGCGAGAAGTAGGCGCCGACGCGCGGGTGCGAGTGATAGACGATCGTCGGCGGATCGTCGGCGGCGATGCTGCGCGCGAAGTCGAGGTACTCGCGCCCGCCGAAGTTGTAGCCGTTGGCCGAGGTGCGCGGGTTGGCCTCCGGGTCGAGCGCGTGCAGCCGGTCCTGAAAATTCTTGCAGGGCACCAGCGTCATGCTCGCCCCGCGACCGCGGATGTAGCCGCAGCACTCGCTCGGGAACTCGGCGCGCGCCTGGGCGTAGATCGCGTCGAGCAGGGCCACGGGGATCTGGTCGGCCGGGGAGATGGACTTCACCACAGGTATTGTCGCTCCCACTTGAGCGGGAGGAAATAGCGGTCGCCACGATCGCAGAGCACGGTCACCACGACCCCGCCACAGCCCTCCGCGGCGAGATCCTTGGCCACACGCAGCGCCCCTGCGACGTTGCCGCCCGCCGAGTGACCGACCAACAAGCCCTCCTCGTGGGCCAGGCGCTCGGCCATGTCCCAGCCCTCCTCGGTCGACATCCAGATCATGCCGTCGAGCGCGGTCTCGTCGTAGATCTTCGGCACGATGCTGCTCGGGATGTGCTTCATGCCCTCGAGGCCGTGCATCGCGTTGTCCGGTTGCAGGCCGAGGCAGCGCACGGGTCCGAGCTCGTGCAGCCGCCGCGACGTGCCCATCACCGTGCCGCTGGTGCCGATGCCGGTGACGAAGTGCGTCACGCGGCCGTTTGTCTGCGCCCAGATCTCCGGCGCGGTCGAGTGGTAGTGGGCCAGAGGGTTGTGGGGGTTCGAGTACTGGTCGGCGTACCAGTAGAGATCGGGGTGCTGCTCGGCCAACTGCCTGGCCAGCACGATCGCCCCGTCGCTGCCCTCCATCGGGCTCGAGTACTCGATCTCGACGCCGTACGCGGTCGCCACCTGCTTGCGCGGCACGCTGACGTTCGCGGGCATCACCAGCGTGATCGGCACGCCGAGCGCCGCGCCCACCATCGCGTACGCGATGCCGGTGTTGCCGCTGGTGCTGTCGAGCAGGCGCATGCCGGGGCGCAGCCGGCCCTCCGCGAGCCCCTGGCGGACGATCCTCAGCGCCGCGCGATCCTTGACCGAGCCGGCCGGGTTGGTGAACTCGCACTTGGCCCACAGCTCCACGCCGGGGCAGGCGGCCTCGATCCGGTGCAGCCGGACCAGCGGCGTGTTGCCGACCAGGTCGGTGAGGTTGTCGACGCGAACGGCCCGCGTGGGCAACAACTGCGCCTGCAGTTGGGCGCGGGCGTTCGTCGAGGTGGACAGCATCGTCAGCCGCCCGCGATCGCGGGGATGATGCTGACCTCGTCGCGCTCGGCCACCGGCGTCTGCAGGTTCTCGAGGAAGCGGATGTCCTCGTCGCCGACGAACACGTTGACGAAGCGCCGCACCTTGCCGCTCTCGTCGCAGATGCGCTCGCGGATGCCGGGGTAGCTCGTCTCGAGCGCCTCGATCACCGCGTGCACCGTGCCGCCGGCGACCTGCACCTCTTCCTGACCCTGGGTGTACTTGCGAAGGGGAGTGGGGATCCGAATGGTAGCCATGGAAATTCTGTTCAGAATAGTGAACAAGGTCCGGCACAATCGCAAGCGCCAGGCGCGGCTCAGAACGCTGCTTTTGGCCCCAACACGGCGCCTGCGGGCCCTGTAGCGGCCAATCGCGGGGTTTGAGCGCCCGCACACGCGCTGCATCCGGCGCGCGGTCGCGGCCGCAGCACCTGCGGCGCCAGCGTCCGCGTGTCGATCGCCCACAGCTCGCCAGCCACCGCGGACCCGGCGTGCAACGCCACCGCCAGGTGCGCCATCCAGTAGCCGAGCAAGCCGGCGGCCGGACCCATCACACCGACCGCGCTGCACGACTCCTGCAGCTCCGGCGGCGGCGGGGCCTCGAACATGCAGCGCAGGCACGCGTGCCCGCGCACCACCGCCTGCACCTGCCCGCGCCAGCGCTGCAGCCCGCCGATCACCAGCGGGAGCCCGTGCGCGAGGCAGGCGTCGTTGACCATGAACTTGAGGGCCGGCGCATCGGAGCACTCGAGCACCACAGTGCCGCGGGGCTGCGCGATCAACAGGGTAGCGAGGCTGTCGGCGTCGAGTCGCAGGCGTAGCGGCTGCACCCGCAAGCCCGGGTCGCGCGTACGCAGGCGCAGCGCGGCGGCCTCGACCTTGGCCATGCCGACCTCCGCGACGCTGTAGAGCACCTGCCGGTGCAGGTTGCTGACGTCGACGACGTCGTGGTCGACGATCGTGATCTCCGCGGCGCCCGAGCCGAGCAGGCCGAGCAGGGCCGGGCAGCCGAGCCCGCCCGCGCCGAGCACGAGGTAGCGGCCGCCTTCACGCATGGCTCAGGGCCCCGGCGTGCGCAGGTCGGCGTCGCCACTGAAGTACTCGTCGAGCGAGAAGTAGCGCTCGCCGGTGTCGCACAGCACCGTGACCACGTGCTTGCCGGGCCCGAGCTCGCGCGCCAGATCGATCGCCGCGACCATCGCAGCGCCGGCCGAGATGCCGACCAGCAGGCCCTCCTCGCGCGCAAGGCGCTGCTTCATGCGGTAGGCCGCCTCGTCGCCGATGCGGGCGATGCGTTCGAAGGCGCCGCGGTCGAGCACCGGTGGGATGAAGCCGGCGCCCATGCCCTGGATCTTGTGCGGCCCGGGCGGATCGCCGCTGAGCACCGCGCTGCGATCCGGCTCGACCGCGACCATGATGACCCCGGGGTGGCGCGCGCGCAGCACCTCGGAGACGCCGGTGATCGTGCCGCCGGTGCCGACCGCCGCGACGAAGCCGTCGATCGTCAGGCCCTCCATTTGCACAAGCAGCTCGGGTCCAGTGGTGCGTCGATGCACCGCCGGGTTCTCCGGGTTGGAGAATTGATCGAGCATGACGTGCCCCGGCCGCGTACACAGCTCGCGGGCCGTCTCGACGGCGCCCTCGATCCCACGAGCCTCGGGCGTCAGCACGATCTCCGCGCCGTAGGCCCGGAGCAGGTTGCGACGCTCGAGGCTCATGCTCTCCGACATCGACAGGATCAGCCGATAACCCTTGATGGCAGCGACCAGCGCGAGGCCGATGCCGGTGTTGCCGCTGGTCGGCTCGACCAGCACGCTGACGCCCGGCGTGATCCGTCCGGCGGCCTCGGCGTCCTCGACCATCGCCAAAGCGATGCGGTCCTTCACCGACCCGCCCGGATTGAGCATCTCGCACTTGCCCCACACCGTCGCGTGCGTGGCCGGGTCGGCCAGCGCACGGATCCGGCACAGGGGCGTGTTGCCGATCAGACTCAGGATGTCGTCGACGAGCGCCGCGCGCTGCATGGCCGCGTCAGACCACCAGGTCGGTGCTACGACGGTGGGTCTCGCGGGCCTCGCCGAGCAACTGCTCGAGGCTCAGTTGACCGACCGCGGCCTCGAAGCGGGCGTCCACCGAACGCTCGACCATCCGCGTGATCTCGTCCTGCGGGTCGCCCGTGGAGGGGCCCCCGTTGGCGGGGGTCGAGAGCGCTTGCAGCACCTCGGCGACCGCGATGTCGGCCGCGGGACGCGCCAGCTTGTAGCCGCCGCGGGGTCCCCGCTTGCCGACCACGAAGCCAGCCTTACGCAGCTCTCCAATAATTTCCTCCAGATACCGCGAGGGAATCGCCTGCTGCTCCGCGATGACATGGGCCGAGGCATATCCCCGGTGAGCCACATGGCAAAGAGCGCGCAGACCATATCGTGCCTTGGTCGTCAGTTGCATTTTTCCCGTCAGTCTCGATGAATAGCCGCGGCGGCAGATTGCCATAAGAATCCGGCCCCCGTCATCGGTTTTGCGCCGCATTTTTCATCCCCGAGCCTGGTTTCTCGGCCGTCATTGCCGTGTAAATATGTGGAAATAGAACCTGGAAACAAGTCGAAAACGGCACTCGGGGCCAGCAGGCCCGCTCCGCGCGTCACAATGGGGAAATCAGCGCGGCAGCGCGCGGGGCGCTGGAGTGATCCGGCCACAAAGGCGCGATCTCCCTCGGAGGTGGGTCGCGAGACTTCGCGCGGGCTCGCGCGGGAAGGCGGGCGTTGACAGCAGGGGTGCGGAGGGAATAGGCACGCTGCCGTCGGTCGAGTCGCGCCTCGGGAACCTGTCCTGAGCGGAGGGCCGATGATGCGCTCGCTGCGCGAAGAAAGCTTCCATGGACGTCTCCGAACTCCGCAAGAACGCCAAGCTCCAGATGGATGGTCACCCCTACGTGGTCACCGACTTTCAATTCGTAAAGCCGGGCAAGGGCCAGGGGCTCTACAAGTGCCGGCTCAAGAACATGATCACCGGCGCCACGATCGACCGGACCTGGCGCTCGGGTGAGCGGCTCGAGGCGGCCAACGTCGAGTCGCGGCGCATGCAGTACCTGTTCGCCGGCGGCGGCAGCTTCACGTTCATGGACAGCGAGAACTACGAGCAGATCGAGCTCGGCTCGGATCTCGTCGGCGACGACAAGAACTTCTTGTACGAGCAGCTCGAGGTCGAGGTCCTCTTCTACAACAACCGCCCGGTCGGCGTGACCCTGCCGAGCCACATCGTCATGAAGATCGTCGAGTCCGAGCCCGGCGTGAAGGGCGACTCGGCCAACAACCCGACCAAGCTCGCCACGCTCGAGACCGGCTACAAGCTGCAGGTCCCGCTGTTCGTCAAGGAAGGCGAGCGCGTCAAGATCGACACCCGCACCGGCGATTACATCGAGCGCGTCAATACCTGAGGCATGGCCTCGCCACCTCGCCCGCTGTCGTGGGAGCGCCGCGCCGCCGTGTGGGACGCGGCGTTTGCCGTGGTGCGGGCCCACCTGCGTGGCGCTGGCTTGCGCGAGGTCAGCACCCCGGTGCGCGTCGCGGCCCCGGCGGCCGAGCCGTACATCGACCCGATCGCGGCGCCCCCTGGCTGGCTGGCGACCAGCCCCGAGCTGGCGATGAAGCGCCTGCTGTGTCGCGGCAGCGGCCCCGTGTTCCAGCTCTCGCACGTGTTTCGTCGGGCCGAGCGCGGCGATCGACACAGCGAAGAGTTTCACCTGCTCGAGTGGTATCGCCTCGGCAGCTCGCTCGCGGCGGTCGAGCGCGACGTCGAGGTGATCGTCGCCGACGTGTACGCGGCCGCGGCGGAGGTGCTCGAGCATGACGAGCACCACGTCGCGCCGCCCCGGCGCTGGATCCGGACCAGCTTCTTCGAGGTGTTCGCGGCGACCGCCGGTGTCGTGCTGCGCGGCGACGAGGACGACGCCGGGCTTCGTGCCATCGTTTCGGCCGAGCTACGCGCGGCGGTCTGGGACGACCGCCCGGGTCCGCTGACCGACCGCGATCCCGAGGTGCGCACCCTCGCCGCGTGGACGGCGGTGTTTAGCGCGTGGTCCGACGCGAAGCTCGATCCCTGGCTTTTGGGACAGGTCGGTGTCGGCGTGCACCTCGGCGAATTCCCGGCGGGCCTCGCCGCGCTCGCGGAGCGTGACATGCAGGGCGGCCGGGCGATCGCTCACCGCGTCGAGTCGCACGTCTGCGGTGTCGAGCTGGCCAACGGGTATCGCGAGCTGCGCGACGCCGATGAACAACGCCGCCGCTTCGCCGCCGTGCACGCGCTGCGAGCGGCGCTGGGCGAGCCGGCCCTGCCGACCGACGAGGCCTTCTTGAGCGAGCTGGCGAGCCCCGGGCTGCCGGTCTGCACTGGCATGGCCCTTGGCCTCGATCGGCTGATCATGCTTGCCTGTGGGCGAACCCGCCTCGATGACGTCACGCTGGCGCTGGGCGCTCCCTGAAAGCGTGCCGCCGGCTCGCCTCGTCCACGGCCCAGGAGATCTTCCTCGGACTCGATTCGGACCCGACGCCGACCTGACGCCGACCTCGGATCCGCGGTCGCGAGGTGCCGAAAGTTGCGGCGTCGTCTCGCTGCGCGCCGTGGGACCAACCCGCGGCCGGCCCGCGATCCCTCGATATGCGGCCGGCGGGCGCGGCGAGGGCAGGGGACGCCCGCAGCCCGGGCCAGTCCCGGCCGGGTCCCTCGCGTGTCGGGGGTCTGCCGGGCCCGGTCCGGCCCGGGCCACGGGCTTGGACCGCCGGAGTGGGTGGGGCGCCCCCGCACCTGCGTCTTGAACTCGCCCGCCATCTCTGTACACTGGCGCTCTCCATGCGTCCGATTCTCGCCGTCGTCGCCGCGTGTGCCCTGACTCTGATGTCGGGCTGCACCAAGATCGCTGCGCGCGATCTCATCCGTGAGGGCAATACCCTCTACCAAGATGGCAAATACGTCGATGCCATCGCCAAGTACGACGAGGCCGCGAAGTTGGAGCCGGACGGCATCACGTTGTTTTGGAACCGGGCCTGCGCTGCCGAGAGCATCGTCCTCAAGATGCGTGATCCGAACCAACTGGTGGACCGCAAGCTCTACACCGATATGGCGCTGTCGGACTTCAAGACCTGGGTCGATCGCCTCGAGGCCAAGACCGAGGCCGACGGCAGCGCCTATCTCGAGCACCGCCTCGCGCTGCTCGACGCCGACGAGCGCTGCGACGACCTGCTGAGTCACTGGCTCGAGAAGCACAACGCGGAGCCCAAGGAAGAGGGCTGGTACAGCGTGATCGCTCGCCAGTACGACAAGTGCGGGCGCACCAAGGACGCCGATCAGTGGTTCGTCAAGCGCACCGTCGACCACCCGGCGAGCGTGCGCGCGTACCTCAGTCTTGCGATTCGCAGGCTCGAGCAGCTCTACCCCGAGCCCGACAGCGGCCTGCAGTACAACGCGAACTACAGCGACGACGAGCGCACAGCGATCGCCAACGAGGTCATCGCCCTGCTCGACAAGGCGACCCAGATCGACCCCAAGTTCCGCGAGGCTTACACCTACCGATCGATCGCGTTCACCCAGCGGCAGCTCGCGCGCCGCTACGGCGACGACCCGACCCAGAACACCGCCCAGGAGAACCTCAACCGCATCCTCGCGCGCGAGGACACGATGGCCGCCTGGCGCCAACAAAAGGCCATCTGCGACATCGACCAACAGCCGGAGTGTCCGCAGGACAAGCCGCCCGAGGGTCCATGTTGCATGTTGCCGCCCCGCCCGCTGACCGCCGAGGAAGAGGCCGCGGATGTCGAGCAGAAGAAGCTGATTGACGCGGAGATCGCCGCGATGGCGGCGGGCGTTGAGCCCAAGGGCAAGGGCAAGGGCAAGAAAGGCAGCAAGTAGGGGATGTTCGACCATTACCTGCACTATCAAAAGAGCGATCCGCGGCGACAGAAGCGCATCGCGATCGCCACGATCATCTCGGGCACGATGACCTTCGCGGGCATCCTGTTCGTCTGGGCCGCCAACAAGATGAACATCGTCAAGGTGGATGCACCGACGGTCAGCTTCATCATGGTCCAGATGTCACTGGAGGAGGCGCCACCGCCACCGCCACCGCCGCCGCCACCCGCGGCCGCGGAGGTCGAGCCCGAGAAGGAGGACATCCCCGACGAGGACGTCCCCGACGAGGAGATCGTCCAGCCCAAGGAAACGCCTGACAAGGTCCCCGACGCCAAGAAGGCCGCCGGCGGTGCCAAGGGTCCGGCGATCCCCGGCGGCGTGCCCGGCGGTGTGCCCGGCGGTGTGCCCGGCGGTGTGCTTGGTGGAGTTCTCGGTGGTCAGCTCGGCGGCCAGCTCGGCGGCGTGGCGACCAAGCGCGAGCCGACCCAAGCGGCGGCGCCCAAGCCCTTCTCGGTGGTCGTCGGCAACGCGATCTACAAGCCCGACCCCGATAAGAATGCGCTCTCGGCGACCAAGGCCGCCACCTTCGACAAGCGCCCCGGCACCAACGAGACCTCGTTCTGCGTCGATGTCGACGGCAAGACGGTCGACGTGAAGACCAAGAAGAAGTTCCCGAACGACCCCAAGGTCGACGAGATCTGCCGCGACACGATCAAGAAGTGGCGCTTCAAGCCGTTCATCGTCGGCGGCAAGTCCGTGAAGACCTGCTCGGTCGCCGAGTTCAACTTCAAGTTCAATCAGTGATCAGTTTCTTCAGTGATCAGTTCCTTCAGTGATGCAGGGCCCAGGCGGGCCCGAATCCTCCCCACGGCCTGATCCGGCCCCCCACGGCCCGACCCGACCCCTGACCCGATCCGACCCGAAAGAAGACAGCAAGTCATGGAGCTCATGGAATTTTCGACACTGCTCGCCAACACCGGGGGCGCGGACTTCTCTCTCGCGGGCATGTGGCAGCAGATGGGCATCATCGCCAAGCTCGTGATGGTCCTGCTGCTCCTGATGTTCTTGCTCAGCTTGGCCCTCATGCTCGAGCGCTCCAGGGCCTACGCGCGGGCCAAAAGCCAGTCGATCTCGTACATCAAGTTGCTTCGCAACTTCCTGCAGGAGCGCAAGCTGCAAGAGGCCGTCATGGCCGCTGGCCAGCACGGCGACAGCCCCCTGGCCAAGGTCGTCGGCGCCGGCATGAGTGAGTACCTCAAGGGCATGGAGGCCCTTCAGGAAGAGGGCCCCGAGGACGTCGGTGACTTCGATCTCGTCGACGCCGTCAACCGCCAGCTCGAGCGCGCCAAGGAGCGTGAGACGGCCAACCTCAAGCGTGGCCTGACGGTCCTCGCCACGGTCGGCTCGACCTCCGTGTTCATCGGCCTGTTCGGCACCGTGGTCGGCATCATCACCGCCTTCCAGGGCCTGTCGACCGACGGCGGCGGCGGCCTGTCTTCGGTCGCCGGCGGTATCTCGGAGGCGCTGGTCGCCACCGCGGTCGGCCTGCTGGTCGCCATCCCCTCGGTGGTCGCGTTCAACCTGTTCAACGGCCGCGTTGAGGGCTTCCAGATCGACATGAACGATGTCGCCTCGGAGCTGATCGACTTCGTGCTCAAGGAGGGACGCTACTAAGATGGCAGGCGCCAATCACCGCCGCGGGAGCAGCGGCTCCAAGAAGCACCGGCACGTCCCCTACAAGAACGACCGCTCGGTCAAGCCGGCGCCGACCAACAGCGAGATCAACGTGACCCCGCTGGTCGACGTGTGCCTGGTGCTGCTCATCATCTTCATGGTCGTCACGCCGATGCTCGGCCGTGGCATCGACGTCAAGCTCCCGCTGCTCGTCTCGGCGTCGCAGCACAAGGAGGGCGACCAGGTGTTCGTCTCGGTCAACGACGACGGCGCCTGGGTCGAGACCGACCTGTTCACCGAGAAGGACCTGTTCCTGCTCCGGCTCGAGGAGGACCTCAAGGTCGCTGCGGGCAAACAGCTCGCCAACGACGCCAAGGGACCGATCCTGTTCCTCAAGGGCGACAAGAGCACCGACTGGGGCAAGGTCAAGACCGTCATGGAGTGGGTCACGTCCAGCAACGTCCAGATGCAGGACATCGCGCTGGTCGTCGATCTGCCCGAGAACACCTGACGTATCCCCTCCGCGATCGGACCGCCGTCCGACGGAGGGCTCGAATTCCTCGGGCCTGCACAGGCAACACCAGCGGCAAATCACCGCCAGGAGCCCGCTGCCAGGCCCTTTGTGATGTCCGGCCAGGGACCAGCACCTCGCTTCACACCTCCCCCGCGCGGGGTCGCCGGCTTCTGTTTTTCCTATACCTTCGCGCGAAACTGCCGTAGGGTAGCCTACGCAAAGGAAAGTCCACCATGGGCATGTCAACAGGCGGCTCCAAAGGCGGAGCCCAGAGCGATATCAACGTCACCCCGTTGGTCGACATTTGTCTGGTGCTGCTCATCATCTTCATGGTGATGCTCCCGAAGAACGTCCCCGAGATCTCGGTGCGCGTTCCGCCGGACAGTAAACAGAGGCAAAAGCCGCAGCAGGCCAACGAGAACCTCGTCCTCGGGCTCACCAAGGACGGCGCGGTCACCCTCAACCGGAACCCGCTCGACAAGGCCACCCTCGGAACCACGCTGGAGACCCAGCTCAAGTTTCGCGACAAGAAGGTCATCTTCGTCAACTTCGACGACGACGCCAACTACGGCACCGCGGTCGAGATCCTCGACATGGCCAAGCGCTCGGGCGCCGAGGTGCTCGGCATCATGAAGAACAAAGATAAGCCGACGCCCAACAGCCTGCGCCCCGGCGCGGCCTGAGTAGTACGAGCCGCTAGCACGAGCGGCCGAGTCATCCGATTAACGAAGAGTCAGAAGTCAGGGATCCACCGCCATGCGTACGTACAACACCCTCGATCTCGGAACGCAGCGTTCGTCTTCCGCGACCCCCACCGAGGTGGGAGGTCGCGGCGTGCTCGGGCGCTGGCGCCTGGCCGCGCTGTTCGGCCTCACGGGCCTGGCCGGCTCGCTGAGCTCGTGCGTCAGCGACCCCGATTGCGGCGTCTGTGACCCCGATAACCTGATCTTGCAGAGCATCGCTGGCGTCAACTATGCCGGCAAGATCGTCAAGCTCCTCGGCCCGACCTGCGAGGGTGAGAACTGTCCCGGCGAGATCACCGAGGGCGAGTATTTCGTCGAGAAGGTCATCCCCTGCATCCAGACCGACGACGCCCTCGACGCCGCGCGCGGGGCTGACGAGTGGTGCAAGGTCTCGCCGCTGATCGTCGACTCGGGCATCCAGTTCATCTTCAACAACCTCCTCGATCCGACCTCTGTCGAGCTCGTGCGCAAGCAGGCCGTGAACCCGCAGTTGTTCGAGGTCTTCGACTGGAAGACCCACATCGTCCACCTCGAGGGTCCGACCACGCGCTTCAACGGCGACTACTTTCCCGGCGCGACGCAGACCAAGCCCGACCTGGTCGAGCGCTCGACCAACCTCTCGTGCATCGAGAACCTCGAGAAGCAGGGCATCCCCTACAACCACACCACGTTGGCCGACAACCCGACGATCTGCGACGGGACTTACAAGGCCGAGGACGGCAAGGTCTGGCCGCTCAAGGCGATCCAGCAGCGAAAGAGCGCCGACGGCAAGCTCGAGCCGACCACCGTCGACACCTACCGCGGCGAGACCGACAACCGCCGCCAGTCGCAGTCCTGTAGCCCGCCGCAGAGCGGCACGGACACCTGCTGCGACACCTGTGACTACGAGCTGTCGATCAACGTCGCCAAGTACGGCGTGACCGCGCCGGTCCCCGAGAGCGAGCGCTCCGACGCGCAGCGCCGGACCTGGCGCGCCGAGCCGTCCGGCGACTCCGCGATCACCTGCAACCCGATGGGCGACAAGTACATCGAGTGCAAGGACTTCACCCCGCATGTGTTCCGCGGCGGCGAGATCCGGCACTTCGAGTACGACTGGGACGGCTCCCAGGACGGCAAGCTCGAGAGCTTCCGGATCCCGCTCCAGGACAAGCTGCGCGAGACCCACCCCGACCAGCGCTGGGCCGGCCACGAGCAGCGGACCGTCCCGTGCGACACCAGCGAAGATTGCACCTCCGACACCAAGGCCAACCTGCCGGGCACCGAGTGCGTCGGCACCCTGGGCGACAACGGCCCCGCGTGCAGCAACGGGAGCGGCGACGAGTGCATCAACAGGCGCTGCGTCGCGGAGTGGTTCGGCGACTGCCGTGCGGACGCCAAGACCACCGGCGAGGGTGGCTACTGCGTCGACAAGCGCTGGAACGGCAAGGGCGTCAGCGCGTGCTTCACCAACGCCGGTCCGCTCTACGTCTGTGCTGCCACCGAGACCTGCGGCGACGAGGACTTCGGCAACAAGGGCCGCACCCAGGGCGCTGGCTCGCGCTTCTCTCTCGCGGACGCCAACGCGGACGGCGTGGTCGAGGCGATCGAGGGCTGTCGCACCAGCCTCGGCGGCGGTGACAAGGTCGCCTGCGATCCGCTCTATCAGGACAAGATCGCCACGGTCGACCGCTACGACCGCAAGGAGACCCTGCCGACCAGCACGCGCGACTGCGTCTGCGAGGACGAGCCGGCCGAGGGCTGCCAGGAGTTCGTCGACGCGCTGTGTCGCGTCGACGGCGACCCGACCAAGCCGATCATCGAAGAGAAGAAGGGTGAGTACGCGGTCAAGTTCGTGACCCGCTCTGGCGGCGTCATCTACGACCCGGCCGTCAAGGGCGTCCTGTTCCTCCCGGCCGACGTCGGCAACGTGGCGCGCAGCCTGGTCGAGGCCTGCTCCGCTGCCCGCGACACCGGCATCGAGGGCCTTAGCATCAAGGACGGCTGGCGCGCCAACGACTCGGGCGGTGAGTTCTACGAGAACTTCGACCGCGCGATGTGCTCGAGCTCGGACTACAAGGTCGTCTTCAACAGCGAGCCCGACCCCGGCGAGGGCGCGCTCGAGTACATCCGCGACAAGGTCGGGAACACCCTCAAGGGCAAGTCGAACTACGTGCTGCGTACGCCGGACTTCCACGTGGTCCCGGGGTCGGGCTTCCCGACCGACAACCTTCGCATCGGCGCCTGCGACGACTTCGAGCTGCGCTTCTCCAACAAGTACGACCTCAGCGAGTTCAACCTCAAGAAGCTGCAGATCCACGAGATCGCGGCGGACGGCAGCTTCATTCAGCGCGTCGCTGGTGGCATCGACTGCTCGACCGACCCCGAGCAGGGCATCCCGTGCCTGACCACCAACATACGTGACCAGGAGATCGGCTCGATCCGCCTGTCCATCGACACCGCGCTGTACGGCGGCGATGTGCTGGTCGCCAAACGCCGCTACCGCGTCGTCGTCCCGGGCCTCGCCGACGGCGAGACCGTGAAGTCCGCGCTCGAGGCCAACGGTGACTCCTACCGCAACGCCTTCTGGGACGCCTGCGGCATGCCGCTGGTGACCTCGATGCCGAAGCTCGACGCAGAGGGCAAGATCAGCGGATCGGGCATGGCCGCCCCTCCGGACTACTTCTACGACTTCAACATCGACGAGCCCAAGCCCAAGGAGGACAAGGAGAACGACAACGTCCAGTTCTCCTGCGACAACGCGCCCGACCACTACAACCCCGACCAGGCCGACATGGACGGGGACGGCTTCGGCGACGTCGTGGACCTGTGTCCGACCGTTCCGAGCGACAACAACAAGGCCGACACCGACAAGGACGGCATCGGCAACGACTGTGACCGCTGCACCAAGCAGGTCTCGAAGTACAACGCGAACGCCGAGGACGCGATGGCGCCGGTGTTCATGCAGGTCCGCAACATCCCGTCGCAGGACGACTACGACCGCGACGGCATCGGCGATGTCTGCGACAACTGCATCGTTCGCGCCAACTGCGGCACCTTCGGCCCCGCGGCGGACGGCCTGACCCCGGCTGTCATCAGCAGCACGGTCCCCTTCGACGACGCCAACCTCTGCCAGGTCGACAACGACGCGGACTTTCCGTACATCGGCGACGCCTGCGCCCCCGGCGGCGTCCTGATCGATCCGATCGAAGGTGCGGCCGGCCCGATCGGCTTCGGCAACACGGACGACTTCGATCAGGACGGCATCGTCAACCTGACCGACAAGTGCCCGCGCCAGCGCGTCGTCTCCCAGGCCTGCCAGGGTGACGACGAGTGCCCGGCCTTCTCCGAGTGCACCGCTGGCTTCTGCAACCACGGCGACATCGACGGCGACGGCGTCGGCGACCTGTGCGACACCTGCCCCGAGACGGCCAATCCGAAGCAGGCCCAGGACGGCGGCATGCAGGCCGATGACCCGGATCAGGACTTCGTCGGCAGCCAGTGCGAGACCAACACGGCTTGCCAGGACAACCGCCCCGACTTCCGCCGGATCGCGTTCTACACCAAGTCTGCCGGCGGCCAGTGCTGCGTGCAGACCTTCAGCGAGTCCCTCGGCTTCACCGACCCCGGTTACGTCGTCATCGACGAGGACTCCGGTATGTGCACCGTGCTGGACCCGGTGGTGCCGCTGACCGCCGATTGCGCGGAGGACCAGGAGAACGTCACCTGCCGCCGGCTGCCCAAGTCCGTGCTCGCGCGCCCGGGCGTCGTCAACCTGCCCAAGGGCTGCGACGAGGTCGGTACGCCGCTCACGCTTGATAGCCCGGAGATCAAGGGCAACGAGGATGTGCTCTACGGGTTCATGTGCCTCATGCCGCAGCTCGACTCCGACTTCGACGGCGTCGGCGACGCCTGCGACCTCTGCGAGTTCTCCTTCGACCCGGACAACGCGTTGTACAAGGACGTGAACAACAAGGTCTGGCCGAGCTTCGGCAACTTCTGCCGCGGCGACTACGACCCCGAGAAGGGCATCCAGACCTGCGCGGACGCCCCGACCGACACCGAGGGCACCGGGGGCACCGGGGGCGAGGGCGGCACCGGGGGCGGCTCCGAAGGCTGAGCGCCCGAGCGATGGCGTGAACCCCACGCCGCAAACAGACGGCGACCACCTCCGGGTGGCCGCCGTCTCTTCTCGTCGCTCTTCGTCGTGCCGGCCTCCGGAGCGGGCATAAAAACAGCGCCGCGAGGTCGCGGCGCTTGGCAGCCGGGCGTGCGCCTCAGAGCTGACCGGAGTCGAAGATCGTGACCGGCTGGCTGGTCGTGCCGCTGCGCGAGCCGACGGCCTCCATCTTCTTCACGATGTCGAGGCCCTCGACGACCTTGCCGAACACGACGTGCTTGCCGTCGAGCCAGGGGGTCTCCACCGTGGTGATGAAGAACTGCGAGCCGTTGGTGTTCGCGCCGGCGTTGGCCATCGACAGCAGGCCGGGGATGTCGTGCTTGAGCTTGAAGTTCTCGTCAGCGAACTTCTCGCCGTAGATCGACTCGCCGCCGGTGCCGTTGCCGCGGGTGAAGTCGCCGCCCTGGCACATGAACTGGGTGATGATGCGGTGGAAGCCGGAGCCCTTGAAGTGCAGGGGCTTGCCGGATTGCCCGACGCCCTTCTCGCCGGTGCACAGGGCCCGGAAGTTCTCCGCGGTTTTGGGGGTGACGTCGGCGAAGAGCTCGAACACGATGCGGCCCGCCGGGGCGCCGCCGATGTTGATGTCGAAGTAGACGCGGGGGTTGGACATGCGGCCTTTTAGCACAGCGGGGCCGAGCGCGCCCCGGACCTTGCTGGTATCGTGGCTCTCCGTGCCGCTTCTGCCCCGGATCCCCCTGTTCGCCGCGTTCGCGGTGCTCTGCTCGTGTGGGGCCCTGGTACCGCAGAACCCCACGCAGGGCGAGGAGGAGGGCGACGAGGGGTCGACCGGGCCGGCGATCACCACCACGGCCACCACGGTTACCCCGACCAGCTCGGTCAGCGCGGCGGACCGCCGGACCCCGCCGACATTGTGATCGTGACCTTCAATGTGCGGCGATGCTTCGACGCCAACTGTGACAGCGGGCAGTCGCTGGCCGCGGCGATCCTCGCGTTCGACGCGGACATCGTGATCTTGCAGGAGGTCGAGAACCAAAACTGCATCGACGCGCTGACGGTCCACCTCGGCGACCAGCTTCCACGCCGGGTGAGTCAGGCGCGCTGGGCCAGCGCGGCGGCGGCGGCGGGTCGCACGTGGCCGTGCGCGACGAACCAGTCGACCGCGCGGTGCAGGGTCTCGGCCAGCGGACGCACCGAGAAGCCGAGCTCCTCGCTCGCCTTGCCGTGGTCGTAGAACAGCCGCTGGCGGGCGTAGGCGACGGTGCCCGGGGTGATCATCGGCTCGCGCCGCGACACCCGCTCGGCCCAGCCCTCGAGCACGCGCCCGACCGCCGAGGCGACGCCCGCGGGCACGCGCAGCATGCCATGCCGCATACCGACGACCTGGCGCAGCTCGGCGACCATCTCGAAGATCGTGAGGTTGTGGCCGGTCAGCAGGTAGGCCTCACCGCGACGCCCGCGGGCCTCGGCCAGCAAGTGGCCGCGCGCGACGTCCTCGACGTCGACCAGGTTGAGGCCGCCCTCGAAGCTGACCCGGATCTTGCCGTTGAGCGTATCGATGAGGGTGCGACCGGTCGGCGTCGGGGCGATGTCACCGGGGCCGAGCGGCATCCCCGGGTTGACCACCACGAGGTCGAGCACCGGCGCGAAGGCCAGCGCGACGTGGTGTGCGAGGTACTTCGAGCGCACGTAGTCGAAGGCGTGGGGCCACAAGTTGTAGGCCGCTTCCTCGTTGGCCGGCTGCCCGCTCGGGTCGACGCCGATCGCCGCGATCGAGCTGGTGTACACCACGCGCCGGACCCCCAGCCCCGCCGCGGTCCCGAGCACGTTGGCGGTGCCGGCGACGTTGACGTCGTAGATGATCTTGGGGTCGGGTACCCAGGTGCGATAGATCGCCGCGAGGTGGTAGACGACGCCGCAGCCGGCCATGTGCGCGGCGAGGGCCGGGCGATCGAGGATGTCGCCGCAGACCCGCTCGATGCCGGGATCCGCGAGCTCGTCGAGGTTGCGGGTGTCCTCGCCGGGGCGGATCAGGGCGCGCACGGGCCGACCCTCGGCGCGCAGGAGTCGGACCACGTGATGGCCGATGAAGCCGGCGGCGCCGGTGACGAAGACGGTGTCGCTGCGCATGCGTGGAGTCTAGCCGTTGGGATTACTGCAGGTGTTGTTCTGCAGGGCCCAGCCGGTCATGTCGCTGTAGGTGTAGGGCCCGTCGAGCTGGTCGTAGGTCGCGACCTCCTTGGTGTCCGGATTGAAGCGAAACGCGCTGTTGCAGCCGGCGCCGGTGGTCCACACGTTGCCGTCGAGGTCGATGCTCAGGCCGCGCCGCTCGCACTGCGAAATTTCGAAGGGTTCGCTGACCTGCATGGTCTCGCGGTCGATGTAGATGATGCCGCCGGTCATGCTGTTGTTGTAGGTCCAGTAGTTCATCCACATGCGGCCCTTGGCGTCCTCCTGGATGCCCGACATCACGTAGGCGACGTTGTTGGTGGCGAGGTCCCAGGTGTCCATGACGGGGTCGTAGCGGGCCGCGCTGGCCTGGCCGGTCGCCAGCCACGAGGCCAGCCAGGGGCGGTCCTTGGTGTCGACGGTCATGCCGTAGGGGGTGATCGGTGGGGTCAGGACCTTGAACTCGAGGGTCTCGGCGTCGACCATGGCCATGCGATCCTGGCCGGGCACGAGGTTGGTCATCCAGAAGTTGCCCTTCGAGTCGATCGCGCCGCCGTAGGGGGACAGCGACGAGCACTCGAAGCCGGTGATCGAGATGCTGTCCTCGACCACGCCGGTGTCGCCGTTGAGGCGGTTAACCCACACGTTGGCGTCGACGCCCTCCTGGCAGCCGCCGGTCCACAGCTTCTCGTCCTCGTACTTGCAGGTCACCTCGTTGAGGGTGCCGGCGCCCCAGGCCACTGGCCTTTGCGTGGTGTAGGGGAACGCGGTGTACCAGGCGACGCAGTCGTCCTGATCCCAGGCGAGCACGTCGTCCTTGCCGCTCGAGGTCTGGAGGCCCGGTTGACCGTTGCGCAGCGGGTCGCAGTCGGCGTGGCGGGCGATGACCTTGGTGACGCCGCCATTGCGATTGGCGACCGCGACCGCCCCGCCCGAGATGGTGACGCTGGTGCGCGACGGGCTGCCCTGGCCGTCTTGCCGCGTCAGGTAGCGCCCCTCCTCCTGCATCGTCTGGGTGTTGAGCTTGGTGAGCGTGCTGTTGTTGGTGTTGGCGATCCAGATGTAACTAAACTCGAGCTCGGAGCCGCAGTCGCACACGCCCTGGGTCTCGCGACCGCCGCCGTCGGGGGTCGGCAGATCGAACTTGATGCCGCCGCTCTCGCCGGTGCCGGTCGCCGAGACCTGGCCGGTGGTGCCGCCCGAGGTCGTGCCGCTGGCGCTCATGCTGCCGGCGGTGGTCGGCGTGCCGGTGGCCGAGTCGCCCGAGTCCGTGGTGGTGGGCACGGTGGGCGAGCTGGCCGAAGTGGTCGGGTTCGTCGGCGTCGCCGTCGCCGCGGTCGTGTCGCCCTGGGTGTCGCCGCCGTTGTCCCCGCAGGCCGCCACTGTCATGAGCGTGGCGACGAGGTAGCGACCGGCGTCCGGGAGGATCGAGTGGGCACGTGAAGTACCGGGGAGAGGCGGGATGATCGTGTGGGGCATGGGCGGGGGGCTCGGGATACCGGGCGGCGCCGGGAGTATCTCCCTGGCTACTCCCAGGTGGAAGTCCCCGTGGGTAGTTGGCGGCCAGTTGGCGGCCAAATGGGTGGTCGCCGCCCCCAGATCTAGCGATATGTCCCATCGCGCCCCCGGCAGCGGCGGCGGACGACAACCGCGGGGTGGCCGATACCGGCGTCATGTGCTGCTGTTGCGCCAGGGTCGTTTGTGTGTGGATTTTGGGTTGACATACTTTTGTGGCGAATGTACGCAGGGTGTGCTCGCTTCCGACTGTTTTCCTCACGCACGCGCACACCGCCCCGACACTCCGATCATTCTCCCGACCCGGATCGACCCGGGCCGGAAAACGCGGATACTGTCAGATTCGGCCCATTTGGGCCTGATCCAGGCGATGTGCGGCGAAGACGCGCGCCCGCGAGGCGCGCCGCGATGTCCATACACCTGCGCCTCGGGCCAGGTGCACGCATTCGTTCGGCCCGAGATCCACCCGACAGGAACACCCATGACGATGACCCACGCAAATCGCAGCACTCTGCTCCTGGTCCCGCTCACCGCCGTGCTCGCAGCGCCCGGCTGTTATGACGGGGCCGAGGCGATCCAGTTCGAGGACGCGCGCATCCCGGCCGAGATGGACCACGAGGAGCTGTTCGGCGCGTACGTGCCCGCGCCGCCGCCGGAGGTCGAAGAGCCGAGCGACGAGTTCACCGACGCCGTCGAGGGCACGGCGATCTACGGCGGCTCTCCGGTCGCGGTGTGCGGCTGGCCGTCGACGGTCGAGCTCGGCGGCTCCTGTACAGGCACGCTGGTCCACCCGCAGGTCGTCATCTACGCGGCGCACTGCGGCGCGAGCTACAGCAAGATCTACTTCGGCGAGAACTATCAGGCGCCGGCCAAGACGGTTACGCCGAGCTCTTGCAAGATCATCCCCGGCGGTAAGCCCGGTAGCGGCAACGACTTCGCGGTGTGCAAGCTGTCGTCGCCGGTCACCGGCGTGCCGATCACGCCGATCCTGATGGGCTGCGAGACCAGCGTCCTCCAGCCCGGCAAGGCGGTCACGCTGGTCGGCTTCGGGAACGCGGACAACGGGCCCTACGGGATCAAGCGCCACGTCACCACGACGATCAACGGCATCGACGCCAACAACGAGATCTCGATCGGCGGCAACGGCAAGGACACCTGTCAGGGCGACTCGGGAGGACCCGCCTTCGTGCAGCTCGCGGACGGGACCTGGCGCGTGTTCGGCATCACCTCGTACGGGGGGGCCTGCGGCAGCGGCGGCATGTACTCGATGATGCACAAGGGCATGAGCTGGTTCGAGACCACGGTCGGCCTCGACCTGACGCCGTGCCACAACGCCGACGGCACCTGGGCGCCGACGGCGGCCTGCGGCAACTTCCCGAAGGCGCCAAACGTCGGCGGCGGGACCTGGGCCGGTGGTTGCAGCGCGGGCTCGCCGAGCGGTGTGCTCAGCAGCACCTGCGGCGCGGCGTACGTGGGCGCTCAACCGCCGCCGCCTCCGCCTCCGCAGCCGGGCACGCCCTGCGTCGGCTGCACCAACTATCCCGGCGCGCTGTCGGGCAAGGGGGACTCCGACCAGATCCCGAACGGCCAGTACTACCAGAGCATGGTCGCGGGCGCGCACGAGGGCTACCTGGTCGGGCCGGCCAACACCGACTTCGATCTTTACATCTACAAGTGGGTCAACAACGCCTGGAAGATCGTCGCCAAGGCCGAGAACAGCGGCACCAGCGAGACGATCAAGTACAACGGCACCGCCGGCTACTACACCTGGATCGTGTCGTCGTACAGCGGCAGCGGCAACTACAACTTCTATCTCAAGAAGCCGTGATGCGACTTCAACAGCCGCAGCCGTGGTACGGGAACGAATAGCTCTGCAAGGCGGCGTCCTCCTGCTGGCTGCGCACCAGGGCGCCGCCGTCACCGACGAACTCGAGCCGACCGTCGCCCTCGAGGTCCATGATCGCCAGCGGGCGCGAGAAGCCGCCCCCCGGCTGCTGCACGAGGGCGCCGGCTTGCAAGGCGAACAGCAGGAGGCGCTGCTCGCCGAAGCTGTCACTACACGGCTCGCCGCCGTCGCCGACCTCGACGTTGACGACGCTGCGGCCGCCGCCGATCTCGTCCCAGCGCGAGATGGTCAGCGTCTCGTCGAGGAAGGCCGACCAGACGGGGTAATCTTCGGGGGCGTAACGATCGGCGCGGTCGGCCTCGTAGGTGGCACGCAGGCTGGCGACCTCCGGGAGCAGACCGATCGCGGTGAGGACCTGCTGCTCGAGCGCGCGCTCGCTCTCGGGGTCCTGCGCGCGCAGGCCGAACACGGCCGGCGTCGGGAGGTCGGCGCGACGGGCCCACACGCCCTCGCAGCGGCGCGTACGGCCGTCTTCGGCGACCCGGCTCTGGCGCGCGAGCAACAACTGGGCCCGGGTGAACACGTCCTTGCGCAGCCCGAGCATGCCGGCGGCATCCAGCGGCTCGCCCTCGTTGCCGTACAGCAGGATGTCGCCGTCCTCGCGGCCGTAGAGGGTCATCGCGCCGGTGGTCGCCGTACAGGCGCTGCCGTCCCCGGCGTAGACGACGACGCGAGCATTCACGAGGGGCGCGAGCTCGGCCGGTAGCTTGGCGAGGTCGACGGCCTTGCTGGCGATCACGCTGAAGTCGTTCGGGGGGCTGCGCAGTCGTCCGGTCGCCCAGGCGAGGTCAGGCTCGGTGACGAGCACGAGCTGGCCCTCGTACACGAGCATGGCCGCGCCGGGGATCGCCGGCAGCGCAGCGAGGTCCTCCGGCGACGCGACGGTCCCCTCGATCGCGGGTGCGACCGGGCTGACCTCGGGAACAGGTGCGGGCTCGAGGACAGGTGGGCTGGCCTCGAGGACAGGCGAGGCCTGCGCCTCGACGATGGTCGGCGCCTCGAGCGTCCTCGCGATGTACGCGACCGCGGTCACCATCGGAGCCAGGAGGATCGTCGCGTAGATCGCGGTGTCGAGCTTGGAGCGGGCCATCGCACGATCTTACGCGAGTCGCGGGGATAAAGATTCCCGGACCGGGGAGGCGCTCAGCGCGGGAAGCCGGGGGCGAGCACGGCGAGCAGGCGCGGGATGTCGGCGACGCCCTGTCCCTTAAGCCAGGTGTCGGCCGGCTCGCGCCAGCGCTGGCCGTCGGCGCCGGAGGTCAGCTCGCCGCGGCGGCGGCGGGCGGCGGCGGCGTGCAGGGCCATGCCGGCGGGGTCGCAGCCGGCGGCTGCCTCGGCGAGGTGGACGCGCGCGCCGCTGCGATCGCCGCTGCGCGCCGCCAGGCCGGCGCGCACCAGTTGGGCGAGGGCGTCGCCCCACGGGGCCTTCTCGGACTCGATCGCGCGCGCGTCGGCGAGGACCCGCGCGGCCGGGGCCCCGGCGGCGAGCAGGCAGCGGGCGCGCAGGTGCAGGGCCTCGATCCGCACCAGTTGGATCCGCAGCAGGGTGCCGAGGTCGGGCCAGCGGCGGTCGATGCGGGCGAGGGCGGCGGCCGCGTCGCCGCGGTAGAGGTCGAGGTCACAGCGGGCATGGATCTGCCAGTAGTGCTGGACCTGCACGCCACGCGTGGACCAGCGGCGCTCGGCCTCGTCGATGCCGGCGGCGGCCTCGTCGACGGCGTCGCGGGCGAGCCAGTGCAGGTGGGTCGGACCGGCGCGCAGGCTGGCGACCAGATACAAGTTGCCGCGGCGTTCGGCCTCGCGGGTCAGCCCCGGCACCCTCGCTGCGATCGCCGCGAGCTCGCCGAGGTAGACCTGGGCCTGTAAACCGAACAGGTTGGCGTTGATCAGCTCCCACGCGCTACCCGAGCATGCGCGCAGGATCGGCTCGGCGGCGGCGCAGGCGTCGGCGGCCTCGCGGAAGCGGCCGCCCAGGTAGGCCGCGATGCCGGCGGTCATCGCCACGGTGCCGCGCGCGTGCGGCTGATCGAGCCGCTCGGCGAGGGTGCGGGCGGTGTGCAGCAGACGCGCAGTGCGACGCACGCTGCGGGTCCCGCCGACCGCCGAGAACGCGACCTCGCCGGCCAGCGCGCGACAGATCCGCATCGGGTCACCTGCCCGAAGAGCCAGGCGCAGCGCGAGGCTCTGGAACTCGCCCGCCGCGATGTCGTCGACCATGCCGAGGCCCGAGGCGCCGATCGACCAGGCGACGTCGGCGCGGCGCAGGAGTGCGGGCGGGATCTCGGACTCGCGGCGCTCGCGAAACCGCAGCCCGCGCAGCGCCAGCGCGACCCGGTGGCCGAGCAACGCCAGCAAGGCCAGACCGCGCGAGGCCGAGAGGCCCATGTCGACGCTGGCGAGCACCTTCTCGAGCACCGCGAGGCCCTCGTCGATCTGGCCGCTGCGCAGGCGCTCGAAGCCGGCGCGGCGCAGCAGGTCGAGCGCCTCGTCGCCGTGCAGCGCCTCGGCGGCGCGCAGGTAGGCCTCGGCCGCCTCGACGCCGCGACCGTCGTTGGCGAGGGTGTCGCCGAGCAGCACCTCAAGGCGCGGGCGCTCGTCGGCGGTGGCGTGGGCGAGGGCGTCGCGGTAGAGGGCTGCGGCGCGCTCGAAGGCCAGCGCTGCGGAGGCGCGGGCGGCGGCTTGCAGGGTATACGCGGCGGCGCGGGCGGTCTCGCCTGCGGCCTGGAGATGGACCCGCAGGCGCTCGATGTCCGGGGTATCGCAGCGCTCGAGGGCGTCGGCGAGGGCGCCGTGGATCGCACGCACACGCGCCGGATCGACGTCGACGAGCACGGCCACGCGCACGCGCTCGTGAAACGCCTCGATGTGGGTCTGGCCGGCGACTCGGTGGCTGCGCAACAGATGTTCCCGTCGCAACGCCGCGAGGATCGGGTGCCAGTCGCCGGGGTGACGCGCGACTTCACCGACCACGCGCGGGTCGATCGGCTCGGCGGCGACGGCCACGACCTCGAGCAAGGCGCGGCTCTCGAGGTCGAGCCCGGCGATCCTTCGGCGCAGCAGGGCGTCGAAGCTGGCGGCCCTGGCGAGCGCGTCGAGGTCGGTCGCGCCGGCGACGAAGTGACACAGCTCGACGATCAACAGCGGGTTGCCGCCGGCCTCGCTGGCGATCGCCGCGGCCTCGCCTTGACGCGGAGAACCGGCGAGCCGCGCGTGGGCGAGGGCGGTCGCGTCGGCCGGCGCGAGCGCTGTCAGCTCGACGCTGCGATGCACCCGCAGCGGATGATCGCGCAGGCCGTCCCGCAGCGCCCGCACGCAGGCGTCGTCGCTGGCCTCGCTGCGGTGACTGGCGATCAACAGCAGCGGGGGAGGATCGGGCGCGGCCAGCAGCTCGCGGAGCAGGGCGGCGCTGTCGAGGTCGCCCCAGTGCAGGTCGTCGATCACCAGCACCGGAGGACCACTCGCAGCGAGCCGCGCGAGCAGCCCGCGCAGGGCCTCGAAGGCCTGCTGACGCAGCTCGTGCGGAGCGAGGCGATCGTCGCCGGATCCTGACCTGCTGCGGGAGATCGCCGGCACCCGGCGTAGGACCGGGAACAGCCGCGCGAGCGTGTGCACGTGCGGCGGGAGCAGGGAGTCGACGGCCGCCTCGTCGCGCCCGTGCAGCTCGCGGGCGAGGGCGTCGATGACGCCGTCGATCGCCTTGTAGGGCACGCTCTCGCGTTCGCTGCAGCGACCCACGAGGACCACGCTGCGCGGCAGGTCGCGCTCGCGTTCGGCGACGAAGCGCGCGAGCACGGCGCTGCGACCGAGGCCGGCCGCGCCGCGCAGCAGCACGACGCTGGCCTGGCCGGCGCGCGCGTCGGCGAGGGCCTCGTCGAGCGTGGCGAGCACATCGCCGCGGCCGAGCAGCGGGGTCGCGCCCTCGGCCGACGACATGCCGGGGAGCGCGGCCATCGTCGTGTGGCTCGCGCGCGGCTGCGCGGGTCCGGACTCGTCGACTAGCAGGGCCAGCAGCTCGTCGTCGCCGGGTCGGTCGTCGGGGTCGCGCGCGAGCAGGGCCAAGCACAGCGCCGCGAGGTCGCCGGGTAGCCCGGGGTCGCGGATCCGCGGATCGGGTGCGTCGCGCTCGAGCTTGTCGCGCAAGACGCAAATGAGGTCGCCGGAGAACGGCAGCTCGCCGGTCAGCGCCTCGAACAGCATGACGCCGACGCTGTACCAGTCGGAGGCCGGCGTGCTCGGGAGACCCGCGGCCTGCTCGGGCGCCATGTATTCGATCGTGCCGACGATCTGCCCGGGGCTGGAGCTGCGATCGCGGCGGGTCTGGGCCTCGAGGACGAGGCCGAAGTCGAGGATGACGACGCGGCCGGTCGCGGTGACCAGCACGTTCGAGGGCTTGAGGTCGCGGTGTTGCAGGCCGCGCCGGTGCAGCGCGACCACCCCGAGCGCGAGCTGGCGCAGGAGCGGCCGCAGGCGCTGGGGATCCGCCGGTCGCCGCGGGCTCGTGGGCCCGCTGCCGGCGAGCGAGGAGAGCTCGTCGGGGCCGAGCTGCAGCGTACGGTCGAGGCCGTTGATGCGGTTGATGCGGTTGATGCGGTTGTCCGCGGTGGCCATGGTCGCGTCGCTGGCGGCGCTGAGGAAGTCGAGGCCATCGACGAGCTCCATCGTGAAGAACCACTGCTCGCCCTCCGAGACGAGCTCGTGCAGGCGCACGAGGTTGTCGTGGTGGACGTCGGCGAGGGCGCGAAACTCCCGTTTGAACCGGTAGAGCGCCTCGGGGTCGAGGGCCTGGAGGACCTTGAGGGCGACCCGCTCGCCGCGCTCGCGATCGAGGGCCTCGTGTACGACGCCGAAGCCGCCGGCCCCGAGCCGGCGCAGGAGCTCGAAGCGGGCGGTGCCGCGGAACTCGGCGCCGGAGGCGGGGTCAGGCGGCATCGTGGGACAGTGTAGTCGCGGGCTCGGCGGCCCGCGACGGCTTACTGCGGGACCGTCTCCACCTTGGTGTTCGGGTCGATCTCCCAGCGCCAGCGATCGAGGATCGCGGTCGAGTCGAGGACGCCGTCGCCGGAGTCGTAGGCGCCCCAGCGGATCGTGATCACGCTGCCGGGCACGACCGGCGCGGTGGTGGTCAGCCACGAGGTGGCCGCGTGGCCCTCGAAGCCGGTGCCGGTCAGCTCGGCGGTGCCGAGCGGACACAGGAACTGCTTGCCGCCCGCGTTGCAGGGGGGTCCGCCGTTGCAGCCGCAGACGTCGAGGAACGCGTTGTTGACGCTGATCGGGTTGCCCATCATGTCGAAGGCGATGTTACCGTCGACCTGGCCCATAGGGATCGGCGAGAGCATGGCGACGAAGAAGTCATTGAACTGACTGCACACGTAGCTCGGCCACTCGAAGGTGTAGAAGGTGAAGTCGAAGGCGAAGCCGTAGGCGTTGGTCGGCACGCGGATCTGCAGCTCGAGCGCGGCGCTGTCGTGCGGCTGACCGGTGACGACGTTGGGGCAGGCCGGCGACTCCTTCGGGAAGCCCTGCGGGTGCGCGCTGGTGTAATTCTTGTTGTGACCGTTGGGCGAGATATAGCCGGGATCGGTGGGCTGGCGCGCGGCGCCGCTGGAGAGGCCGAGCATGCGCGTGCCCTGCTTGGGCACGACGTTGGGGCCGAAGCCGGAGACGAGGCCGTGACCGACGTCGAACTGGGCGCCGGGCGACGGGCTGCCGTCGACCTGCACGTACGTGGCCGAGACCACCCCCCAGTCCTTCTCACCGGTCGAGACCTTGCAGATGTCGACCGCGCGGGCGCCGTCCATCGCGTCGTTGCTGGCGAGGTCGAGGGCGCCGTCGCAGTCGGGCAGGACGTTGTCGGTCATGCCGTCGCAGTCGTCGTCGAGGTCGTTGGCGGCGACCTCGAAGGCGCCGGGGTTGACCAGCTTGCCCTTCTCGCAGCCCTCGCCGTCCTGGTCGCAGCAGTCGCCGCCGCACACCGTGAAGCCGTCGCCGTCGGCGTCGACGTCCTCGTCGATGACGCCGTTGCAGTTGTCGTCGAGGGCGTTGCCGCAGGCCTCGTTGCCGGGGGTGACCTCGCCCTGGCAGGCGCCCCAGACCGTGCCGCTGACATCGCAGGTGTGCGAGCCGCCGACGCACACGCCGAGGTCCTGGGTGCCGTCGGGGCCGGTGTAACAGGGCTCGGTGGTCCCGGGCGCGCACACACAGTCGCCGACGCCGACGTTGTCGGCGCTGCACGGCGCCGCGACGCACTCGCCGGCCTGGCAGGTCTGTCCATCGGGACAGTCGCTGTCACCGCCACAGCCGGACACGTCGCCGGTGGTGACGGTGGTGGTCGCGCCGGGGTCGGTGGTGGTGCCCATCGAGGCGTTGGTGGTGACGGCGGGGCCGGTGGCACCTCCGTCGGTCGGGTCATCGGCGGTGGTGCCGGCCTCGCTGAGCGTGGTCAGCGTCACCGTGGCGCTGGCGCTGGCGCTGGCGCCGGCGCTCTCTTCTCCTCGGTCGCCGTTGTCACCACACGCGGCGATGCCCGCGACTACACAGATAACCCGAAGCTTGCGCATACCAAGATCCCCCGATCCCAGCGTAGAGGCAGAGCGCGGCGGATCGCAACGGCGCAGGTGTCGCGGCTCCGCTCGGCGTGGGCGCGCGGGTACGCGCCTACATCGGGATCGGCGGCATGCACAGGGCGCCGCCTTCGATCTGCGCGTTGGTCCGAAAGGTGTTGAACACCTTCCAACTGTCGACGGGCTTTTGCGGGATCGTGCCGTCCTCGCGGACGTTGGTGACGTAATAGGCGTGTTGGTTCCAGATCCGGCGGGCCTGGATCCAGCGGTCGTCGGCGTCGCGCAGGACCTGGAGCGCGGGCTGGCCCGAGAGCGAGACGATGAGGATCTCGGCGGAGCCGTCGTTGTCGACGTCGACGACGGTGGGGTACTCGCTGAGCGTGTAGCTGACGCGCGGCTGATCGAGGAGCACCGCGCCGGTCTTGCCGTCGTAGATGCGAAAGGCGGTCTCGTCGGCGTACATGGCCTCGGCGACGCCGTCGCCGAGGAAGTCGAAGGCGGTGCCCCCGGCGGCGCCGGAGCCGTCCTGGACGTTCACCTGCCATTGCACGTCGGCCATCGTCGGTCCGTTGTAGACCGCGTAAAAGCTCTGCGAGGAGCTGGCCCACTGCGGCTTACCGTCGCCGTCGAAGTCGTGCACGGTGCCGGGCCGCTGCCACACGAGGTAGGCGTTGGCGGGCACGCCGGTCGGCGTGGCGGGGCCCCACTTGATCGCGCCGGTGTGCTCGACCATCCACAGGCCCTGCCCGGAGGTGATGAAGATCTCGGGCTCGGGGTCATCGTCGAGGTTGGCGACCTGCGGGATCGACTGGCTGGTGATCGTCGGGTAGTTCTCGAAGTACACGCTGCCGTCCCAGCGGTAGGCGGAGTGGCCGGTGATGACCTCCATCTTGCCGTCGCCGTCGAGGTCGGCGGCGGTGGTCGCCTCGAGCTCGCCGGCCATCGGGTTGGGGTGCTCCCACAGCAGCTTGCCCTCGTGGTCGTAGACCTCGTGGTTGAACACGATCTCGACGTCACCGTCGGCGTCGAGGTCGTGCAGGGCGATCGCGCCGCTCTCGCGCGAGAACTGATCGGCGGCGTTGCCGTCGGTCACGTTGGCCCACTTGAGCGCGCCGTCGTGCTCGAAGGCCTTGATCCGGTAGACGCCGCCGGCGTTATAGACCGCGACGATCTCCGGCAGGCCGTCGTTGTCGATGTCGCCGAAGGCCGGGGTGGCGAAGCAGGACACGCTCTCGCTCGGCGGGATCTGAAAGTGCTCCGTGCCGGTCGCGCCGTCGAGCACGTGGATCGGGCACACGGCGCCATAGCCGATCGTCGGCGCCGACACGAGCAGCACGTCCGGGATGTCGCACAGGTCGATCTCGCCGTCGCCGTTGTCATCGGTGAAGTTGCCGGCCAGCGGCGTCACCATGCTCTGCTCGCCAGCGCCGAAGCTCCACTGCAACGACGGCGCGAAGCTGTCGGGCGGCGCGAACTCCTCGCAGTCGCCGACGCCATCCATGTTGTCGCTCACCTTGCACTGGTCGACCGGCGGCCCGGTGTCGGTGGCGGTCGCGGTGTCGGTGGCGCCGCTGTCGTCGCCGGGCAGGTCGAACTTGATGCCGGTCTCGCCGCCGCCGGTCGG
>Ga0105046_10000685_pt1 | contig 48877 bp, 35 predicted proteins | sample MAT03_FD_78385 | JGI IMG/M metagenome (GOLD analysis project Ga0105046, IMG submission 78385) | Freshwater microbial communities from Lake Fryxell liftoff mats and glacier meltwater in Antarctica - MAT-03 (megahit assembly) | ecosystem: Environmental > Aquatic > Freshwater > Ice > Liftoff... | reverse complement strand
GCTCGTAACTTCGCGCTCAATCTCTACCGCTCCAACGAGTTCTCCAATATGGCTCAGGCTGAACGTTTCTGTAAATTTGGCCTAGATACACTTAAAACTGTTTTTAGAATGAAATAGCCCTGCCGCTAATCGGCTGTCTGAGAAACTGAGGCCGTTTGAGAAATACGTTTGAGAAATAGTAGTACGCAGCCGATTGCTTGTGCGCTCAGTAGACGAGCAATCGGCTTGTGAAGTTTCTCAAATTGCCACATCTAGGACTGTGGATTCAGTCTCTAAGCAAGTGCGTTGCAGCTTTACTTTGAAATAAAAGTTGCCGCCATCTATCAAGCACACGCTAGCGGCAAGGTGCAGGTAGCTAGGCTGGAATAAAGGGGGAATATGGTGTTGCCGTTTACTTCTACTCCGACAGCTCCCTCAACCATCATAGCTATATTAGCCATATGAACTAAATGGGCATAGGCTACCTTGTCCTTTTTACTTTCGAGGATAACTACAACACCGCGCTGTAGAACCTTAACAAACTGAGTAGTACTCTCGTCAAACTGTTGCTCAATAGAGAGGCTCACACGTTTTGCGAGGCCATTGTAATCGTATTCCCCCTGCAATCCTATGCGTTCGGGAGGAATACTTCTAAATGCTGGAGCTTCAGCGGCTCGGAGTGATGAAACCGCCATAGAGGATTGAAGATTCTGGAATGATTCAGAGAAGTTACACCTTAAGTCCATCTTTGCATCGCTGTGTAAGGTTTATTTAACATCATCTTTGTCAACAGTTTAAAGACTTTCCTACAAGATTTAGTTTTGTACACTACACGAAAACGGAAATTACAGGAGTAATCTCCGAACAATTACTGAAGGTATTCAAAACAGCCTTGGGGGAGAGCTTTAATAAACACAGGGTAAGGGAAGCTGGAGAACTGAGAAATCTGATAGGTCTGAATTGAACTTGAAGCAAGAGTCGTCTGGTGCGGAAAACTTAAGGCTCCCAGAGGTCAAGACTGGATTAACACCACCTTCAAACCCTGATGAACTCATACTAGAAATGGGTAGTGGTATTGATGTAATGATTTTTTGAAGCGCCGGCTTTGCCCTCCTTTCTAAAGGGATCATTAAGGCTCACAGGAAATGGAGCATTAGATGATACGGCTTTTGTGAATCTTCAGGTAACTTTAACATCTACAGCGTTACTACAGCAAATTCACGATAAATTCAGTACCCAGTGTGTTTTTTGAGAAGAAGTTCTCAGTATCAATACGGAAAGACTGAAATTGTAGCCCTGTCATGACCTTGATGTTGGCCTAGACTTAAAATCTGTTTTCTGTGATCCCAGATTTAATAAAACTTTACATTTTTGTTCTGCTTCAGCTTTCATGTATGAATTTAAGTGATGCCATGTTTTTTTACATATATATCAGTAGGTGTATATAAGTAGGTGGGCTTAATTAAATATAAGATTCTAAAGCCCTGCGCCGCCTGCACAGCGGGCGGCGCAGGGTTTTAGAATTTGGTTTTTACTTAGGTTGAACTACTTAGAGGTATTTTTTGGTGTAGGTCTAATGGGTCGGTGGTAAATCTAACTGCAAGAGTTGGTCAATCATCAGGCTTTCGGACACCAGAGTGTCGCTAGATGGCATCGGCATACGGTTGGAAGGATATGGAGCTTTAACCCGATTCCGACTAGCACTAATGTCGCTTAGGACAAAGGTCTGAGCGATCGCCTGCATCCGCCGCTCTTGATCGCGGCTGATCTGTTCGACTGTGTTTCCTAATCCAGGAGCATTCCACTGTTGGCTGTCGGGGTCAAGAAACGAGCGGGTGCGTGCCCAGGCGATCGCCTCGTCTCCCTGGAACCCCATCTGGTGGGCTTCTAGCAATCGATCGATGTAACCACCTCGACTCAGGGCAGCAGCAGGAGACTGGTTAGCCAGATCCAATCCATTTAAAAATTCTTGCGGCGAGAGTGCCAGTTCCTGGATTTGAGCCACCTGATGTAACTGCTTAGCTTGAGTTTTAAGTCGCTTTAACTGTTGCCGGTCGGCATCTTCGGGCGACTTGGCACCATGTTGATACGAAAAGCTACCCAAGTTCCAAACACCATTGCCAGGGTCTACATGCCCATGATAGGCGGGAGTTTTACCTCCGTCTGATGTGCGAGTGCCTTCGGCGCTACCGATGGCGATCGCCACCTGCGAGTTCTCATCTCCCTCAAACATGGCCTGAATATCTGCTGGCAATGTTGCGGTGAGAGGCTCTGTATGGGGTATCTCTGTATGGGGTATCTCTGGAGGCGAGCTTAGAGGGGGAGTGGTTGCTGCCAAAGGGACGAACGGAGGAGATGGAGCAACCGATACCCTCGATTCGAGGTTCAACGCAAAGTTCAACGCGCCATCGCCCGGTGCTAAGTCAGCAGGAGGTACGGGTGTATCAAGTGCCTCCGATGCCCGCGACGACTCAGGGGCAGCCGCGATCGCCTGCGGTGGTTCGGGAGACTGTAGTGGTTCGGGAGACTGTAGTGGTTCGGGAGACAGACTGACATTCGTTGTCTGATTACCCTGATCGGAATTGCCCTGATCGGTAGGATTTGGCGAATTGGGTGAGTCTAACGCTTCCGGCTGAATCAGTCCAGACGCGTCAGCGGCAACCGGAGCCTCAGAATCTGAAATTGGGGGTGGTGGCGGCAATATCTGATTTGCGTCAGCTTTCCCCAATGGAGGTGCGATCGCCTCAGAGGGTATTGCTAAGGGTGCGATCGCAGTTGTATTGGTGATATTGCCGATTGTGTCGCTGGTTGTATCGCTAGTTGGAGTGCCGTCTGCGGAGGGGGTGACTGGTACAGCACTGGGAAGCGACGCAGACAAACTAAAGTCTAATTCTGCCTGAATTGGTTCTGTAGCATGAACCGGGGCGCTAGGAAAAATGACTCCTACAGACAACAGCGCCAGGGAGTAACCTGCTGAAGCAAGCCAGTTTGGGGATTGCAGTCCTCGCAAGGTAAGGATTTCAACCCCTATAGGTTTTCCGCAGTTGACGATTGTTACACGGTTGGAAGGCTGTGAAGTCTGCTTCATGGGTTTAGCGATCGCTCCAAAATGTTGACTGAAGGTTCTACCATTGCCCATTGGCCATCGGGTTGTTTTCGTAACGCTGCTACTTGAAGCGTATTGCCCCAGGCGATCGCGTCTCCTTGCTGCACACTGCCTGACGCTAAGTGCGATAGCCCACAAAACCGCAGCAAGTAGGCAGGCACCTCTGGGCTAGAAAAAAGCAGGCACTCATGGGTGCCGGGTTGCACCTGGCCAGCAAACGGAGCGTAGACTTTGCCACCCGCCAGATCAATCGAAACATCTCCAAGTCCCCCTTGTACCTGAAGACCTGCAACCGTTGCTCCGGGCTGAAGCTGCCAGTTTTGCTGAATCGCAATAGTACGCGTTGGCAGCTCGGCCATACTACGGCAACCGGATAAGGCCATGAGGCAGGCGATCGCGCCCATCCCACTGCAAAGGGCGATCGCCCTCCGCGTTGATATGCTGAACAGCAGCTCACGGATTGAACACAAAGTCATATCCGGCATATTCATTTCCCTCGTATAGCACCACAAACCACGTTTGGGGGTCAAAGGCCAGTGGATAGGCTTCCCGCTCAGCCGTTACCCCTGCCCGAATCTCTATTGTGGGCAGGCGACAGTATGGCTCACTAATAATGCTGCGAATGGTATCTTTGCTATCGCGTTCAGGCACGTTGAGCAACAGAGCCAGTTTGTCTCTGGGTAGCACAGACTGCGGCTGAACAATCTCGGCACATAAACTGCTAGGGGGGACAGCAGGGCGCAGCACATCGCGGACATCCACCATCACCCCTACCAGCATCAGCATGGAGCTACCCGCTAGCAGGTATGGGAAACTTGACTTTTTTGGAGGGCTACGGCGTTTCATCATTCGTCTCCACACGTATTCAGTATCTCTGTCCTTAACTCCAAGCCAGACAGAACGATCAAGAGGCAGGTTGTTTCTGGTAGTACGTTTGTAGCCATTTTCTGGTCATCCTCCAATTAGTAAACCAACGGCAATTAAACACAGGCGATAGCCCAGCAGTAGACTCAGTAGAGGTGCCCACATGGACAAACAAATGGCGATCGCTGCTGGAGCGACCAACACGGCCGCTACCGGAGGCCACAGCCCCGGTGTCGCCAGTACCAACAAATCAACCGCTATTCGGAATGCTGCGGCACCCGCAACCCAGGCGATCGCCTCCGCTGCCATTGCAACTGTTCCGTCAGGAGGTTGCAGTAAGGTTTTGAGCGATCGCCACGCCTTGGGATATACCGGATGGGTTAACGGGGGGGCGTAGTAGCGTGAATCTGGGCGCGGCGGGATGTGCATAGGGGCTAAAGCACTCAGTAAAATCTCAGTGAGGAGTAGAATTTTGTAAAAGCTTAATATAGTACCTATGTACTAACTACAAGCATACTATATCAGGTTGATTAGGTTGTAGCTAGAGCTAGAGGTAGTCCTAAACTTGTAAGGATTTTTTGATGGGCGGGCTTCGCCCGCCCATCAAAAAATCCTTACCTCAATACCACTACCGAGCTAGACAGGTTGGAACAAGGACGTTGTTAGTGGAATGACGCTTCACCAACCATGTCCTTGCAATGTCCTTGTTCGAGTAAAGTGGCTACGGCTACGTAACGTAGGCAAGCGAAATTAAATATAAAGCTATAAGCCCCCGTATCGTCCGCACAGCAGGCAATACAGGAGCTTATGATTTGGTTTTTATTTGGGTGTTAAGTAGGCGAGCGTAATTAAGCGTAAAACCTAAAAGTCTGCGCCGCCCGCTGCGCGGGCGGCGCAGACTTTTAGAATCTTGTTTTTATTTAAGTTGAACTACTTACTACCACTTAACTAGAGTTAAATACTCTAAACGGCTATTTGAAAAGTATTCTAGAAGGGTGATTTTGCGTACGCGAAGCCACTAAAAACGACCCTTTAAGGCAACCTGTAGACGTAGACGTGACTTAGATATTAAGCCAAGGTGCTCGGCTAATAAAAAGTAGACACCTTATAGTTCAGCGCTCTACACCGTTACCCTTTGCCAGTGCAACCTATGACCAGTCCCCCACTCCCATCCCCGCTTGCTCGCCAGCCACAAGCCTTACTTCGACGTGCCACACCCTATCTATTTCTGGCACCTGCTGTACTGGTGTTGGCGTTAACGATCTTTTACCCAGCGCTCAACGCGTTTTATCTTAGCTTTACGCGCTACGAATATGACATTACTCAACCCCCAGAATGGGTGGGGCTAGAGAATTTTAGACGACTGCTAGTTGATCCAATTTTTTGGCAAACCCTGCGTAATACGCTGGTGTACTTAATTGGAGTTGTGCCAGTGTTGGTCATGCTACCGCTGGGGCTAGCAATTTTGGTAAACAGGGCGCTGCCTGGAGTGCGTTGGTTTCGGGTGGCCTACTACACGCCTGTAGTTATTTCTATGGTGGTGGCAGGTATTGCTTGGCGCTGGCTCTATGCAGAAACGGGATTGCTCAACCAACTGCTGCAAGGGTTGCACCTTTCTAAAGAGGGAATTCCTTGGCTAACTAGCCCCACACTGGCCCTATTTAGCGTCATGGTTGTGACCATTTGGAAAGGGTTGGGCTATTACATGGTGATTTACCTGGCAGGGTTGCAGTCGATCCCGGCAGATTTGTATGAAGCAGCGGCGATTGATGGCTCTGTGGGTTGGCGCAAGCATTGGGACATTACGGTGCCGCTGATGAAACCCTACTTATTTCTGGTGGCTGTTATTTCGGCAATTTCTGCCACCAAGGTATTTGAAGAAGTTTTTATCATGACCCAGGGGGGGCCACGTAATAGCTCGAAAACCATTGTGTACTATGTCTACGAACGAGCCTTTCAAAATTTAGAAATGAGCTATGCCTGCACAATTGGGTTGGTGATGTTTCTGCTGATTTTAGGGTTGTCGATGCTGCGGTTGGCCGTGAGTAAAGACGCGACGGCGATCGCTTAAATCACGTTAGTGCTGCCGCTCCAAAGACAGGGGCTTGAAAACTGACAAACAGTAAACGGCAACCAAGCAGGTTAAAAGTGGGGTGTTGCTGATTTCATGTATGAATTTTTTTTGAAAGGGCTGCGGAGTGCCCCTTTCAAAAAAACATACCCAGATTAAGCAATGTCAAAAAATGAACCATGTTGCGATCGCTCAGCGCGGGTGGGGCGATCGCAACATGGTTTCACAATTCTGGGTTGAGGCTCGTTTCAGATCAGCCTCAGGGCAGATGCTAACGTTCTAAATTTCTCGGTAGTCCTAACTTGGTAAGGATTTTTTGATGGGCGGGCTTCGTCCGCCCATCAAAAAATCCTCACATTAATACCACTACCAATTTCTCAAACGTATTAGCTTGAACGGTTTGCGAATTTAAAGAAAGGTAACATAATGTAAGTAAATGTTAACTTCGGCGAGGATTTTAATGGCAGGTCTATTTGGTTTCTTTGGCAAAAAGAAGGACGACACGAAAGCAGAGCAAGCAAAGCTGACAGAAACCAACGGCAGTAAACCCCAGGCTTATTTCCTGGATGCAGATCAGGCCAAAACCTTTGGCAATATCGACTACATGCGGACGGCCAAAACCGTCAAACGGACATTCCCAAAGACCATGGGCAACGGTGGTACTTTTGAGCGGGTGCAGACGGTTTCTACCCTCGAAGCTGCCAAAGCAGCAGCCCTCCAATCTGCTATGGTTCAAGCCGAAATCGATGCGACAGCCTCATCTAAGTCGTCTGGCAATCAAAGCGAATCGAAGGCGACCGAGCGTCGCCGCGCTGACTCAAGCATGGATCAGTTCCGCAACATGGCACGAGACATCAGAAAAAATAAGCTGTAGAGGCCGTAACAGATGGCTTAGCTAACGGCACCGCTTAACGGCTGAACCGCAGCCAAGCTAGTAAGTAGTTCAACCTAAATAAAAACCAAATTCTAAAACCCTGCGCCGCCCGCTGTGCGGACGGCGCAGGGTTTTAGAATCTTATATTTAATTAAGCCCACCTACTTAAAACAACGATGGCGCTTTGAAGCTCACAAAATATGCGGGTTTCAAAGCGCTATCGTTGTTTGTTAGTCCTGAACCTGTAAAGATTTTTAGATGAACAGGCTTCGCCCGCCTAAGTAGTTCAACCTAAATAAAAACCAAATCCTAAAAGTCTGCGCCGCCCGCTGTGCGGACGGCGCAGACTTTTAGGGTTTTATGTTTAATTACGCCCACCTGCTTACCACTACCCTCTGTTTTGGATGTTCTCCTACCGTTCGCATGATATTCTGTCGAAAATATGTAGCGCCACTGTAACGATGGTGTTAGTTTACCTAGGCTTGACAGGTTCCTATGAAGAAAGCGCTGATTTGTGGAATTTCAGGACAGGATGGAGCCTACTTAGCTCAACTGCTACTTGACCAAGGCTATGTTGTGTTTGGCACATCACGGGATGCCCAAATGTCTTCGTTTCAAAATCTAGAGAGTCTGGGAATTCGCGATCGCCTCACTTTGATGTCGATGTCGCTGAATGACTTTCGCAGTGTCTTACAGGTCATTAGTAAGGTTGAGCCTGACGAGATCTATAATCTGGCAGGTCAGACCTCGGTGGGGCTATCGTTTGAGCTGCCCGTCGAAACGATGGAAAGCATTATGCTGGGCACGCTCAATCTACTAGAGGTGATCCGCTTTTTGGGTGCTCCTATTCGGTTTTACAACGCGGGTTCTACGGAATGCTTTGGCAATACTGGCGAGGCGATCGCTGATGAGACTACTGCATTTCACCCCCGCAGCCCCTACGCCTGCGCTAAAGCCGCTGCCCACTGGCAAGTCGCCAACTATCGGGAAGCCTACAGTTTGTATGCCTGTTCCGGTATCTTGTCAAACCATGAATCGCCGTTGCGGCCTAAGCGGTTTGTCACCCAAAAAATTGTATCGGCGGCTGTGGCGATCGCCCGTGGAGAGATGAGCCATTTGCGATTGGGCAATATTTCCATTCAGCGCGACTGGGGCTGGGCACCCGAATATGTGGAAGCTATGTACTTAATGTTGCAGCAAGACGAGCCAGACGACTTTGTGATTGCGACGGGGCGAACGACCCGGTTAGAAGACTTTGTATCGGCGGTTTTTGCCCATCTGGGGCTAGATTGGCACGACCATGTGCAAGCGGATGCGAGCCTGCTGCGCCCGTCAGATATTGCAATCAGCCGTAACAGTGCGCGTAAGGCCAAAGAAAAATTAGGTTGGGAAGCGCACTGTCAGATGCAGGATATTGCGTGTCGGATGGTGGATGCACTTTTACCGATCTCTGTTGAAACGTCTGTTAGAGATCACCATTTATCCCAGCAGCATTCGTCTCCCTCAGTTGGTGTTGGCGGGGTTGGTGTTGGCGGGTAAGGCGGGTGGTATTGCAACACGTCAGGCCATTTAATGTAGTTCAACCTAAATAAAAACAAGATTCTAAGAGTCTGCGCCGCCCGCTGCGCGGGCGGCGCAGACTCTTAAGGTTTTATATTTAATTACGCCCATTTACTTACTGGGTTGGGGCAACCATGAGTCGAGAGCAACCATTTCCGCAGATTGCCCTGGATGGAGTCGTATTTCAATACCTCAAAAACACGGGGATTCCACGTCTATGGCGATCGCTGCTGCACACTTGGGCAGAGCAGGGTTTTAGCGAACATCTATTGGTGATTGACCGGGACAACACGGCTCCTCGGCTGCCCGGTTTGCGCTATTGCCCCATGCCAACTTACGACTATGGCTGTACTGGGTCAGATGCCGAGCAGCTTCAGCACATCTGTGATGTGGAAGGCATTGATCTATTTATTTCCACCTATTACACCACGCCGATTTCTACCCCCTCTGTGTTCATGGCCTATGACATGATCCCAGAGGTGACGGGCACTGACTTACAGCAGAGTATCTGGCGCGAGAAGCACTACGCCATTCTCCATGCGCTTCAGTACATTTGCATTTCTCAAAGTACTGCTCGTGATTTGGTGCAGTTTTTCCCTTACATTTCTGAGGCAAAGATTGCGATCGCCCCCTGTGGCATTGACCCAATTTTTGCGCCCGCAAATCATTCAGACATAGCGGTATTTCGAGCAACCTACGGCCTAAATCAGCCCTACTTTCTCATCGTGGGTGAACGGCTGGGTGTGGATGGCTATAAAAATGTACCTTTCTTCTTTCGAGTGCTGGCTCAGTGGGCAGGCCGGGCGCACATAACTGTCGTCTGTGTCGGTGGACGACCCAACCTAGAGCCTGAGTTGGTCAGTCTGGCAGATGATGTTCCGGTTCAATGTTTAAATCTGAGTGACGAAGATCTGCGAGTGGCGTACAGTGGGGCGATCGCGCTAGTATATCCCTCACGCTACGAAGGGTTTGGCTTGCCAATTGCTGAAGCAATGGCCTGTGGCTGTCCGGTGATTACCTCTCCCATCTCATCCATTCCCGAAGTGGGGGGTAATGCCGTCCTGTACGTCGAGCTAGATTCCGTGGCGGAACTGGTCAATGCGCTCTCTGTTGTGCAGCAGCCGGACGTACGTCAGGCGCTGATTGAAAAAGGGTTGAATCAGGCCAAGCGATTTACCTGGAAGCGATCGGCTGAGATTGTAGCCCATACCCTACGGCAAACCGCCGAGACGCTCCATGAGTCAACGAGCGTCTCGCTCCATGAGTCAACGAGCGTCTCGCTCGATCAGCCAGCAAGTGAGACGGTCAATCAGCCAACAGACACTGAACCAAAAAAACTGGTTCCACCTCCTTCAGTTCATGCCGCCTTCTGGAATTATTTCCGCACGTTACAGCGTGAGTATCAGCCCCTCCAAGTGACGCTAACCCGGACTGAGCGCCAGTTGGTTAAGGCAGAACGACAGCTTAAACGCAGCCAAATTCAGGTGCAACAGACACAGCAGCAGCTTGAAGCGGCTAAGAGCCAAATTCAGAGCATGGAGTCCAGCAAATTTTGGCGCATCCGCAATGCGTTTGTGGGCTTGAAGCAAAAGCTCAAACCTAATTCCACGCCCTAACTGCCCCCATGCCCTAAAATAAACGCGGTAACCAATGCGATCGCCCCATGAGAATTGCCATCCAAAATCCCTATACCGATCCCTGGGTGGCGGAAGCAGAACTGTCTCGCCGCATGGCGATCGCCGCTCGGCATTTAGGGTGGGAAGCCGCTGAGGTTCACGACTCGGTAGAAATCCGTCACTTTGCCCCAGATTTTGTGCTGGCGCTGCACAGCAACAGCCCGAAACTGGCTGGGTACCCCACCTACGGCTGCATGTGGAATCCGCCCGTTTTTTTTGAGGGTACGGAGAAGCAGTTAATCAATACGTTGACCTACGATGGCTATCTGGTGTCGTCGGAGGCGATCGCTCGCTGGCTGCATCAGCTACTTTGCAATACCCCCAAGGTATTTCTGACCGCACCGATGTATACGAGCTGCCCTGAAAATCAGTATCAGCCTCCAAATTTATCTGATCCCCGTCTGGTCTACTTGGGGTCAAACTGGGATGGCTCACGCTTCCATGAGCTGTTTGAGCTGCTCGATCGCCAGCCCTACATGGCGGTATACGGCAATCCTCAGGGATGGACGCATCTGCAACAGTCCTACAGGGGGACATTGCCCTACGACGGTGTGAGTGTGCTCAAAACCCTAAATCAGGCTGGGGTGGGGCTGTGTTTGCATCGGGCAGAGCACCGACAGGCCGCCGTTCCGTCTATGCGGATTTTTGAAATTGTGGCGGCTGGAGCGGTGGCTATTTGTGGTGAGCATCCGTTTATTCGAGAAGCCTTTGGCGAGTCGGTGCTGTATGTTGATCCCGATGCGGCACCGACAGAGCAACAGCAAAAAATCTCCACCCATCTAGACTGGATTCGCCAGCATCCTCAAGCTGCTCAAGCGATGACGGCTGAGGCACACCAGATTTTTTTGCAACACTACACCCTCGAAAAGCTGTTGCTCGATCTGGTGCCTCGGCATCAAGAGCTGATTCAACAAAAAGGATTTATCCCCTCTCCTCACACCGATCGCCCAGAGGAGATGCCGCAGCAGGGACAGGTTCAGTTTATTGTGCGGGTGGGGGGACGAGGCACCGCATTTGTGGGGCGATCGCTTGATAGCATTGCCAAACAAACCTACCAAAACGTAGCCGTTCTCATTGTCAAATATCAAGAGGTGGCGGGGCTGGACGACTTGCTCAGTCAATATGGCGATCGCATGCCCATCAAAGTGATTAATAGCCCGCCTTCTGGCTATCGCAGCAAAACGCTTTGGGATGGTTTAGGCGCGGTAGATTCTGAGTATTTTGCCATTTTGGACGATGACGATACGATTCATCCCAATCACGTCTATAGCTTAATCACCCTCTTGCAGCAATCGCCCACGGCTGGAGTGGCCTATGCTGGCTCCTTCAAAGTGCTGGAATCTGGCAGTGATATTGCTCCAGAGCAGCTAATTTCGGCAGGACTGGCACACTATTTACCGTTTGATCTAGACGAGCTGCTCAATTTTAGAAACTACATTACATCCAATAGCTATGTCGCTCGCAGCTCTGTTCTGCGGGATATTGTTGGCAACGATCCGCTGATGGATTTGGGCGAGGATTTTTGCTTGCTGCTCCATTTATGTCAGCGCACCTCATTCGTGTTTAGCTATGAAGCTACCTGCGAATTTTATTGGCGAGACGATACCCGCGATAATGCAACTTGCCGTAGCAAACCGTCTTGGAGAGAAGCCAATTCTCGCTTGCGATTTATATTTTGGAAGCAAGAGTTTGCCCCCGGAAAAACGATTCAAAGTTCTCAGCGGTTACAGATTGATTTGAAAAAAAGCAAAGAAATTAAAGAAAAATTAGAAATCGAACGGCGATCGCACCACGAGGCGATCGCTACCATCCAGGCCATGAAAAGCAGCAAATTTTGGCAACTGCGAGAGAGTTGGTTCAAACTCAAGCGAAACTTGGGATTGCCAATTGAGGAGGAATAAGGAAACTCCTTCATTGTTCCCTGTGCCCCGTTTCCCCTTCATCGTTCCCTCATGACTTTCCCCCTCAAAGACGAATACTGGCTCCAAACTCGCGACTTTTTGCAGGCGCACATTCAGCCATTAGACCCGATTCTGGCTCCCAATGAGTTTATGGAGTTTTTTCCTGGGAGCTACTACTACAACGTTACCTATCGGCTGCCGCCGTCACATTTTGAGTATGTCTTGTTTCATAAGGCGATGCTGGCAGAAATTGAGCTGCCCTTCAGGCTAGAGGTACTGCGGACGTTTAAGCCAATTTTTGCCAATGCGGTGTTTGTGGTATTTGCCCAACATCCGCCAGAAGGTCTGCTGCCTGTATCGGGGGTACACTTGCAGCCACTGTTAAATCAACTCTCGGCATTAGCAGCAGAGCAGCGCAGACCGATCAAACCGCTCCGGTACGCCGTGACGATCACGACCTACAACCGACCAGAGTGTTTGGGGCGATCGCTTCCCCAAATTCTCAAGCTGGGTGCGCCAGTGGTAATTGTAGACGATGCCTCCAAACCAGAAAACGTCGCCGAAAATCAGCGGATCGCCGACGCTCACCAAGTGCCCCTAATCCGCATTCCCCAAAACCGAGGGCTGCCCAATGCGATCAATGTGGGAATTGGCTACTGGCTAGCCGATCCTGAAATTGACTGGATTTCCTACTTCCAAGATGACGTAGACGTGCATCCCGATCTATTCCACATTTTAGAAACTATTCAAGATGCCGCAGAGCGACCGCTTTTGACTGGGCGCGATGCCGCCGAACATCCCACCGTTGCAGCGGGTACCTTGGCTGGGCATGATGTCTTGTTTAAGCGCTCCATGCCGGGGCCTCACCTACACGCTCACCGCGACTATTGGACGGGAGTCATGCCGATCCCCACCCCTTACCTCGGTGCCCCCAAACCCGATGGCGGCAAACCAGGGCAGGGCGCAGACGAAGACTGGTGGATTACGGCCTGGTCGCCTCAGTCTATTCTCAAGCAGGGCAAGTACGTGGTCTGCGTACCAGGATTGGTGCGATGTTTCCGACTGGTGGAAGAAGGATCAACCTGGAGCAACCTCGGCGCACAGGGAGACGACGGTCAACCCCTCGTAGAACCTCCGCTGAAGGATCTGGCGATTTCGAGGACGCTGGTCGAAGGGGAAACGCTGCAAATGCAGCTATTGCCCCCACGGGAACTTCCTGTCGAACCACCGCCGCTGTCGTCTGAGCTGAGCTTGGCAGGGTTGAAGGTGCTCGTAGATGGCTACAACCTCCAACTGACTACGGGCACGGGCATTCGTACCTATGCAGTCAACTTAATTCGGGCGCTGACGATGATGGGGGCGGATGTGGATGTGCTACTTAGCCGCAACAGCAGTAAGGACGACCCCCTTTTGGACGAAGTGCTGTTTTTTGATGATCAAGACGGCTCCCAAAATCGGCTGGTTGAGACGTTTAATTTGCTAAAGGATATTGTGCGATCGTCTGTGCCCTCGTTTTATCAGGCATGGCGGCGCACCTCGATGGGTGAGATGGTGCTGAAGCAAGGCAAGTTTAGCGAAGACTTTATCCAAATTGCTCAGTCTTATAACTTGCCCCAGTGTTATAAAGTGGCAAATTCTGCGTTTCGCCTGCTAGGTCGAACCACTCCTGTTTCGATCCCAGAAAAGATAGATATTTGGCATGCAACGATTCCACTGCCTGTGTGCATTCCAGGAGCAAAAAAAATTACCACCGTACACGATTTGATTCCACTGCGGTTACCCTATGCCACCCTCGACAACAAAAAAGATTTCTATAGCAAGGTGCGCGCTGCTTTGAAGGATTCTGTTCTCACGATCGCCGTTTCAGAGCATACCAAAACGGATCTGCTGACGTACTTCGATGCCGACCCTGATAAAGTTTTGGTGACGTATCAGCCGGTTAATATCAAGCCTCTGAACGTAAGTTCTGAAGAGATTGATCTCTACCTTCAGCGCTATCGGCTGACCTATCAAAACTACCTGCTGTTTGTCGGGGCGATCGAACCCAAAAAGAACGTGGGACGGTTGTTAGAAGCCTATGCCTTGCTAGACACCGATATGCCGCTGGTGCTAGTGGGAAAAAAGGCCTGGTCTTACGAAGAAGAATTGGGCAAGATGGCCTACTTATTCGATCGCGATGCCAAGCGAGAGGTAAAACTGCTGGAATACGTGACGGCAGACAGCCTACGCTATTTGTATCAGGGTGCCTATTGCTTTGCATTTCCCTCGCTTTACGAGGGGTTTGGCTTGCCCCCTGTTGAAGCCATGACAATGGGTTGCCCGGTAATTACCTCCAATACCTCCTGTTTGCCGGAAGTGTGTGGACCCGCCGCGCTCTACGTCAACCCCTACGATGTCAGCGATATTCAGCAAAAGCTAGAAAAACTGCTGGGCGATCGCCCCCTGCGTGATCAGCTAGCCGAAACGGGAAAACAGGTGGCTCAAGCCTTTACGCCAGAAAATTATCTTAAGCGGTTACACGGCGCATATAGCAAGGCGATCGGTTAGGCTGAGAGAATCAGGGGAGACTGATTCAGGCGCTTTAGATTCAGCAATACCCATTTTTTAACTCCCCCACCATGACTGAGACTCCTTCTGGGATCATGTTGGCTCTCTTTTCTCTAGCCAATCGCACGGGTGATCTGACGACCCAGGTCGAAGACTTGCCTGACGATCAGTTTTCTGACTTGCTCGACCAAATCACCAATGAGTTTGAACACTGTCTGCGGGCAATTGAACTAATCAACAACGATGCTCTGGAAACGATGCTAGAGCAGTTGTTAGGCGCTTTTACGCTCAAGATTGGTCAAATTTTGCAAGCCGATCGCACCACCATTTTTTTGGTAGATGAAGAGCGCGAAATGCTGTGGTCTAAGGTCGCCCAAGGTCAGAGCGATCGCCAAATTGAGCTGCGCTTACCCCTCAAGGAGGGTATTTCGGGCTATGTCGCCACCACAGGAGCTAGCCTCAATATTCCCAATGCGTACACCCATCCTCTTTTTAACCCGGAAGTCGATCGCCAAACGGGCTATCTCACTCACAACATTCTCTGTATGCCCATTTTTGACACTCGGCAACGTGTGGTAGCAGTGGCGCAACTGTTAAACAAACAGGGTGAGATGCCCTTTGATAGCCGCGATGAAGCGAAGTTCCGCAACTTTGCTGCCTCAATGGGCATCATTTTAGAAAGCTGTAACTCGTTTTACATCGCCGCTCGCAACCAACGGGGCGCAGCGGCCTTGCTCAAAGCAACGGCCTGCCTTGCTCAAAGCTTAGATTTAGAAAAAACCCTGCGAGCTGTGATGGATGAGGCTCGTAACTTGATGCAAGCAGACCGCAGCACTCTATTTTTGCTCGATCGCGACAATGAAGAACTGTGGTCAAAAGTTGCAAAGGCAGACGGCAAAACCGTTATGGAAATCCGCTTTCCCATGAATCGAGGCATTGCTGGGTTTGTGGCCTCTACGGGACAAGTGGTCAATATTCCCAACGCCTACGAAGATCCCCGCTTTGATCCCACTACCGATCGCCTGACTGGGTACCTGACTCGCACCATTCTTTGTATGCCAGTCTACAACTCTGAAGAAAAGCTGATTGGTGTGACTCAGTTGATTAATAAACACCAGGGTGGCTTCAACAATTCTGACGAAGAGTTCATGCGGGCGTTCAACATTCAGGCTGGTATTGCTCTAGAAAATGCCCAACTGTTTGAGCGAGTTTTGCTGGAAAAACAGTATCAAAAAGACATGTTGCAAAGTCTTTCTGATGCCGTGATTTCAACCGATTTGCAGGGCAAGATTGTCACCATCAACGATGCGGCGCTACAGCTATTGGGATGTGTGTTTAGCCGTGACGATACAGCACAACAGCAGGTGTGGCTGCAAAACCTTACAGGTCAGCTCGTGTGGGAAGTCATCCCGATTGAAAATCTGCGGATGCGATTGGAAGATAGCTTGAAAACGGGCGCTCGGCACTATGTGCCCGAACAAAATTTGGCGGTGACTCTTTGGGAAGGGGACAAGGCAGACCTTTTGGCACAAACTATGGCCAGCTCCACTAACACGGATCAGGGTTTCGATTCTGTGTCAGCAGCGCAGCGCCCCAGGGCAAAAAACCTGATTCGGATGTTGCTAATTCGCGATCGCCACCAACCTGATCGATACTTGCTCTGGCAGGGAATTGATGACGAGAGTCCTGCCGACAGTCTGTCTGAGCCACTGTCTCCCAAACCATCGACTTCTAAATCACCCTTCTTTGAGTCGTGGTCTGTGAACCACGCTGCTGATAGCGTAGCTCCGCATCCTTTCCAGGTTCGAGAAATCGAACGCAGTATTAATTTGACGGTCAACCCCCTCACTAATCACGAGGGAACAGTTCGGGGCGGCTTAGTGGTTTTAGAAGACATTAGCCAAGAAAAGCGGATGAAGGCTACGATGTATCGCTATATGACCCCCGGTGTTGCGGAGCGAGTCATGGCACTGGGTGACGATGCGCTGATGGTGGGTGAACGCAAAGACGTAACCATTTTGTTTTCTGACATCCGAGGCTACACGTCGCTAACCGAGAAAATGGAAGCGGCAGAAGTAGTGTCATTGCTTAACGATTATTTTGAAACAATGGTCGAAGCGGTATTCAATTTTGAAGGCACCCTAGATAAATTCATTGGAGATGCCTTGATGGCAGTCTTTGGTGCGCCCCTGCCGCTGGAAAATCACGCTTGGATGTCCGTGCAATCAGCCTTAGATATGCGACGGCGGCTGGCAGAGTTTAACGATCGCCGTCGTTCGTCCTCTCAACCTACCATTCGCATTGGGATTGGCATCAGCTCAGGTGCGGTTGTATCCGGCAATATTGGTTCCCAAAAGCGGATGGACTACACGGTCATTGGAGATGGGGTTGATATCAGCTCACGGTTAGAAGGGGTAACGAAAGAATATGGGTGTGACATTATTATGAGCGAGTTTACCTACCACCTGTGTCGCGAACAGGTGTGGGTGCGCGAACTCGATTGTATTCGGGTGAAGGGCAAAAGCCGACCCATCAATATTTATGAATTAGTTGGCGATCGCCGTGACTCGCTTGAACCCACGACCTATGAATTTCTGGAACTGTATGCGGCGGGGCGTACTGCCTATGCCAGTATGCAATTTACCCAAGCCCTTCGCTACTTTCAGACGGCTCAGCAGTTGCGCCCCAACGATCGCGCCGTTGCCGTACACCTCCAGCGATCGCGCGAATACCTGCTCAGCCCTCCTCCTGAAAGTTGGGATGGCGTTCACACCATGATTACAAAATAGGTTTTGACCTTAAAGGCCACACATAAAAAGGCACCCCCACCGTGGGATGCCTTTTTATGTGTGGCCTTAGTTTGGCAGTTAACCTTGACCCAATAGCTGCATTTCCTCTTCAAGTTGGTGCAACAACTTTTCATCTCCCTTAGCTTGGGCAATCCGAATTCGGTGTTGCAAATAGGTCAAAACCGTTTGACGATGAACCTGATTAGAGTCACTGGTCAACGTGCTGCGAGAGTGAACTGCCAAGGGCGACTGAGACGACACGGGGCTGGGTGCTGGACGACGTAGCCGCTTTATCTCAGTTTGCTCCGCAGCCGAAAGGGTTTCGGTGGCACCCGTTTCGGTAATGCGGTAGGGCACGCCTCGGTAAGACAAACCTGTTACAGGTTGGGGGACTGGCAATTTGCTGGGCTGAGCTACATGGTAAGACTGACCGCGATATTGGGCGACGCGATCGCTTTCCACCATATCCATCAGTTCTGGTTCGTAATGGTAATCAGTTCCACGATACTTAAATTTCATGACTGTACGCTCCTTAACTTTTCACGTTGTGATGTGTCAAGTGGGCGCGTTCCTTCGGGAGATTCCCCTACTTCCGTCTCAACTGGCAATTTAAAATCTTAACCGCTAGCAGAGATGAACGAGGTCTTGATTCATATTTGTATCTTAAACTACCGTTTAATCAGAAAGTGGATTCTATTCAGGAAAATTTATAAAACCTATCCTAGGGCATAGCTATAGAGCCATAGTTGCCGTCAACTACACGCGATGCTTAATCTGGGTATGATTTTTTTCAAGGGGCGCTCCGCCCCTTGAAAAAAAATCATATAGCCATAGTCATAAAGATTTAGGACATGCCAGCGTCATTCCCGCGCAGGCGGGAATCCACCCCCGCACCGATCGAGCAGATGGATTCCCGCCTGCGCGGGAATGACAGGGAGGCGTCCTATTGATCATGGCTACCGCTATACATGAAATCAGCAACACCGATATTTTTTCTGAGAGCCGCGCGGCTCTCAGAAAAAATATTAAGTGGAGTTAAGCGCATAGCGCTACAGATTACAACAACAGGTCATCTGGTTATCCAAATTGTCCAAGTTATCCAACCGATTGCAGTTCAGACATTAGCTTTCGCCGAGCTTGAACTTGACCATCCGCTTCCACGTCCAGCACGGCTGTATCGCCAGGTTTAATTTCGCCCGTCAGTAGGCTTTCGGCTAAGCTGTCTTCTAACAGTCGAGTCACCGCCCGACGCAGAGGACGAGCACCGTAACTAGGATCGTACCCTTCGGCAACCAAGCGTTCTTTGACGGCATCGGTCACTTCTAACAAAATGCCCTGTTCGGTAAGGCGCGACCCTACTTCACGAATCAGCAAGTCTGCAATACTAACAACCTCTGCTCGGCTCAACTGGCGGAAGACGATGATTTCGTCTATGCGGTTGAGCAGTTCAGGACGAAAATATTGTTTCAATTCGTCGTTAATCCGGGTTCTCATCCGGCTGTACTGGGCTTCGGCGGCTCCTTCAGTTGTAAAGTCAAACCCTAGGCCAGAGCCTCCTTTCTCGATTGCCTTGGAGCCGATGTTAGAGGTCATAATGACTAACGTGTTTTTAAAGCTAATCACTCGACCCTGGGCATCGGTCAATCGACCATCTTCTAAAATTTGTAGCAAGAGGTTGAACACATCGGGGTGGGCTTTTTCGATCTCGTCAAATAACACCACGCTGTAAGGCTTCCGTCTAACTGACTCTGTAAGCTGCCCCCCTTCGGTGTAGCCTACATACCCAGGAGGGGAACCCACTAGTTTTGAAACTGTGTGAGACTCCATGTATTCCGACATGTCTAAGCGAATCATGGCCTCTTCAGAGCCAAAGATTGCCGCCGCTAGCGCTTTGGTCAGTTCCGTTTTACCCACACCAGTCGGCCCTGAAAAGAACAGGCTAGCAATCGGACGGTTTGGATCGCTTAACCCAATGCGCGATCGCCGAATGGCGCGTGCTGCAGCCTCTACCGCTTCATTTTGACCCACTACTCGTTGATGGAGTTGCTCTTCTAGATGCAGCAGTGAAGCCGATTCCGATTCAGTCAGTTTGTTTACGGGTATGCCTGTCCAAGCTTCAACAACTTGGGCAATATCTTCGGCTGTAACCTGGGATGTTTGGAGGGTTGGAACTGACAGTTCAATCTGTTCTCCTGCCTCCAATCGTTTGATGTCTGAGTCTCGATCTCTAGTGCCACCCTCCACTTCTTGATCTCGGATTGTCTGAATTTGCGCTTGCAATTCCAGTTCGCGATCGCGCAACTTGCTAGCTGCATCGAAGTCTTGCGTTCGTACAGCCGCATCTTTTTGAGCAGAAACAGTTTTCAACTCCTGCTTTAGTTCCTTTGTAGGGGACTGGGGCGCAGACCGAAATCGCACCCGCGAACCTGCTTCGTCCATCAAGTCAATTGCCTTGTCTGGTAAAAAGCGATCAGCAATGTAGCGATCAGCCAAGTTAGCAGCGGCGGTTAGTGCCTCATCAGTAATGAGCAAACGGTGGTGTTCCTCATAGCGCTGGCGCAGTCCCCGTAGAATTTCAATGGTTTCTTCGACGCTGGGTTCATCTACCTTCACAGGCTGAAAACGCCGCTCTAGGGCGGCATCTCGCTCAATATACTGGCGATATTCGTCGAGGGTCGTTGCCCCAATGCACTGAAACTCGCCACGGGCTAGGGCGGGCTTGAGCAGGTTGGCCGCGTCCATTCCCCCTTCGACCGATCCAGCGCCCACTAGGGTATGAATCTCATCAATTACAAGGATAATATTGCCCGACTCACGCACTTCCTCCATGATTTGCTTGATGCGTTCTTCAAAGTCGCCCCGGAAGCGAGTGCCTGACAGTAAGGTACTAATTGCCAAACTGATCACCTGTTTTCCGATCAGGAGTTCAGGTACATCTTGGTTGATGATTCGCTGAGCTAACCCTTCGGCGATCGCAGTTTTGCCCACGCCTGGTTCACCTAGCAATACGGGGTTGTTCTTGGTTCGTCGCCCTAAGATTTGAACGACTCGCTCAATCTCCTTCTGTCGCCCTACAACTGGGTCTAACTTCCCTTCAGCAGCTCGATCTGTCAGATTTGTGCCAAACTCCTGCAACGCCGGAGTCTTACGATTACTACGGCTATCCCGCTCTGACGAACCGCCAGCGGGCACTTGTGCTACTTTGCCCACCGCACGAATCACATCCGTTCGCACTTTTGCTAAGTCAATGTCCAAGTTATCTAAGACTTTAGCAGCAACGCTTTCTCCTTCCTGAACCAGGCTTAACAGGAGGTGCTCAGGGCCAATATACCTGCTATCAAGCTGACGGGATTCTTGAAACGCTCGTTCAAACACGCGCTTTGTCTTGGGCGTAAACGGGATCTCAGGTGGGACAAATCCACCACCGCGCCCGATGATTTTTTCTACTTCTACCCGAGCTGCTTCTGAAGTCACGCCCAAGTCAGTCAACACCGTCACGGCCACAGTGTTTTTTACATGCAGCAGACCTAGCAGAATCTGCTCTGTTCCTACAAAGTTGTGTCCTAAACGGCGAGCCTCTTCTTGAGCTGCCATAACTACAGCGATCGCCTTCTCTGTGAAATACTCAAACATGTTTTGGAACCCTCAGTGAGGTTTGCTCAGCCCAACCGCTCGGCTGATTGCCAGAAGTATTTGGCTGCAATCATTCGGCAGCTAACCACGACTTACCAGCCGTATGAACTTTTGTATACTTTATTGTTCTAATGTACTCCCTATTCAACTTAGCGACATAGGGAGGAAAACCGTATCTAGTTCAACTGGCCATGAGACGACGGGCAGCTTAACAATCTGAACTATCTTGGTTCACCCACAAATTAGACAGTGCTCTGGTAGCCATGATGATGTTGCCAAACTCTCGCAGCGGCAGCTCACCAAAGCTATAGGTGGCAATAGAGCGCTGCATTGGAGATGTATCGTAGAGGCATCCTTATTTATCTTGTCTGCATGGCTTTATATGGCTACTCGCATGGCTACATTGCTATCAGACAGGGCTACTAGACAGACCGTATCAAGCTTTTCAAGAGTTAACAAATATCATATAGCAGTCCTAAATGATTTGTTAGATGGGTTCTGAGAGGCAGGGGAGGCGCAGTCTGCTGCACTCATAAATCATTCAGGACTGCTATGTAAGCTAGATCTATAAATCTCTAGAGCTGTAGATCTTCAGGGTAAAGGCATTGGTGCAGTGGCTGTTTAAAGCGCGGACAAATCTTGCACTTCAAATAGCACTACAAACTTATGGTACCAAAATTCGCTCAATGAATTGCTGTTGAATTTTAACCAATTCTTAAGCTCTAGATAAACGACTATGTCAAATCGCTAGAGTTACGCAGACGAATTAGCCGCCGACGCATCTGTGGAGAGGCATCTATATCTGATACCTCTTGAGCCGACACTTCTACCTCAATATGCTCAAGGTATTCGTCGGCACCACAAGAAAAAGCCTCTAATAGGGTTTCTAGGAGCTGCTCGCGATCGCTCAAGACACCTTTTTCTTCAATCAACCGAAATTTGAGATGAATTTCGCAGTCATAAACACCAACTTCGGAGTTAACAGGTTGATATTGCGCGGAACTAGATTTCATCTTCGGAAACAGCACTGCTGCGCTGAGAGAGTAAGGATGAATTGAGCAGATATGAAAGCCGCATTATTCCTTTTCAGAACACTTGGCTCATCTAAAGACATAGTATTTTGGCGCAACGAATTACCAGGTGTCTAAAACTCTGCACTATCCGCTGGTGGATGACGCAAAGTTTTAGAATCCATTGTTGTTTAAGTTGAACTGTTCAAAGGGCTGCAACATTTACAGAACCTACACTTTGATAAAGCTCAACACTCAATGTTCTTAAATTAGCATTCCCAAAACTTTAATCCAATTCACTAACGGCTAAAGTCAAGTCGTAAAAGTCACTGATGATTAAGTTATTTTGAGTAGCATCATTTAACGATATCGATCAAAGATATTAGGTTTACTGATTGAGTGATTAATTGGCTGGCCAATACAGCAAAGAATGTATCTTTTGAACATAACATCATATCTGCTACTTCAAAAGTAGGATATATAAAGTGTCTGTAAGGAGTTTCAAACTTCCTTTACCATTGCTTTAAACAATGATTCAAAGCTATCTAACCTTACTAGCAAAAGAAGTAGTTTAAGGGGCTATAAATCCTGGACAGGTCGCTTGACAAATATCCTTTAGACGTTTTGTAACAACCCTAAGCAATTTCTGAATAACTTTTGAGCGATGTATAAAAACTGGGATGTCGCTCAAAAATTACTTGTCTGACAAGTAGTTCAACCTAAATAAAAACAAGATTCTAAAAGTCTGCGCCGCCCGCGCAGCGGGCGGCGCAGACTTTTAAGGTTTTATATTTAATTACGCCCATCTATAGCCATAGTCATAAAGCTTAGGACATGCCAGCGTCATTCCCGCCTGCGCGAGAATGACGCTGGCACCTATCGAGCAGATGGATTCCCGCCTGCGCGGGAATGACAGGGAGGCGTCCTATTGATCATGGCTACCGCTATACTTAGTAGGGTTAAAACCAAGCCCAAAACCTTTGTCGTTTAGTTACGTAGAAGGGCAGCTTTTGGGATTTTATGTATTAGTTTTGTCTACACTACTCTGGGCGATTTTTTGTACCTAGATAATGCTTCAGAGATGCAAGATTAGCCGTGCTAGGTTGAGGTAAATGAATACACCAAGAACATCTACAAAGGTGGTTATAAAGGGGGCGGACATGAGGGCAGGATCAAAGCCTATGGTTTGAAACAGAAAGGGAAGAGCTGAACCAGCCACAGATGCCAAGATGGAAATAGATACCAAGCTAACTCCAACGGCGATCGCCACTGCCAGATTCCCCTGCAGCACGTATGCCCAAATCAGCACGACAGCTCCCAACATTAACCCCAAAAAAGCTCCGGCGATCGCCTCTCGTCGAATCACTCCGAATGCGCTGCTCAGCCTGATTTCGTCAGTGTTTAGACCGCGAATGACCACTGTAGATGACTGGGCACCCACATTACCACCTGTCCCAATCAAGAGCGGAATAAATGCAGCTAGTGATACGACTTGCGCCAAAACGTCTTGCTGGCTACGAATTACGGCACTGGTAGCCGTGTTAGTGATCAGTAACACAAACAGCCACACTACCCGTCGGCGGGCAACGGTTAGCAAATTGGTCTGAAAGTAGCTGTCATCTCCAGCTTCTAAGCCACCTAGCGTATAGATATCTTCGGTCGCTTCCTCTTGTAAAACGTCTAGCACATCGTCAACGGTAATAATTCCCACCAAGCGCTTTTCGGTATCTACAACGGGTAGTGCTAAGAAGTCGTATCGCTGAATCAATCGGGCTACTTCTTCCTGATCTGTATCCGTTTTTACATAGACCACATCTCGCACCATGACGCTGGCGATTTTTTGCTCTGGCTGGGCAATTACCAGCGATCGCAGCGAGAGGATACCCGTTAAGCGACGGGCGGCATCAGTGACATAGAGGTAGTAAATCGTTTCGCTAACGCCAGCTAAACTGCGAATGCGCTCTAGTGATTTAGCTACATCCCAGGCTTCTTCGAGAGCCACATATTCGGGTGTCATGATGCGTCCGGCGGTGTCTGGCTCGTAGCCTAAGAGCAGCGCTGTCGCACCTCGTTCTTCAGGGCTGAGTTGGCTAACCAGACGAGACACTACCTTGGCAGGCAATTCATCAAAGAGTCGGGCGCGGTCGTCTGGAGACATTTTATCGACGATATCCAACACGTCTTGCCGCCGCATCTCTTGAATCAAGGCTTGCTGCACGCCAGTGTCTAAATATTCATAAACTTGAATCGCTTCGCTTTTGGACAGCAGGCGAAACGCGATCGCCTGCATAGTTTCGGGTAACCCTTCGATGGCTTCGGCAATATCCGCAGATTGAACTGGTACCAGCAGAGCCTTTGCCCCCTGGAGGTTGTTTTGTTCCAGCAGTCCCTGAAGTTGCGATCGGACTAGCTCTTGCAACTCTTTACGCGAAAACGTCTGGACAGCAGATAATTCGTCGTCGGTAGATGCCAATGTTTTGAATTTACAAAATGTTAGGGTCTGACATTAGTCTATAGGACTTGCGCTACCGGGTGAGTTTGTGGGCGCAGCGCGTTGAATAAAACTCTACTTTTACTTGCATGATTCTAAATTCTTGTGGCTAGCGGGCACAGGTTCCGCTCACTCCCGTATCCTGGTAAATACAACGCTTCTCGCTTCAATGAAACACCGTTGCTTTGTTAAAAGCCGCTCGAAGTACGGCTCTCACCAAAACAACCTGTACCTCGTGCAGTTGAGAATAGCTACAAGTTGAGAATAGCTACAGCACTGGAGCAACCACCATGACTGAACCAATGGTCTATCAGGGACAGTTTGGAGAATTTAGGATTACGGACAGCGATCGCCAGGGGGTCGTGATCTACCGCGCTGGGCTGATGGTTGCGGCGTTGTGCTTTGCGGCTGGAGTGGCTTTGGTGTTGGTGCAAGGGAGCGATCGCATGGTGCTGCATGTGCTTTCGCTGCTCTATACGGTTTCTGTACTAGCCCTAGGGGTAAGCCTACTCACGATCCATATCTACATGGGCGTGTTGCACCGGGCGCTTCAGGTGTGTTGGTTAGTTGGAGTCATAGCGGCGATCGCAGTTTCTCATGGAGATCCTGACCCGTTTGTGCTCACGGTTTATCAGCATCCACTGACGCTGCTGGGCATCGGCTTTACGTTTGTGGCGCTGACAGGGATTTTCTTTAAGGAAGCGGTTTGCTTTAACCGACTCGAAACAAAGTTTTTAACACCGTTAGTGCCTGTGTTGCTACTAGGACATTTGACAGGTATTTTACCGTTGGCAATCGAACAAGGACTGCTAGTAGCCTGGGCTGTGTTGATGTTAATCTTTGCCATTCGTAAGGTGGTTCAGCCGATTCCGCCCGATATTGGCGACAAGAGCGTGTTTGAGTATTTGAAGCAAGAGCGATCGCCTGCTAATGCTGGCTAGGGAACCTAACCCTAAATTATGTGGGAGCACTTCATAAAGTGTTCCCACATATTTCCCACATATGTAGACCTCCTGCATGAATGCCTTTTTGAGGGCATGAATCGTTTCTCGGCTTCGTCGGGAAACAATTTACGCAGGAGGTCTAATCTATCGGATTGAAATAAGAAAGTTGCGGGAGGATAAGGAAGCGATCGCCTCCTTTCCTCCCAATTTTCCCTCTAGTGGGGAGACATAACAGGTTCCGCATCGGGCGACCATTCAGTGTGGAACGTACCGGGTTTGTCGGTACGCTCGTAGGTGTGTGCCCCAAAGTAGTCGCGCTGAGCCTGGGTCAGGTTCTGCGGCAGCGCGGCACGACGGTAACTGTCAAAGTAATCGAGCGACGCGCTAAACGCGGGAACCGGAATGCCTAGTTTCGCAGCGGTCATGATCACTTCGCGCCAAGCAGCTTGCCGATCTAGAATGGTTTGCTTAAACTCTGGAGCCAGCAACAGATTAGGCAGTGCTGGGTTTTCATCGTAGGCGTGCTTAATCTTGTTCAAAAAGCGTGCCCGAATGATGCAGCCGCCCTTCCAAATCCGCGCCATTTCCCCCAGATCAAGATTGTAGTTGTACTCCTGGGAGGCTTTGCCCAACAGCGCCATGCCTTGAGCGTAAGAGCAAATTTTGGAGCAGTAGAGCGCATCGCGCACCATATTTACAAAGGTTTTGGTATCGCCCTCGTAGGTTCCTGTTGGGCCAGTCAACTCCTTCGATGCTGCTACCCGCTCGGTTTTGATGGACGAAATAATCCGAGCATTCACAGCCGCAATAATAGTCGGAATACTGACACCCATCTCTAGGGCGCTCATCACCGTCCAGCGGCCTGTGCCTTTTTGCCCCGCTGCATCCATCACCAGATCTACCAGAGGTACTCCTGTATCGGGATCGATCTTCTTAAAAATATCGGCAGTGATTTCAATCAAGAAGGAATCAAGTTCATCGGTAGTATTCCACTCGGCGAAGATCTCATGCAATTCAGCCGCCGATAGACCCGCCACATTTCTCAGTAGATCGTAGGCTTCGGCAATCAACTGCATGTCGCCGTACTCAATGCCGTTGTGCACCATTTTGACGTAGTGCCCAGACCCACCAGGCCCAATGTATGTGACACAAGGCCCATCATCGACTTGGGCAGCAATTTTGGTAACGATAGGTTCAATTTCGCGATAGGCAGCTTCGGTACCACCGGGCATTAGGCTAGGGCCGTTGAGCGCTCCCTCTTCTCCACCGCTAACACCCATGCCAATGAAGCGTAATCCAGTCGATTCTAAGTCCTTGACGCGCCGTTCGGTATCTTCGTACAGCGAGTTACCGCCGTCGATAATCATGTCTCCTGAGTCTAGAAGGGGCTTTAGTTGGTCAATTACAGCATCAACTGGCCCGCCAGCTTTGACCATGATCATAATTCTGCGAGGGCGCTCTAGAGCTTGCACAAAGTCGGGCAGAGAGTAAGCTGCCACAAAGTTTTTGCCCTGTGCGCGGGTGTTCATGAACGCTTCTGTGACCGAGGCGGTGCGGTTGTACACTGCAACAGGAAAGCCGTTACGCTCAACGTTGAGCGCCAAGTTTTCTCCCATAACCGCCAGACCGATTAAACCAAAGCTTTGTGCCATAAAATTCGCCTACTTGTTTACTGCTGGTTACTGCTGGGACGATGTCTCAACGTAAATCGATGGGATGGGCTGATAAAGGTTCTGTAAACAGAGTAATCATCTTTTCCCAGAAGCAAGGTAGCTCAAAGATTTTCTTTATGCGAACGAGGAGGACTTGGTGGGTCAGGAGTTAGCGCAATGTGCAACCAAAAGTCTGAAAACCCAAGTCTCTCGTGGATCAGGCATCTTGCCTGACTGGTTTAGACGGACAAAATGCCCATCCCAAAAGCGGTTTGAGAAAATTGGGTAGTCCCAAATTGGTAAGGATTTTTTGATGGGCGGGCTTCGCCCGCCCATCAAAAAATCCTTACATTAATACCACTACCGAAAATTGAACATTGCGTGAGTTAGCAAATTTAGTCCAATATGCAGATCAACGAAGCGAAACTCTGGACTATAGACTATAAGCTCTAGGCTTAGTGGTGTACAGATACAGCCTAGAGTTTAGCGGTCAACGCCTCCTATTCGCCTAGTGTTCCAAAGCCCTCATGCAGCCAAAATACTCTATCGTTGTGCCGACTTACAACGAAGAAGCCAATATTTCTGAACTCTATCGCCGGGTTAGTGCCGTTATGGATCGACTGGATGGGTCGGCAGAACTCGTTTTGGTAGATGATGGCAGTCGCGATCGCACTCTACCGTTGATTCGACAACTGCGCGAATACGATTCTCGTGTTTGCTATCTCAGTTTCGCTCGCAACTTTGGCCACCAGATTGCTGTTACCGCTGGCTTGAATGCTGCACGAGGGCAGGTGGTTGTCACCATGGATGCTGACTTACAAGACCCACCCGAGCTGATTCTAGGGATGGTTCACGAGTGGCAGATGGGCTACCAGGTTGTCTATGCTCGCCGCACGCAGCGAAAACAGGAAGGTTGGCTTAAGCGCACTGCTGCTTATGGGTTCTACCGACTGCTGCGAACGCTAGCGGATGTAGAAATTCCGACCGATACGGGTGATTTTTGCTTGATGGATCGACGTGTTGTGGATTTGCTCAATGCGATGCCAGAACGCAACCGCTATATTCGAGGGCTGCGAGCCTGGGTAGGGTTTCGGCAAACTGCTGTACCGTTTGAGCGCGATCCCCGCTTTGCTGGAGAGGTGAAGTACACGTTTCGTAAGTCTTTGGCGCTGGCTATCAACGGGCTGGTATCTTTCTCAATTGTGCCCCTGCGCCTTTCTACTTACATGGGCTTAATTGCGGCGGCGATCGCCCTCCTGATGATGTTTCTAGTACTTTACTGGCGCGTTTTTGAACAAAAATCTCCGCTGACGGGGTTTGCGACCATTGCCCTGGCCATTTTCTTTTTGGGAGCTGTGCAGCTCATCTGCATTGGCATCTTGGGAGAATATATCGGGCGAATTTACGAAGAAGTTAGAGGTCGACCACTATATACGCTGGCAGAAACCGCAGGGCTTGAACCAGCGAGCGACAGCGGACGTGAAGGAATTAGACAATAGTGATGAAATCATAACCATTGAGGACTTCATTGAGGACTTCGCAGGCGCGGAACGCCCCAAAAAAATCATCCTCCGATTATGCAATAAGTAGGCGGGCGTAATTAAGCATAAAACCCTCAAAGTCTGCGCCGCCCGCTGCGCGGGCGGCGCAGACTTTGAGAATCTTGTTTTTATTTAAGTTGAACTACTTATAGCGGTAGCTATGATCAACTAGGATGCCTCCCTGTCATTCCCGCGCAGGCGGGAATCCATCTGCTCGATCGGTGCGGGGGTGGATTCCCGCCTGCGCGGGAATGACGCTGGCATGTCCTAAGCTTTATGACTATGGCCATACCACCATTTCAAAGACTATGAGGGGCGATCGCTGATAAAGTAATTTACTTGAGCGGTTTGGTCAGCCTTGAGTTGGCAGAGTCTCACGGGAAGGTTGCAACCAGGCATCAGGCCCCCTTCATCCTCAATCAAAATCGTATCAATTACACGTTCACCCGTACTGTGTGTATGCTCAAAACCGTTACTGTTACCGTACCCGGAACTACCTCTAATCTTGGCCCTGGGTTCGATTGTTTAGGAGCAGCATTAACACTTCGAAATCGGTTTCGATTTTCTGTTAAACAGGAAGCCAAAGAAGAAGACAGAGGCTCCGTACATATTCAAGTAACGGGCATAGAAGCTGATCGGGTCACTACCGACGACAGTAATTTGGCCTACCAGGCGTTCGCAAAGTTTTATCAACACATTGGTCAAGCTCCACCCTCTGTGCAGATAGAGATCCACTTAGAAGTGCCGTTAGCTAGAGGCTTAGGCAGCTCGGCTACTGCCATTGTTGGGGGAGTTGTAGGAGCGAACCTGTTAGCTAATTCGCCGCTGAGCCAAGAAGCTGTTATGGCTCTGGCGATCGCGCTAGAAGGCCATCCCGATAACGTAGTGCCAGCATTAATCGGGGGGTGTCAGCTAGCTGCATCGAGCGTAGATGGAACGTGGCAGGTTTGTCCTGTGCCTTGGCACTCAGATGTCATTCCAGTTGTCGCAATCCCCAATTTTGAACTGTCTACCGCCGAAGCCCGTCGCGTCTTACCCCAAACCTACAGCCGTGCCGACGCGATTTTTAACATGGCACACTTGGGTTTATTGGTGCGGGGGTTAGAAACAGGTTGTGAACCTTGGCTACGCGCCGCTTTGCAAGATCGCATCCATCAACCCTACCGTCAGTCCTTAATCCCCGGCTATGAGACTCTCCAGGCAGCAGCTATAGCTGCGGGAGCCTACGGTCTAGTTATTAGTGGAGCTGGCCCGACCTTGATGACATTGAGCCATGCTACCAATGCCCAGACCGTAGCAGATGCAATGAGCAAAACCTGGATGGCTCAGGGCATTGAGTCCAAGGCTCTCGTGCTAGCTATCGATCCTCAGGGCGTAATAGTCAGGGGATGAACCTGATTACCTCCCAATAGATTTTGCTGTTGCTGGAAGTAATGCCAGTGGATCATTTTGTCCAACACTCTCCTGAGCCTATTTCTTCTTTTGCAACATGCCCAAAATCTCCAGGGCGGCGCGATCGCATACACCGGGTTCTCCCATGGCTTGGCGCATTTTGGCGTAGTCGTCTAGCATTTGCTGGCGACGTTGAGGGTTGAGCAGTAGGTCTAAGGCAGTTTGGGTAATGTTAGCGGGGGTGGCCTGTTCTTGCAAAAACTCTGGCACAATCGGCTGCATCAACACCAGGTTGGGAGGCGACATGAATGGAATGGAGAAGCGCAGAACCTTGCGGGCGACCCAGGCGGTGATTGGATTAACTCGATAGAGCACGACTTGCGGAATGCCCATCAGCGCAATTTCGAGGTTGGCGGTGCCCGATTTGCTAATGGCTAGGTCGGCGGCGGCGATCGCCTGTTGCGATTGCCCGGTAACAAGGGTTGCCTGCAAGCCATACTGCTGAATGGCGTGTTCAATTGGGGCACGAAAGCATTCTAGAGACAGGGGAATCCAAAAGTGGGCGTGGGGCAGCTTGTCTTGAATTTGACGGGCAGCCGCACAAATGATGGGGAGTAACTGTTTAATTTCTTGTCGCCGGGATGCAGGTAGGAGGGCGATCGCAACTTGGTCGGGGGGAATTCCAAGCTGCTGACGCGCGGTGTCGCGGCTGGGGGCGGTGCTCAACTGATCGACCAGGGGATGGCCGACGTAGGTGACGGGTGCGCCCTTCTCTTGGTAGTAGCGTGCCTCTTCTGGAAAGATAGCCAGCAGGCGATCGGTAATGTCTACTACTTGCTGCGTGTTGCCGCCGCGAAACGACCAGACCCATTCTTGGGGCGCAATGTAGTACGCAACCGGAACGCCAGGAAGGTACTGGCGAGCGTAGCGACCAATGCGCGAGTTGGGGCTGAAGTAGTCGATTAAGACAATCAGGTCGGGTGGATATTGCTGCAAGTGTTGCTGAGCCTGCTTGTGCAGTCGCAAGGTTGGAATAACAAAGGGAATGGCTTCGATAATGCCAATCGACCCAATGGCGGCGGTGTGACCCAGCAGTGTTGCCCCGGTGGCAGCTATGCGATCGCCTCCCAGTGCCAGAATTTCTAGCTCTAGCCCCATCCGTGCTGCCTGCCGATACAGTGCCTCAATCAGGCGTGCCCCCTGCATGTCACCAGAGACTTCGCCCGTGCTGACAAAGATCCGCGCTTTCATTCCTCATCCTTGGCCAAATCCTTGGCCAGCCTGCGCCCCGGAATGGTGCCGCGCCGTCCTGGTAATTGGCTTTGCTTGAGAAATTGGTGCAGGTGCTGTAACGATTCCGTGTCAGGCAGCAGGTCAAATTGATCGAGCGCCTGCGGCAGCGATAATCCAGAGCGATACAGCAATCGAAAGGCTTTTTTGAGGGATTGGAAGGTTTTACCCCCGTCGGCTTCCATTAGACCAGAACGGCGTAGCCCCACTAAGTTGAGCGATCGCACCCGTGCCGGGTTGCCCTCCACCAGCATGTAGGGCGGCACATCGCGGTGAATCCGACTCATGCCTCCCACCATTGCCTGCCGCCCAATTTGCACAAACTGATGAATACCCAACACGCCGCTAATAGTGGCGCGTGACTCAATTCGCACATGCCCCGCCAGCGCCGTGCTGTTGGCAATCACCACCCGGTCTTCTATCACGCAATTGTGCCCAACGTGGACGTAGGCCATCAGCAAATTGCCGTTGCCAATTACCGTTGCCTCCCCTTCATAGGTGGCTCGGTTAATCGTGACATACTCTCGGATCAGATTATTGTCCCCAATCTTGACCTGGGTTTGAGAGCCGTTATATTTCAGATCTTGCGGCTCTAAGCCAACGGCGGCTCCTGCAAAAAATTGGTTATTGTTGCCAATTTCCGTTAAGCCGTCTAGCACAACATGCGGCCCAATTACTGTGCCAGCTCCCACTTTGACGCTGCCGCCAATCACGGCATACGCCCCCACCTGAACCGTGGGGTGCAGTTCAGCGCTGGGATGAATCACTGCCGTGGGATGGATCAGGGTAGTCAAGGTGTATTAATCCACCAACGAAAACATCAATTCGCCTTCTGCCGCAAGTTGTCCGTCTACTTCGGCACGCCCGTGCATTTTGCCAAAGCGGCGTTTTTTAACCCACAGCAGTTCCACCGTCATAATTAGTTGGTCACCTGGTACCACAGGCCGACGAAACCGTACCTTATCGATTCCAGCGAACATAAACAGCCCATCTTGAACATCTGCCATTTGAGTTAGCACGATGCCCCCAACCTGTGCCATCGCTTCTACAATTAGCACTCCCGGCATGATCGGTCGGCCAGGAAAATGTCCTTGAAAATGTGGCTCGTTGAAGGTGACATTTTTGATGCCGACAGCCAGTTTTTCGGGGACGAAGTCCACAATCCGATCGACTAGGGAAAAGGGGTAGCGGTGGGGCAGCAGTCTATGGATGTCCTCCACCTCGAACACAGTTTGTGGCGGTGTACCATTCGCTGCGGCCACTTCAGATTTAGGCTGCAGGTGAGGTGAGACAGGGTGGAGGTCAGTCAAAATGGACATGGGTTAAGGGGGTTACGCGTATAAAGTTACGAAAGCGCTTTGCATGACTCTGAACAGGTGGCGAACCATGTTGTTGAACAGACACGAATCGGCCTAAGCGTTAAATGAGACAGCAGCGATCGCCGCAGGGGTTGAAACAGTGGCAATTGACGCTAATCGACTTGCTAGCTCGACATGCAGATGATGACTAGCCTTGTAGGCCAGTACATGTGCCAGAGGCATCGTGCCCAGCAAACTTAAATCTCCTACTAAGTCTAAAAGTTTATGACGCACTGGCTCATTTGGAAATCTTAAAGGCGGATTTAGCCATCCTTCTTTACTACAGACTAAGGCATTCTCTAAACTACCACCCTTAATTAGCCCTATGGATCGCAGGTGCTCAATCTGGTGCGCTAATGCAAAGGTGCGGGCAGGGGCGATCGCCTGTTCAAACAGCTCATGCTGCGGCGACCAACTGATCCACTGATTCCCAATGGCGGGTAGAGCAAAATCAATCCCGTAGGTAAAGCGCAGCTCTGGAGCGGGGAGCGCTGCCACAAACGCATCTCCTTGGTAAACCCAGATGGGTTCACGCAGGGTGACCAGTGGACGTGGGACAACTTGAGAAATCACAGTAGCAGTGGCGATCGCATCTGTCCACAATTGGGCAGAGCCATCTAGCAGGGGCACTTCAGGGGCATCAATTTCAATCCGAGCATTGTCTACGCCCATACCAGCCAGCGCCGCCAGCAGATGTTCCACTGTTCGTACGCTAGCGTCACCGTCGAGCAGCTCTGTTGAAAGGGTGGTTTGGTGTACTCGGCCTACACAAGCCGCCACTCTGGGCGATCCTGGTAGGTCAACCCGCACAAAATATCGACCCTCGCCCGCCGCCGCTGGCAGCACCCGCACCCGTGACAACGTACCTGAGTGCAGCCCAAGCCCCGATTGCTCAAACTCCTTTGCCAACGTGTGTTGAACCTGATTTAGCAGCCCAGCAGACTGAGACGGAACAGCTTGAGTTCCTAAACTTGCCTCTTGCAACTGTACAATCACCTGCTCCATCATTCATCCTACAAACGCTACACCCAAGCCGTCCGTTCAAATCTGCTCTCTTTCAAGCGTGTTGTCTAAGCTTGATTGTCCGTAGGATAAAACGGTGCTGTACGAGCTATCCAATCCTACGGACAACAAACTCAGAACATTTCGTCGGCACGAATCCGGTTAGAATCGTTCGCCAATGCCGAAGTGAATGCGACTATCACCCTCATCATTCAAGGCGTAGTCTACTCGAATGGCACCGATGGGAGACTGAACTCGAACGCCAATCCCGAAACCAATGCCGCTGCCGGGTTTATCGCGAATCACGGCTGGTTCGCCGGGTACATCAGACCCGGTACCTAAATCGGTGCCAAAATCTACAAACAGCGCTCCACCCACAATCGAAAAAATGGGGAATCGATATTCTACGGTGCCCAAGACAAAAGCTCGTCCGCTACCCACTTCACCAGAATCATAGCCTCGAACCGAGTCGGTACCCCCCAACGAGAAAGATTCGTAGGGCGGCAAATCACCCAAAACAACCCCCCCTTGAACGTTAAACGCTAAGGTTTCGGCTCCCTCGGAAAACTCGGTAAAGTTGACAGGGAAGTAGCGGCTATAGCTGCCTCGCAGACGATTAAAGAAAATTTCGCCTTGCCCCACAGGAACCGATTGATCAGTGCTAAACCGCAGCGAATATCCACTCGTGGGGGTCAAGGCATTGTCGCGTCGATCTTGAGAGGCGCTGAACTGCAAAAGCAATAGATCATCGGTGCCGTCGCCACTAAAGCTAAGGTCGTTGCCCAATTCGTCTTGGGGAGCCAGATCACCGTCGCCGTCTTGAATCCGAATGTTTTGATACTGAAGACCCGCAGAGGCGCGCCAGCCGTTGTCTAAGGGACGGCCAAAGCTAACTCCGCCGCCCAATCGCCGCACACGAGGGCGATCGCCATTCGACAGTTCTACCTCTGTATCGCCCCCTTGAAACACCAGCGGAATCGAGCGCCGACTAAAGCCATTCACTGTGTAGGAGGTTCGGTATGGGTCTCCGGCAATCCAGGGGTCTGTAAAGTTGACATCAAAGAGCAAATCGCGCTCACCTAGCTGAATTTCGGCTCCCAAAGTTTGGTTGTTGCCACCCAAGTTTTGCTGTTGATAGCTAACGGTGCCAAATAACCCGCTGGCAGAGCTAACGCCTACCCCAGCCGCCAGAGAACCAGTGCTACGCTCTACCGCGTTGACGGTGACATCGACTTTGCGGGGGTCTTGCCCAGGGTTCAGCGTCACCTGCAAGTCATCAAAAATGCCCAGTGCAAACGCGCGCTGTAGATCCCGCTGAATCTCTTGCTGGTTGAACACATCCCCCGAACTCGATTCAAACTCTCGCGTAATGATGAATGGCCGAGTTCGCCCTTCGATCGGGTTGCCTTCATCGTCTACAGAGTCGCCATCAGCCGTAAGAAACTGCACCTGAATGTCTTCAATGATGCCTTCAGCCACCGCAAGCGTTACGGTACCGTCGGCACTGACTTGCGGCGCATCAATAATCTGGGCTAAGACGTACCCATTTTCTTGATACCACTCGTTAATAATGCGAATGCCAGTTTGCAATCGGTTGAGGTTTAGGGTGGTGCCATACTGCGGCGAAAAGGCATCATCAACCACGCTTTGGGGCAACACCTGATTGCCCTCTACGCGCACAGTAGTCAAGACGGGGTTGGGCTGTACCGCAAACGTCACCCGAACGCCTAGGGGAGTATCTTCGGGTAGAGCCTGCACGTTTGCAAAATAGCCTGTAGCGAAGACAGCATTAATGTCTTGCTGAAGCTGCGATCGCGTGGTGGTAAACCCTGGCCTGGTCTGAATGGCGTTGTAGACCTCTGTTTCCAAATCACCCGTCACCCCGGTAACCACTACCTCTGACACCAGCACGCGCGGTTCTTCAGCCGCAGGCGCAGTGGGGTCTGGAGCGGGAGCAGGCGTAAAGGGAGGAAGCTGAGGGGGGACATTGGGATTAGGGGTTGGTGCAGGAGTCGGCACTTGGCTGACGGGCATCGAATCAGAACCCGTTGCGGCCTCTTCCAGAAAAGCAGAACCGTCTGGGGTGACAGCTTCACCCGCCAAACTCTCAACCGCGACTAGGGCTGGGGCACCCTTGGCTAAGACAGGCAGTTCAGACCGCTCAGACTGCTCAGGCTCGGCGATCGCCCTCTCTATCCTTTCAGACGCATTCGTTACCAATGGGTTAGTGGGCGCATCCGCTGCGACAGCAGTCTGATGGGTTGCAGAAGCTGAAACTACAGGCAAGTCGTTACCCATCGCCGACTGATCCGCTACGGTTAACAGCTCAACAGATGGTAGCGTTTGGGCAATTTGTAGCGGAGTCTGAACAGCTTGAGGAAAAGAGGCAGGGCGATCGCCCGGTACCCGACTAGAGACAAGCGGATTCACCAAATCTAAATCGCGAACCGTTCCAGAACCTTGCTCAACGGCTCTGGGTGCTTGAGCCTCGGCAGGTTTCAATGTCCCAAATACAGTTGACGCAGCCAAGGCTGCCAATAAAACAGGAGAAAAACGCATAGTCTTCACACTTTCACACCACAACCCGTTACCGCAGGCTCAAGCAGCATACCAGACCGGAACCATCGGAGAATCCGTCCAAGTAGACCGGAGCAATTTTACAGCATTATTGCCTACCTTCCTAAAAAACTTGTGCCAGTACCCGCTCTAGCACCCGCTGATAGGCTTCTTCTACCTGCCCCAAGTCCCGCCGAAAGCGGTCTTTGTCCATCACCCGACGATTGGGATCAGACTCGGCCTGATTCCACAGGCGACAGGTATCGGGGCTAATCTCATCGGCCAAAAGAATGGTCTGCTGCTGATCTAAGCCAAACTCTAGTTTGAAATCCACCAGCGTAATTCCGCACTTGTCGAAAAACTCTGAAAGTACCGTGTTAACTTGCAACGCCATTGTGCGTAGCTGCTCTACCTGTGCGGGGGTTGCCAGATTGAGCAATTGCAGGCGATCGCTCGTCAACAGCGGGTCTCCCAGCGCATCGTTTTTGTAATAGAACTCTACCAGTGGCGGGGTCAAACTAGTTCCTAGCTCTAGCCCAGTCTGTTGACAGAGACTACCCGCCGCAATGTTCCTGACTACCACTTCTAACGGCAAAATCTTGACCGCTTGCACTCGCATCGTATTGGGCGTTGGGCAATCTATGAAGTGGGTAGCGATGCCCCGCGTCTCTAGCAGGCGAAATAGGTGCTGCGACATGGCACAGTTGATCGCCCCCTTACCAGAGATGGTGCCTCGCTTCTGAGCGTTAAATGCGGTGGCATCGTCTTTAAAAACCGTCAACAAAATATCTGGATCGTCGGTGGTATAAAGAATCTTGGCTTTGCCTTCGTAGAGCTTTTCAGGAGTAGTCATAGTAAAAAAATAGAGTATTCAAACGGGGTTTGAACCATCAATCTTCCAAACCCTCAACCAGATGAATGCTAAAGCAAAGCGTCCCTATTCTACCGAGTTGGTGAGGCTGATAACTCTAAACCCAATCACCCACTATTCTTTGGTAGTGGTATTGAGGTAAGGATTTTCAGATGGGCGGGCTTCGCCCGCCCATCTGAAAATCCTTACCAGTTTAGGACTACCTATTCTTTTTGCAGCGCGGGCAAAGTATGCCCGTTTAACCGAAGTGGTGGCTCCGTAATTCCGTTAAAATACAGATTAAGGTTTAGTTAAGAGTAGGCTAATATTAAAGCTCACAGCAGTCCTTAGATTCAGTCCTTTTGCGCCACTAAATCGTTTCTTGGCAAAGTTGGAAACGATTCAAACCAGAAGTCTAAGTAGTTCAACCTAAATAAAAACCAAATCCTAAAACCCTGCGCCGCCCGCTGCGCGGGTGGCGCAGGGTTTTAGGATCTTATATTTACTTAAGCCCACCTACTTACTCGTTTAGACTTAGATCTAGGGTTGATATCTGTGATAGTTCTTTACTTAAGTGGAAAAAGCTATGGCAGACCATTCTGATTTTTTGTATCCTCGCAGTCGTTACTACGGCACGGTTAAGCCAGAGAACTTGGTATTTAACGCGAACCTGCAAGAATTTTCTCATCGCGCTGGTTTACTGTGTGGGCTAGAAAGTAATGGGAAACTGACACCTGAAGAAACCTACAAAGAGTTGAAAACCCTCTGGAAAAAGCTTAAACATTCCAAAAAGCAGTTGGGGATTGGAGCCTCTCCATTCCAGACAGATGGAGAGTCGGCGGATGAAGGATGACGCTAAGTAGTTCAACCTAAATAAAAACAAGATTCTAAAAGTCTGTGCCGCCCGCGCAGCGGGCGGCACAGACTTTTAGGGTTTTACGTTTATTTACGCCCACCTACTTAGCTCTCCCCAGTAAACGCATCTGGAATGTATCGCTGAAGGGTGAGCTGATAGCCTGCGATCGCCACTGCTGACCTAAGTTGAATAGGTTCTGTAATCTGAATTGGTTGCAGGGGCGATCGCCTCGTCTGTTTTGGCAGAGGGGGTGCTTCCGCTTGAGGCATAGACTGGGCGATGCGCTGTGGGGCGCGGGGTAGGACGCGGCTGTGAACTAAGGCGACATCAAAGCGGCAGGGCAGATCTGCCAAATCAGGATATTCAGCCAGAAATAGGGTGGCGGTTTTCCAAAGCTTCTGCTGTTTTTGGGGGGTGAGAGCGAGCAGCCCGTCTTCATCCCAGTTGCCCCGTCGGCGTGCCTTTACTTCGACAAATGCTAGCAATTGGGCAGCCGTTGGGGCAAGCGGCAGGGCGACTAAGTCAAGTTCGCCCGAGTGGGCGATTGAGTCAAGTTCGCCCGAGTGGGCGACTAAGTCGAGTTTGCCCGAGTGGGCGACTAAGTCAAGTTCGCCCGAGTGGGCGACTAAGTCAAGTTTGCCCCAGTGGGCGATTGAGTCAAGTTTGCCCCAGTGGGCGACTAAGTCAATTTCGCCCCAGCGGCAGCGCCAGCGACGATGCAAAATTTGCCATCCGTGTTGAATCAGCCATTGAGCGACGAATGCCTCTGCTATGTTGCCCAGATCAGGCGTGGCATCCAGATTCCTAGGGTCAAGGTTGGGAGGGCGATCGCTCACAGGAAGTACCAGAAATCACGCAAATTGGTTCTATCGTTCATGATCCTGGCCGGAGGCTGTGCAGCAACATCTCAAGCTTAAGCATTCACGGTAGTATCAAGCTAGACTAAATCCCCTGGACTTTTATGACCACGTTGTTGCGCTTACTCCGAACCGTTGTGCTGTCGGTTGTTTTTTGCATCAGTTTGATGGGAGCGATCGCCATCGGTTCTCCCCTAACCGCTGGAGCGGTTGAGTTCAATAAAGAAATTCTGGTGAACTCCGACTTTTCGGGACAGGTGTTGACCGATGCCAGTTTTACTAAAGCAAATCTACGCAATGCCAACTTCAGCAACACAGATTTGCAGGGCGTTAGCTTCTTTGGCGCAAACCTGGAAAGCGCCAATTTAGAAAACGCGAATCTGATCAACTCAACCCTCGATTCGGCTCGATTGGTGCGGGCAAATTTAACGAATGCAGTTTTAGAGGGGGCGTTTGCGTTTAACGCTAAGTTTGATGGAGCTACCATCGAAGGCGCAGATTTTACCGATGTGCTGCTGCGGAATGATGTGCAGACTCAGCTCTGTGCAAAGGCTCAGGGTACCAATCTCGTTACAGGGCGCAAGACCTACGACACGTTGGATTGTGCCTAACCGGAAACCGCTGCTACAGCTCTACAAACTCGCCAACCCAGGGGCTTTGTGCCAGATCGGCAAAGCTGGTTAACCGTTGTTCCCGATCGAGAGCTTCTATCCGCTGGGTTTCTAAATAAATTTGCTGTTGGTGAGACTGAGCTAATTCAGGATCGGCGGCACAGTCTGTTTTTTGCCACAGATCCAGAAAATGGCGGCGGCGCTTCTCGCACATGACTCGCTCCATACAGGCGATCGCCCCTCTAATTACCAACGCTGAGCGCCGCAGGTCATATTGGGTTTTTTCGTCGAGTTGCAACAGAGAATACAGCCGCTCTAAGAAATCTGGCTGCTCGCTGACACGGTCTTGCAGCAAGGAAAGTAGATCGGGAGTGAGCGGTGCCGCAGGGGATGGGAGGTTCCAGATATCAGTGGGGACTGAACTGGACTGATCTCGACGACTGCCAATTTCACCCTGGTCAACTGTAAAGCTTGGATTGTCGGAGTCTGGAACGATTGGCTGGGTAACTTCTAAAATCTGCTGCCACAGCACGCGATGGTGAGAAATGCTGAAGTCTAAATCGCGAGAGTCTAAGGCATCTTGGATTTGTTCCCGGCAGGCGGGCATGTGCAGGTAAAGGCGCAGCAGTTGGGCTTCAGATTCTTCTAGCAGCGTGCGATCGCCTTTGGTCTGCCATTTTTGCGATCGCCCATGCCAGCGCTGCCCCCGCACCTGGGTGCGAAGGTCGGCTTCGAGCTGCACGGCCAAACGACCGTTGCCCTGGCTTAACAACTCGGCACAGCGATGGATGTAGTGGGTGCGAAGGCTGGCGTTGGGCAGGCTGCCCAAGAGCTGCGCCACGGCCTGGGTGCTCTGCTGAAATTGGTCGGACTGGGACAAATCTTTGCTGGCTAACATCTGCTGAATTTGCCAGTCTAGCCACAGCGGCGCTGCTTGCACTAGGGCTTGGTAAGCAGCGGCAGAATTGTTTTTCAGAAACTCGTCTGGGTCTTTGCCCTGAGGCAGGGTCAAAATCCGCAGTTGCACTTCGCCTTTATAGGCCAGGTCGGCCAATTCACCAATGGCGCGGCTAGCGGCCTTTTCGCCAGCGGCATCGGCATCAAAGTTAAAGATAATTCGCTTGGACTCGGTGTAGCGCAGCAGCAGCTTAATTTGGGGCAGGCTGAGGGCGGTGCCCAAGGAGGCGACGGCGTTGCCGATGCCTGCGGCATGGAGGGCGATCGCATCAAAGTAGCCCTCGACGACAATTGCACCGTCGTCTTTGGCGATCGCCGCCCGCGCTCGATCCAACCCGTATAGCAGTTTGCCTTTGTCAAATAGCTCGGTTTCCGGTGAGTTAAGGTACTTGGGCTGCTCGTCTGTCAAAGTTCGGCCGCCAAACCCAATCACTCGCCCTTGTAAATCGTGAATGGGAATCATCAGGCGATCGCGAAAACGATCGTAATAGCCACCCCCCCCTTGCCGAGGGACAACCATGCCCGCCTGTTCAACCAGGTCTACGGGATAGCGCTTTTGCTCAACCAGGTAATTGTGCAGCGTCTGCCAGCCACCTGGCGCGTAGCCCAACTGAAACTGTTGAATCGTATCTGTCGTCATCCGACGCGCGTCTTGCAAATAGGTGAGTGCAGCAGCTCCCTGGGGTTGATGCAGAGCGTGTTCATAGAATTTTGCGGTAATCGCCAAAATTTCGTAAAGCTGTTCTCGCAGAGAAACCTGGCGCTGTAGTTCTTGCCGTTCAGCCGGCTCAAGCGTTTTAATCGATACCTGGTAGCGGCGCGCCAGCTCTAGCACCACTTCCCCGAAAGGCTGTTTACCCAATTCCATTAAAAACTTGATGGCATTGCCCCCAGCTCCGCAGCTAAAGCAATAGTAAAACTGCTTGCTGGGACTAACGCTGAAGCTGGGCGACTTGTCGTCATGAAAGGGACATAGCCCTGTAAAGTCTTTGCCCTGCTTACGCAGCACCACATGCTCTGACACCACGTCTACGATGTCGGCGCGCTGCTTGACCTCTTCAATAGTGTCGGGGTGAAGACGAGGAAAGGACATGGGAGGAGAGAGTAAGGGGGAAGAGAGCAGGATGAAGAGAGATTTACTAAGGATTGCAAATTAATTAACCTGTAATCTTTTTTTGGAAGTGCCGCGCTCCGCGCGGCACTTCCAAAAAAAGATTAGGTTTTATTTTGTACGCAATCCTAAGAACGAAGATGAGGTCGCTAGATTGAGTCTGATTTCTTAATTGTGCTGCTTTTTGAGGAAGAGCTGAGGATATTTTGAGAAGAATCTAGAGGGTAATACTCTAGAAAAAGTGCTGTATTTTTTCACCACATGCCCTACGGAATAGGGTAGTGGTATTGATGTAAGGATTTTTTGATGGGCGGGCAAAGCCCGCCCATCAAAAAATCCTTACCAATTTAGGACTACCCGGAATGGTTAAAGGTGGGGAAAATGGATCAAATGCTTAGTTTTCCGCTAATCTACCAACTTAGCAGCCGCGTGTGGCAGATCTTGCCTGAAGGAGGGCGATCGCGATTTACCGCTCTTTGAGGGCTATCGTTAGTTTAGCCACCGCCGCCATTGCCACCGCATAAAGGACGCAGACCTATGGGACGTATTTTTATCTCAGCCGGACATGGCGGCACAGAAGGATCGGGGATCGATCCGGGGATTGTGGTCGCAGGCACCACAGAAGCCAGAGAGATGATTTTAACGCGAGATCTAGTCGTATCTGAATTGCGATCGCGTGGATTTGAAGTGCTGGCTACCCCTGACGACCTCAGCATGTTGCAGTCAATCGCCTGGATTAATGCTCGCGCGATTGTCGGCGATGCAGCCTTAGAAATCCACGGCGATGCGTCGGGAAATCCTGCCGTGCGAGGAGCCAGCGTTTTTTTTATTCCCAACAACGATCTGCGTAAGGCCCACGCTGAACTGTTGCTGCTGGCACTCCTGCGCCGCGTATCGCAGATCCCCAGTCGGGGCGCTCGCCCGGATACTGATTCAGGCACAGGCATTCTGGCCTTTTGTCGCCAAGTGTCGGTGCCTTCGTTACTGATGAATATTGGGTTTCTCACTAGCCCCGACGATCGCACCGTCATTCAAAATCGTCGTCGCGATGTGGCATTGGGAATTGCGGATGGGTTGGCATCGTGGAGTCGCGCCCTATCTGGCCAATCCCCCAATCCAGAACCGACTTACCCCACCATCGATATCAGTATTAACGGAGGAATTTATGATGAGCAAGGCGTTATTGTCAACGGAAACTCTTACATTCCGATTGATTTAGTCGATCGGCTTGGGGTTGACCTGAGTCAAGCCTCCGATATTCGGCGCATCGTGTATCGCAATATTGTGTACGTGAAGGCGATCGAACTACGCCCCTTCAACATTGCAGTCAGTTGGGATGCGACCACTCGCACCATCACGTTGCAAAATGCCACCCTTTGCCCTGGCCAAATCGATCGCATTATGGGGGTTGGGCAAACTAGCGAGCTGCAAATGATGATGTTCCTCAAAAGCAACAATGAGGGAGCCATCAGCCAGTTTCCAGATATCCCCCGGCTATATCGCGAGGAGGGCATGGTTGAAGGCGTGAACTACGATATTGCATTCTGCCAAATGTGTATTGAAACTGGCTTCCTTCAATTTGGGGGCAGCATCAGGCCAGATCAAAATAATTTCGGCGGACTGGGTGATGCGGCAGGCACTGCCGATGGAGCCATTTTTCCCAGTGCTCGAATTGGGGTAAGGGCACATATTCAGCACCTTAAAGCCTATGCCAGCACTGCTCCACTCGTACAGGGATTAGTCGATCCGCGCTTCCGGTTTGTGGCTAGAGGAGTTGCGCCGCTGGTAGGGCAGTTGAGCGGTCGCTGGGCGGCCGATCCCCAATATGGCGATAAAATCACCTCTCTCGTGAGGCGGCTATACGAGTCGGCAGGGATTCTGTAATGTTCGCCAGCCGTAGCGTCTTTACAAAGATTCAGACTTAAAGACCTGGGCTTAGCCTAGGTCTTTAAGTCTGAATTTTGATCTTACTTGACTGGCGATCGCCATAAAACAAGCTACTTGCTTCACCAATCGCAAGCCACCGACTAGCCGATACCCACTGTAATACACACAGACTTAAAGGGGATCGGCCTAAAATTTAGGCTCAAAATGCCAAATCTAACCCGTGTGAGTCTGGCATCTAGAGCCTAGAGGTACCTATTTAGATTTGAGCGTGATGCCACTACGCTTAAAGTCCGGGCAAGTTTAAACCGCCCGTCAATTCTTCCATGCGTTCGCGCATAGTGGCGGTGGATTTGTTGTAAGCATCTTTGGTTGCTGCTAGTACCAGGTCCGACAAAACTTCAGCACCTTCGCTTAACACATCAGGAGAAATTTCTACGCGACGGGGTTCTTGGTTGCCACTGAGGACGACCTTTACCATGCCGCCACCCGCTTCACCCGTAATCTCCATCATTTCCAGCTCTTCTTGAAGCTTCTTGGCACCTTCTTGAACTTGCTGAGCTTTTTTAAATGCTTCAGTCAGCTCCTTCATTTTGCCAAGCCCAAAGCCGCCGAATCCCTGTCCTTTCGTCATAACGTCTCGTTGTGAGTTGTTCTAAATAATGCTCGAATTATAAAACTTTAGCACTTTGATAGTGGTATTGATGTAAGGATTGTTTGAAGCGCAGGCTTCGCCCGCCCGTCAAACAATCCTTACATCAATACCACTACCGTCAGGTCTATTAAGTTAGATTGAGCGACTTATCGTATTGTGAAGAAACTGGGGTAGTCCTAAATTGGATAAGGCGTTTAGGCTCCGTACGCAGTTCACGAGCCTAAGCGGAAGAGATGAACCGATCGCAGCATTGAGGGTAAATCGGGCGCACTGGAACCTTTGGATTCGGTCTCAGAGTCTCTAAACTTAGTCCTTAATTTATTGAGTGTCGTTACAACAGTACGGGTTAAGTATTCATGCAGTGGAGTAAACAATGGGCGCAGTTAGCTGCTTCAGAGCGCTTCCATCAGCTCTTGGTTTTGTTGGCAGCGGGTTGTTTAACTACAATGACTGGCAGCATCACCGCGCCCGTTTTTCCAGAAGTTATTCGGGATCTGCAAATCGACCGTTCCTGGGCGGGGATTTTAGTTAGCGTTCATGCACTGACAACCGCAGTGTTTACTCCTATTTTTGGCATCTTGGCCGATCGCATAGGTAAACGCAAGGTGCTGCTGCCTACGCTGGCGCTGTATGCCGTGTTTGGCGCTTCAACGGCGTTTGTGCAAACCCTGCCGCTGTTGCTGTTGACGCGGGGTTTAGTAGGGGCAGCCAGTGGGGGCATCGCGGCAGCTACGATTGGCATGTTGGGCAGTATGTATGAGGGAGAGCAGCGATCGCGTATTTTGGGCTACGCCACCAGTGCAATGACCTCAGTGGCAATTTTGTTTCCCTTAGTTGGCGGCTGGGTGGGGCGCGAGCACTGGCAACATACCTTCTATCTTTACGCCTTGGGCATTCCCCTGGCGGCGATCGCCTTATTTGTCTTCACCCCCACCTCCTCCGATCAGCAGGCAGGGCTGATCGGAGAGGGGCAGGGTCGTCAGTTGTTGGGGGTGGTGCGGCAGCGCGATGTGCTGACGCTATATCTGTTCGTGGGGGCGGCAGCGCTGATTATGAACGCTACCGTGGTTTATGCGCCGCTGTATCTCAAAAGCGCTATTGATGCCGATCCGACGGTCAACGGGATTGTGCTGGCTATGAGAGCGGCGGGTGCGGCTCTCAGTGCAGCGCTACTTGCCAGTCGGTTGGCGAAACGATTTCGGCAAAAAGGAGCGATCGCCCTTGGTTTTTTGTTGATGAGCGTTACCATTTTCAGCATTCCCTCTCTTACCCAGCTCTATCTCATCATTCCGGTTGCGGCACTGTTTGGGGTGGGTTTTGGCATTATTACGCCTAATCTCTACGACTTATTAGCTGAGTTGGCTCCGGCAGAGCTACGGGCTAGCGTGTTGGCGATCGGTACAGGCTTTAACGCCCTTGGACTGTTCGTCTCCCCGGTGATTCTGGGACCCATTTGGAAAAATTTCGGGTTTCCGCCTGTGTTCTATCTCGCCGCTGGCATTGCGATCGCCGTCAGTTTTCTGAGCCTAACTCAACTAGGTCAGGGGAAATCGTTCAAACGAATTCTTTAGACCTCTTGTGTAGACGGCTTCAAATCAAAGCTATAGATAAAAGGCTACAGATAAAAGGCACCTCACCCGAAAAACCAAGAAAGTTGAATAAATTTGCAGGCGCGGAGCGCCTGCAAATTTATTCAACTGCGTAAGTCCCATCTACTTCAAAATGGCCTCAAACTGCTTCTCCCAGTCTTCATGGTTGCCTCGTGCCACTTGTACGATAGGCGATAGTGAAATGACTGTACAGGCTAGCCAGTTGACCAACGATAGCGGAAATCGTAAGGGACGGGCAATATCTAAAAACAGTACTACGCGGTAATCGTTGGTGTCATTCCACACCTCATGGTAGTAAGTATCGTCAAATAGCAAGCTCTTGCCTTCTTCCCAATAGGCAATTTGATCTTCAATGCGAATCCGACAGGCTTCTTTGGGTTCGGGTACCTTTAACCCCAGATGGTAGCGAATCAGGCCTTTGTGCTTGCCGCGATGTTCGGGGATGTGTTTGCCCGGAGCCAAAATTGAAAAGAAGGCGACCTTTAATCCAGGAATTTTCTCTAGCAGCTTGGCCGTTTCGGGGCAGCGATCGCAGTTTTGTTTAGATTTAAAGCCAAAGGCACAAAAGAAAAACGTCTTCCACAAATTGTCATTGGCAATGCGACTCTGGCGCGGCGAGATGTCCTGAAAATTAGGCAGCGCATCCGCATACTCCATTACCTCGTCCAATTCTTCCCGAATGACCTTCCAGTTGGCTTCTAGCAGGTCTACCCAAGGAAATTGCTCTTTACTGAAGAAAATCGATTCGCCCACCTTGGAGTACTGAGGAACCAGACTTTCTATCTTTTGAATCACTGCGCTCAACACACCGTTCATGTCACCACTTACCTTTCGCTATCTAAATTCATTGGGACTTATGCAGTTGTTCATTGGGACTTATGCAATTAAATGATGTTGCGGGCGCGCCGCGCCCCGCAACATCATTTAACTTTTTTGGTTCTTTGTTTGGGATGCGTAAGTCTGATTCATAATTCGATTCAAACCGTACCATCTTTAAGCAGTATTCTAGACGGGCTGTTTATCAGATCTCCTGAGTGAATCGTTTCCCGGCATCTCCGGGAAACGATTTACGTCCTCAAAAAAGCATTCATGCAGGAGGTCTATTGTTTGAAAAGTTCGTGTAGCAGAGCTGTCAAACAATAAACGACCTAATTTAAACCACGGCTAACCGCTTCCTGAATTCACCGAGAATCGATTCAAACCAGAGACTTACTCGTTGTAACCTCCAACTCCTGCTCCATTAGCACCTCTTGCTCTACCACTAACCCCGCCAAAAAGTGTCGATCTTCATTGATATGGGGAAACTTGAGCTGGGCTTCGGGAATACCACGCTTGAGCAATCGCTGGCGAATCGTGTCAAAGCTGCCAGAGGCCAGGATGCGGAGCCGAGGGGGAGGCACTTGATCGCGCCGTTTGACCTCGTAAGAAACATGAATCTCCTTCAGCCGCTGGTCAAATTGTCGCAGAAACGCTTGAGGATTAGCGAGGCGTTGTCCAACGGGTAGCTCGATATTAACCAGGTAGTGGGGCGGCACTTCTTGTTCGGAAAGGGTAATGCAGAAATTTTCTAGCGGCAGGTTAAAATCTTGCTGGAGTAGCTGCATTACCTGAATGGCGTGGAATTCGGTCGTTTTTTCGGTGGTAGACGAGAGCAGCCCGCCCAGCCGATGCCGAAATACAATGACAGGCGTTTGGTTATAGAAGCCTAAAACTTCCACCACATCCCCATTATCGTAGCGATAGAATCCGTTGTAGCTAGTTACTAAAATGCGGTAGCGATCGCCCACCACAACCTCAGACGGCAGCAGCGTTTTGGGTTGGGCTTCGCCCCATTGATCTTCGGGGACAAACTCATAAAAGCCGCTCTCTAGTGCCAAAACAACGCCATCGCGGTCAAGGTCATGATAGACCCCAAAGGTGGCTTCAGCCGACGCATAGATGCCCCCAAAAATGGGAGTGTTGCCAAAGTATTGAGGAAACCGCTCAAAGTAAAAATCAGAGGTGCCACCTCGTGCAGTCACCACAAGCGACAGATCGGGCCATGCCAGGTTGGGAGTCAGCCGACCAGCCGTTTTAAGCATGCGGTGGAGCTGAGCAGCGCGCTGGGGTGCTGGCGACAGTTGCCGCTGCAATTTGACCCGGAGATCGGGTTCTAGCACCAGCCACGGGGCGATCGCGCCCATTTCCAAATCGTGGATTAGGTCTTCGGCATAGCATTCCAAGTAGTCACACAGCCGCAGTGCCATCACGGGGAACGTAGCGCCAATCATGCCCAAGTTAGGATCTCGCAGGGCAAACAGCAGGCAGAGATAATGGCGTGCCAAACTATCTGAGACTTGCAGAGCTTCGTAGGGGTGGGCAAAAATCTGCCGATAGATCGAGTTGCTCAGCCGCACGGCGCTAACGCTGACTGGGCCATATTCGATACCGCCACTGGTGTGACCCAAGATTTGTACCGAACTGGTCATCAGCATTTTACCAAGCGATCGCCCGCGCTTGGCCGCCGCCGCCGCCGCAAACCCCAGGCTAACTTGATTGGCTCGCGCCAGCATCCGACGCGATCGCTTCGTAACAGGAATAAGCTTTTGCTTACCCGTGCTCCCGCTAGTCAGATTAAGGTAAATAACCGGGTCGGGCGTAAGCACGTTGCGATCGCCCCCAGCCACACGTTCCACATAGGGTTCGTAGGCACTGTAGGGAAAAATCGGTACTTGCTGCCGAAACGCCTCCACCGAATTGATTTGCGATAATTGCAACTGGCGACCCAATTCAGTATCTTGATAAGCCCGTAGCAGGGTTAGTAAAAATCGCTCTTGCGTCGTCGCTACATTCTGAGTTTTTTGAACAAACGTATTCTTTGCCTGCTTTGCAACAATTGTTGCCAGAGACAAGAGCAAACTTGCCATGAATTACCGTCTCACACCACGTAACTAACTTGTAAATTTTCACCGTTAAACGGTGAGGAAACTGTAGCACTAAAGCATTTCCCCAATCTGAGAAATGCTCTAGCTCTTAAATCGGCGAAGAAACTGATTGAAAAGGTTCGCTGTTTGGGCACAACGCGCACGTAAAGCCAACCGCTTCCAAAAACCTCTTGGCTCTCTGTTCCGAACAACCAGGATTGGATATTATAGCCATAGTCATAAAGCTTAGGACATGCCAGCGTCATTCCCGCGCAGGCGGGAATCCACCCCCGCACCTATCGAGCAGATGGATTCCCGCCTGCGCGGGAATGACAGGGAGGCGTCCT
>Ga0105046_10000682_pt1 | contig 48997 bp, 42 predicted proteins | sample MAT03_FD_78385 | JGI IMG/M metagenome (GOLD analysis project Ga0105046, IMG submission 78385) | Freshwater microbial communities from Lake Fryxell liftoff mats and glacier meltwater in Antarctica - MAT-03 (megahit assembly) | ecosystem: Environmental > Aquatic > Freshwater > Ice > Liftoff... | reverse complement strand
TCACATCGGCGTCAGCCAGCGCCGCGTTGAGCGCCTGGTTCACTTTGGCGGTCAGCTCGGCGTTCATGCCCTTGGGGCCATACACACCGAACCAGGTCACCGATTCGAAGCCCGGCAGCGTCTCGGAAACGGTGGGCAGATCCGGGGCCAGCGCCGAGCGCTTGAGGGTGGTCACCGCCAACGCTCGGAGTTTGCCGTCCTTGACATGCGGCATGCCCGTGACAAACGAATCAAACAGCACATCCAGCTTGCCGCTGATCAGGTCCGGCATGGCCAGCGCCGTGCCGCGGTAGGGAATGTGAAGAATGAACGTGCCGGACTGCGCCTTGAAGTACTCGGTGGTCAGGTGCACGATGGTGCCGTTGCCGCTGGAGGCATAGTTCAGGCGCCCCGGGTTCTTGCGCGCATGGTCGATGAACTCCCGCATGGATTTTGACGGCGACGAATTGGGCACCAGCACGATGTTGGGCGAGCTGGCGACATACCCGATGGGCGTGAAATCCGTCTCGGCGTTGTAGGGCATTTTCGGGTTGATGGCCGGGCCTATGCTGTGGGTGCTGGAGGTTGCCAGCAGCAAGGTGTACCCGTCTGGCGCGGCCTTGGCCGCCGCATCGGCGCCTATAGTGCCGCCGGCGCCCGGCCGGTTGTCCACCACCACGGTCTGGCCGATTTTTTCACCCAGCTTTTGCGACAGCGCACGCGCAAGGATGTCGGTCGCTCCGCCCGCCGGGAAGGGCACGATCATGCGTATGGGCTTGCTGGGGTAGGCCCCGCTGGCCGCCGCCGCCGGCGCAGTCTGTGCGAGCGCGGAGAAGGCGGTGGCAAAGGCCCATCCCGCGATAATGATGTGTGTACGTTTCATCCGGTAGATTGTGAACGATTTTGTCTATCGGCGACGGCGCGGGCGGAGCGCCACCGCCGGTTCAGGGGCGAAAAAAAAGGCGCCCGCAGGCGCCTTTTTTGGCATGCAGAAGCATCAGTCGGGTTCGACAAACGCCTCTTCGCGCTTCTTTTTGATCGATGGCAAGAGCACGATCAACAGCAGCAAGCCCCCGGCCGCGAGCAACCCGGCCGACAGCGGACGCGTGACAAACACGCTCCAGTCGCCCCGCGAGAGCAGCAGGGCCCGGCGCAGGTTTTCTTCCATCATGGGGCCCAGGATAAAGCCCAGCAGCAAGGGCGCAGGTTCAGCCCCCAGCTTGATGAAGATGTAGCCGATCACGCCGAAGATGCCGACCATCCAGATGTCCCACGTGTTGTTGTTGGTCGAATACACACCAATCGCACAGAACAGCACAATCGCCGGAAACAGGTAGCGGTAGGGAACGGTCAGCAGCTTGATCCAGATGCCGATCAGCGGCAGGTTCAGGATCACCAGCATGGCGTTGCCGATCCACATCGAGGCGATCAGGCCCCAGAACAGCTCGGGGTTGCTGGTCATGACCTGGGGACCGGGCTGGATGTTGTGAATCGTCATGGCACCGACCATCAGCGCCATCACGGCGTTGGGGGGAATACCCAGCGTGAGCAGCGGAATGAAAGAGGTCTGCGCTCCGGCGTTGTTGGCCGACTCGGGCCCGGCCACGCCGCGGATGTTGCCCTGACCAAAGGGCACTTCGCCGGGCTTCATCTTGATCTTCTTTTCAAGTGCATACGCAGCGAACGCAGCCAGCAAAGCGCCACCGCCGGGCAAAATACCGAGTGCAGAACCGAGGAAGGTGCCGCGCAGCACCGCAGGCACCATGTTCTTGAAATCCTCTTTGGTCGGCATCAGTCCGGAGACCTTGGCCGTAAACACTTCGCGCTCATGCTCAGGCTGAGCCAGGTTGCTGATAATTTCGCCGTAGCCGAACACACCCATGGCAATCACGATAAAACCGATGCCGTCTGTCAGTTCCGGGACGTCAAAGCTGAAGCGTGCGACACCGGAGTTCACGTCGGTGCCTATCAAGCCGAGCAGCAGACCCAGCACAATCATGCCCACTGCCTTCAGCAGGGAGCCGGAGGCCAGCACCACGGCACCGATCAGGCCCAGCACCATCAGGGCGAAATATTCAGCCGGGCCAAACTTGAAAGCCAGTTCGGTCAGAGGCGGCGCGAAAGCCGCCAGAATCATTACGCCGACGCTACCCGCAAAGAACGAGCCCAGGCCGGCAGCGGCCAGCGCTGGCCCCGCGCGCCCCTTTCTGGCCATCTGGTACCCGTCAATACAGGTCACCACCGATGAAGACTCACCGGGCAGGTTCACCAGAATGGCCGTGGTGGAACCGCCGTACTGGGCGCCGTAATAAATACCGGCCAGCATGATCAGGGCAGACACCGGCGGCAACGCATAGGTAGCGGGCAGCAGCATGGCGATGGTCGCCACCGGCCCAATACCGGGCAGAACGCCGATCAGGGTGCCGAGCACGCAGCCGACAAGTGCATACAGCAGGTTGATAGGCGTGAAAGCAACGCTAAAACCCAAGGACAAATTAGAAATCAGATCCATTTTCTTTTCCTTAGCCGGTGATAAAGGCGGGCCACACCGGGAATTGCAGCTTCAGCGCCATGACAAAGGCCAGATAGCTGCCGACCGCCAGGACGGTGGCCAGGATGAAAGTTGCCTTGAATTTCCAACCGCCCTCCGCCATGCTGGCAACAAAGGTCAAGGCATAGATACCGACGATCATGCCGAAGGCAGGGAACTTGATGGCGGGCAGGCCCGCCAGCAAAATGCCGAACACCACGTTGGCGGCAATGATGTAGAACAGCGGTTTCCAGGCCCATTTGCCGATTTTGTCGCCGCCTACCGTCTCGACCACGAGGGCCTTGAAGGTAATTACCGCCCCAATCAGAGCCAGCATGACACCCAGCATCAGCGGAAAGTAGCCCGGTCCCATGCGAGCGGCTTCGCCGACTTTGTAGGTCGTTGCGCCCCACGCAAACGCCCCGCCGACGCCCATGAACATGAGGCCGGCGAAAAAGTCTTTTTGACTCTTGATATTCACGCTTTGTCTCCTGTAATAGAAATAATGGATCGCTGAATTGTGCATGGAATTGCCCATGCGCAGCATGTGGTTTTCACTTACGCAGAAAAGCGCCAAAAAGTATGCGCCTGTACCGGCCGGGACACGGCTCAGGACATGGGTGGGGTGGTGGAAAGGATTTCCTCGATGGTGGTCACGCCCTCGGCCACCTTGAGCGCGCCCGCCAGCCTGAGCGGGCGCATCCCGTCGGCCACGGCCTGGCGCCTGAGCGCATCGATATTGGGCTCCCTGGTCACCTTGTCTTTAAAAGCTTCACTCACCGTCAGCAGTTCATACAGCCCCATGCGGCCCAAAAAGCCAGTCATGCGGCAATCGACACAACCGACCGGTTTGTAGGGCTGGTAGCCGCCGTTGATCTGCCAGGGCTTGACGATTTCGGCCAGCGTTTCACGCGACGTGCCCTCGTCTTTCTCCCGGCATTGCACGCACAAGGTGCGCACCAGACGCTGCGCCAGCACGCCCAGCAAGGTGGCGTTGATCAAATACGAAGGCACACCGAGCTCCATCAGCCGCGACACCGCCGAGGGCGCGTCGTTGGTGTGCAGCGTGCTGAAAACCAGGTGGCCGGTCAGCGCGGCCTGCACCGCCATCTCGGCGGTCTGCAGGTCGCGGATCTCGCCGACCATGATGATGTCCGGGTCCTGCCGCATCAGGGCGCGCAGGCCTTCCGGGAAATCAAAATCCAGATGGGCCTGTACCTGCGTCTGGTTGAAGGCCGGCTCGATCATCTCGATCGGGTCTTCAATCGTGCTGACGTTGACTTCCTCGGTGGCGATGCGCTTGAGGGTGGCGTACAGCGTGGTGGTTTTGCCCGAGCCGGTCGGCCCGGTGACCAGCACGATGCCGTAGGGCCGCTTGACCAGCTGCTCCCAGCGCGCCGCGTCGTGCTGGGAAAATCCGAGGGCGTCGAGGTCCTTCACCGTGGTATCCGGGTCGAAAATCCGCATCACCATTTTTTCGCCGAAAGCCGTCGGCAAGGTGGACAGGCGCATTTCGACCTCGTCGCCGCGCGGGTTGCGGGTCTTGATGCGGCCGTCCTGGGGCCGGCGCTTTTCGACCACGTCCATGCGGCCCAGCAGTTTGATGCGCGCGGTCATGGCGTTGTGCACGCCCATGGGCAGCTGGTACACCGGGTGCAGCACGCCATCGATGCGGAAGCGGATCACGCCCTGGTCGCGCCGCGGCTCCAGGTGGATGTCGCTGGCGCGCTGGTCAAACGCGTACTGCCAGAGCCAGTCCACCACCTGCACCACGCCCTGGTCGTTGGCGTCAAGCTGCTTGTTGCTTTTGTTGAGCTCCACCAGTTGTTCAAAACTTGCGGCGCCGCTGTTGCCCCCGGCTTTCATCGCGGCCTTGACCGACTTGGCCAGCGCAAAAAACTCGGCGGTATAACGCGCAATCTCTATCGGATTGGCGACCACCAGGCGCACGCTGCGCTTGGCCTGGCGCTCGACCTCTGAAACCCAGTCGGTGATAAACGGCTCAGCGGTCGCCACCACCACTTCGGCGCCCGTGACCTGCACCGGCAACACCTTGTGGCGCTCGGCATACACCGCCGACATGGTGTCGGCCACCTTGCCCACATCGACCTTGAGCGGGTCGATGCGCAAATACCCCAGGCCGGCGCGGCCAGCCAGCCACTGGGCAATGGTTTCAATGTCCAGCGGCTTGCCGTCGGCCAACCGCGTCATGCTGACACTGGCCAGCCGGATCAGCGGGTGCTGGGCGCTTTGCACCTGCGCGCAACGCGCAATCGTGCGCTGCGCCTCGGCCGCCGAAATCACGCCGTCTTCACTGAGCCATTCGACCAGGCGACGCCAGTCCAGGGGACCGGGCGGGACCGGTCTGGCGGACGTTTCAGGGCGGGGTTTGGAGGGCGTGGCTGGGCGCATGCTGGCACTTTAACTGATCACCCCTGCGGCTCCTACCCGGCAAGTGCTCAGCAAACCGGCTTGAACAGCTTCAGCCATTTGTTGGCGGGCAAGCCGAAGCGCGATTCGATGACGCCTGCTTTTCGCACCAACTCAGTGCGATCAGGCCGGGTCAGCTCGCGTTGGGCCGCAACAATGGTGTTGCCTTCCCGCGTCGGCTTGAAGGCCCAGACCGACTCGGAGCCAAAGGCCTCGGCGATTTTTTCCAGTGAACGGAGGTAGCTGGAATTGCGGCCAAACAGGTTGACCGTCATGACGCCATCCTCACTCAGCAGCTCCCGGCAGTCGGCGTAGAAGTCCGCGCTGTCGAGCACCGGCGCCGCCGCTTCGTGGTCGTACAGGTCCACCTGCAGGGCATCGACCGCGCCGTGGTGCCCAGGCCGGCGGATCTCCTGCGCGGCGTCGGCCAGGATGACCTTCAGGCGCGCATCGTCCTTGGGCAGCTTGAACCACAGCCGGCAGGCAGCAATCACCTGCGGGTTGAGCTCCACCGCGGTGGTGGTCATCTTCAGTTTTTTATAGCAGAACTTGGTCAACGCCGCCGACCCCAGACCGAGCTGCATGGCATGCCGCGACGCCACCGAGGCGGGCTCGGCAAACAGCAGCCAGGCCATCATGCGCTGAACGTATTCGAGCTCGATGTCAAAAGGCTTGTCGATGCGCATCGACCCCTGGACCCACTCGGTGCCCAGGTGCAGATAACGAATGTCGCCAAAATCGGAAAAATTGACTTCGGGCAGGTACAGGGAGGTGTCGGTGTCTTTGCGGGCCATCGGTTCAGTCGGTCAGTCCGTGTTTTTCAAGCACCTCACGCCAGGCCGCGAGTTTCCGCTCGAACGACCAGGAGGCATTGGCCGGGCTGGTGGAAGGCAGTTTGTAAAACACGATGGCCGGCGCGAGACATTTCGCCGCCGGGCCGCCCCAAGGCGAAATAGCCCCCTCGGGGGGCAGCGCAGTACGCGAAGCGACAAGCGTGGGGGCAATTTTTCGGGCGTGCTTGAAACTCTCGCCGCCATTGTGGACGATGGCTTCCAGCTGGGGGCACAGCCGCTGCAGTTCCGCAAAATCATTGACGACCGGCTTGCGGATACTGCTGTCCAGGCTGCCTTCGCGCTCGCAGGACGCGTACACGTCCCACAGACCCAGCTGCCGGGCCAGCAGCCACTCGCTACGTTTTTGATAGCTGCTTGCGCCCGTGGATAAAGGGCTGGAGGGCCAAATGGCTTGCAATATCCGCCAAAAGTGGTTTTGCGGGTGGCCGTAGTACTGCTGCGACGCCAGCGACGCCACGCCGGGAAAACTGCCCAGAACCACCAGGCGGGTCCGGCTGGACACCAGGGGCGGCAGGCCGGTCAGCATGCCAGCAGGTGTTGCAGTTTGGGCAAGGCCGCCAAGGCGTTGGCCGTGGTCGCCTCGGCCAGTTCGTCGGCGTGCATACCGCGCAGTTGGGCCACCACCGCAGCAATCCGCGGCAGTTCGGCCGGCTCATTGCGGCTTTGCGCCTGCCCGCTGGCGCGCTGCTCTGCGGTCTTGTAGAGCCAGTGCGGCGCGATGTCGGGGGAGTCCGTTTCCAGCACCAGCGCCGACAGCGGCAGCGCCGCCGCCAGACGGCGCAGTTGCAGCGCGCGGTCGAAGGTGACAGCACCGCCGAAACCCAGCTTCAGCCCCAGTTTGATGAACGCTCCGGCCTGCTGCTCACTGCCATTGAAGGCGTGACCTATGCCCTGCCAGCCCTGGCCGGGCGGTGCCAGTTCGCGCAGGTGCTTGAGCACCTTGTCTACCGAGCGCCGCACGTGCAGGACCACCGGCAAACCGTGTTTGCGCGCCAGCTTGAGCTGCTCGCGGTAGAAATATTCCTGGCGCTCGCGCAGCGGGCTCTGGCTGAGTTCCGGCACAAAATAATCGAGCCCGATCTCGCCCACTGCCACCAGACGCGGGTCGCCGTGCCGCAGCGCCAGTTCGGCGTCCAGCAGCGCCAGATCGCCGTCCTTGGCCTGTTTGACACACAGCGGGTGAATGCCCAGGGCATAACTGTCCCCAAAGGTGTGCGCCAGTTCGCGCACTGCGGCAAAATTGAAGGCCCCGACCGCCGGCCACACGCACTGGGCCACGCCCGCGGCAGCCGCGCGGGCGCGCATGGCGGGACGGTCGGCGTCGAATTCCGCAGCGTCCAGGTGGCAATGGGTATCTATCCAGACAGGCATGCCCCAATAATGCCTCAATCGCTTGAGCCATCCCGGAGCCAGATATCCCCGCGGATAGCCGAACAACATGCAGGGTCGCGCAAGACGTGATACCGTGCATCGTCAGTCCAGAAAAATCTTTTTTACAGGTGACACGGATGCGCAGGCCAGCCCTTTACAGCAGCTCCAGCAAACTCTCGCGGGCTGCGGCGCAGAGCCCGGCAGCGCAGCCCGAGGCGCCGCCAGCACCTGGTTTGCCGGCCAGCCGTTTTTTCTCCGCTTCCAGCCCGCGCCTGCTGTGGGCAGCCCTGCTGGTCCTGACCGTTCTCCTTCTTGTCAGTCTGTCGCTGTCCCTGCGGCCCACGCAGCGCAAGCTGACCCAGGAAGACATCAACGCAGCGGTCCTCAAAACGCTTGAAACCACCCAGTTGCCGTCTGCCGTGGCCAGGGCCTATGAAAAGATCCGCCCCTCGATCGTGCGCGTGACTTCCTACGGAAAAAGCAAGGACGGCAAGGAAGACGTGGAGTACGGCGTCGGCACCGGCGTGGTGATTGTCGACAAGGGCATCATCCTGACCAACCTGCATGTGGTGCAGGGCGCGCACAGCATCAAGGTGATGTTTGCCGACGGCCTGGAAACCACCGCACACATCACCGGCCTGCAGCCCGAAAATGACCTCGCGGTGCTGCAGGCGCACACCATTCCCGACGACATGATTGCCGCCACCATGCGGTCTACCGGCGACCTGGCGCCGGGCGACCATGTGCTGGCGGTCGGCTACCCTTTCGGCATCGGGCCCTCGGCATCGTCGGGCGTGATCTCCGGGCTCAAGCGCACCTTCCGCTCGCCAGAAGGCAAGCAGGACATCCGCAACCTGATCCAGTTCGACGCGGCAGCCAACCCTGGCAACTCGGGCGGCCCGCTGGTCACCATGGACGGCGAGGTGGTCGGCATCGTCACCGCCATCCTCAACCCCAACCAGCAACGCAGCTTTGTCGGCATTGCGTTTGCCGTGCCGATTGAAAACGCAGCCTCGGCCGTCGGCCTGACCCCTTTCTGAAAGAGCCCCACCCATGCAATCACAGACCTCTTCGCAGGACGCCCACACCGCGCAACTGATGGAGCAGATCCTCTACGAGGTCAAGCGCGTGGTGGTGGGCCAGGACCGTTTCCTCGAACGCGTGATGGTCGCCATTCTGGCGCAGGGCCACCTGCTGGTCGAGGGCGTGCCCGGTTTGGCCAAAACCCTGACCGTAAAAACGCTGGCCAATACGATTCAGGGCAATTTCAAGCGCATCCAGTTCACGCCCGATCTGGTGCCGGCCGATCTGGTCGGCACCCGCATCTACAACCAGAAAACCGGCGACTTCAGCACCTCGCTGGGGCCGGTTTTCACCAACCTGCTGCTGGCCGACGAAATCAACCGCGCGCCGGCCAAGGTGCAAAGCGCGCTGCTCGAGGTGATGCAGGAGCGCCAGGTCACCATCGCAGGCATTACCCACAAGGTACCCGAGCCCTTTTTGGTGATGGCCACGCAAAACCCGATTGAAACCGAAGGCACGTACCCGCTGCCCGAGGCGCAGGTAGACCGTTTCATGATGAAGGTGCTGGTGGACTACCCCAGCGACGAGGAAGAGTTTGTGATCGTCCAGCGCGTGATCGGCCCGGCGGTCGCCGTCTCCAGCGTGGCAACGACCGAGCAGCTGGCCGAACTGCAGCGCGAATGCCGCCGGGTCTATGTCGATCCTTCACTGATCCAGTACGCGGTGCGTCTGGTGTCCGCCACCCGCACGCCTGAAAAACACGGCCTGAAGGACCTGGTCCGCTTCATCACCTTTGGCGCCAGCCCGCGTGCCTCCATCAACCTGACCGAAGGCGCACGCGCCCTGGCCATGCTGCGCGGCCGCAGCTACGTTCTGCCGGAAGACATGACCGACCTGGTGCCCGATGTGCTGCGGCACCGGCTGGTGTTGTCGTATGAAGCGCTGTCAGAAGGACTTGACGCAGACACCGTGGTGGCAAAAATCATGGCAAAAATACCGGCGCCGGCAAAGCCGCTTGAGCATGAAAAACTGGCGGCGTGAATAGGGCCCCTATGCGCCGCGCTGACTGATCATGAAAAACTGGTTCCGCAAATTCGCTCAACCCGAAGCGCCTCGCGATACGTCGGAGGCGGCGGTGCGGCCAGTTGCCGGTGCCGAGCAGGGCAAATTTTCCGCCGGGCCGCCCCCAGGAAAATTAGCCCCCTCGGGGGGCAGCGCATCACGCGAAGCGGAAAGCGCGGGGGCCATATTGCGCCGGCTTGAATGGACCGTGCTGCGCCGCCTTGACGGGCTGCTGCAGGGCGACTACCGCACCCTGATGCGCGGCACCGGCATGGACCTGGCCGATCTGCGTGAATACCAGCACTACGACGACGTGCGTCACATCGACTGGAACGTGACCGCGCGGCTGCAACTGCCGCATGTGCGCGTGTTCACAGAGGACCGCGAGATGGCCAGCTGGTTTTTGCTGGACCTGAGCCCTTCGGTCGATTTTGGCTCTGGTCCACAGCGCAAAAGCCAGGTCTCCAGCGAATTTGTGGCGGTGCTGGCGCGCGTGCTGACGCGCCACGGCAACCGCGTCGGCGCCATGCTGTATGGCACCGGTGTGGACACGGTGCTGCCCGCACGGGGAGGCAGGGGCCACGTGCTGCGCCTGCTGCACAGCATGCAGGAACGACCAGAGATCAAAGTCTCGGCGCCCACGCGCCTGGACGACCTTTTGCGCGCCGCCGCCCAGTTTCTGCGCCGCCGCTCTACCGTGTTTGTGGTGTCCGACTTCATCAGCGAGCCGGGCTGGGAGAAAACACTGGGGGAGCTGGCCCAGCGCCATGAAGTCGTGGCGGTGCGTCTGCTCGATCCCCTGGAGCTCGAACTGCCCGACTTGGGCCTGATCCCGATCCGCGACGCAGAAACCGGCGAACAATTGCTGGTGGACACCCACGACAAGGGCTTCCGGCAACGTTTCGCCCGCATTGCCGCCCAGCGCGAGGCCGAGCTGCGCCAGTCGTTGACGCGGGCAGGCGTCGATACGCTGGAATTGTCCACCGACGGCGACCTGGTCGATGCCATCATGCGTTTTACCGAGATGCGCAAGCGCCGCGGCCAGACTTCCGGTGCTGCGGGCAAAGGGCGGCGCGCGTTTCCCAACCATCTCAAGGCCGCCGCCTGACAACGGTCCGAAGGAGACCAGACCATGCATTCCCCTGTCACCTTTCTCTGGCCCCAGTTTCTCTGGTTGCTGTTGGCCCTGCCCTTGCTGGTGGTTATGTATGTCTGGCTGCTGCGGCGCAAAAAGAAAATAGCGCTGCGTTATGCCAGCCTGTCCATCGTGCGCGAGGCCATGGGCGCCGGACAGACCTTCAGGCGGCATATCCCGCCGCTGCTGTTTCTGCTGGCCATGGCGGCCATGCTGCTGGCCGCGTCCCGGCCTTTTGCGGTGATCACGCTGCCCTCGCAGCAGGAAACCATCATCCTGGCGATGGACGTGTCGGGCAGCATGCGGGCCACCGATGTGCAGCCGAACCGGCTGGTCGCCTCACAAAACGCGGCGAAGGCCTTTCTGACCGAGCTGCCGCGCGGTGTGCGCGTCGGCATTGTTGCCTTTGCGGGCACCGCCTCTGTGGTGCAGCGCCCTACGCTGAGCCGCGAAGACCTGGTGGCTGCGATCGAGAAGTTTCAATTGCAGCGGGGCACGGCCATCGGCAATGGCATTGTGGTGTCGATGGCCGAGTTGTTTCCCGATGCAGGCATTGACATCGCGTCGATGCAAGCCGGCCGCGAGCGTCAGCGCGGAACATCACTTGACCAGCCTCCACAAGACGGCAAGGACGCAAAAAAACCCTTCACGCCAGTCGCGCCCGGCTCCTACACCTCGGCCGCCATCATCCTGCTGACCGACGGGCAGCGAACCACCGGCGTAGATTCGCTGGAAGCGGCCAAGATTGCCGCAGACCGGGGGGTGCGCATCTACACCGTTGGGGTAGGCACGGTGGATGGCGAAACCATCGGTTTTGAGGGCTGGTCCATGCGCGTCAAGCTCGACGAAGAAACCCTCAAAGCCATCGCCACCCGAACCCAGGCCGAGTATTTTTATGCAGGTACCGCGACGGACCTGAAAAAAGTTTACGAAACCCTGAGTTCTCGCCTGACGGTCGAGAAAAAAGAAACCGAAATTTCCGGCCTGCTGGCACTGGGCGCGGCGCTGCTGGCGCTGATTTCTGCCTCGCTGTCGCTGCTGTGGTTCAACCGGATTCTTTGAAGTGCGCTGTTGGGCTCTGGCCCGAATCGCTCTGAATCGGTATCACGCTGCGACTGCGTGCAAACATGCCGGCCGCTTGACTCCCACCTGACGCGCTTCGCGCGTCGTGTCTCCCGCACCCGCATTCGTTTCCCCGCTCATCAGGCAGGTCGCTTCGACAAGCCCAGCCCGAACGGAAGGAGTTCAGCCCAAGCGGTGAGGTCATTGCGGCCAGGCCCGCGCAATTACCATAGGCCCATGCCCACCACCCACCTCCTTTACCTTCACGGCTTCCGCTCTTCGCCGCTATCGGCCAAGGCCAGGCAGGTCGCCGCCTGGGTGCAAGGCCGTCGCCCCAACGTGACGTGGTGGTGCCCGCAGCTCCCCCCGTCGCCGCACGAGGCGATGCAGATGGTCGCCTCCGGCATCGCCGGCTGGCCGCGCGCGTCGATGGCGGTGGCCGGCTCCTCGCTGGGCGGTTTCTACGCCACGCACGTGGCCGAGACCTGCGGCTGCAAAGCCGTGCTGCTCAACCCGGCGGTGCACCCCGCGCGCGATCTCGCCAAATACATCGGCGAGCAAACCGCCTGGCACGACCCGAACGAGCGTTTTTTCTTCGAGCCACGGTTTGTGGATGAACTGAAGGCGCTGGCGCACGGGCCGATGGCCAGACCCGAAGATTATTTCGCCATCATCGCCAAGGGCGACGAGGTGCTGGACTGGCGCGAAATGACCGGCCGTTACTCCGGCGCCCGCATCAAGCTGCTCGAAGGCGGCGACCACGCGCTCAGCGATTTCGACGCGCACCTGCCGGAGGTGATGGACTTCCTGGACCTCGCCTGAGGTCTGCGCCCCGGGGCGGCTGATTACACTAGCCAGACTAACCAAAGGATGTTGTTTTGTTTGTATTGTTTGAAGAAGCCGGCAAGTTTCTGGCCGGCCGTATTTTGTCCGAGGCCGACAGCTCGCTGCAGGTCGAACTGGACTCGGGCAAACGGGTCAAGCTCAAGGCCGCCAACGCACTGCTGAAGTTTGAAAAACCTGCCCCCGCCGAGCTGATCGCTGCCGGGCAGAAAATCAGTGAAGACATCGAGCTGGACCTGGCCTGGGAATTCGCCAGCGACGAGGAATTCAGCTTTGCCGAGCTGGCGCGGGACTATTTCAGCGCCGACCCGGCCAAACCGGCGTCCACCGAACAGCAAGCGGCCGCGCTGTTCCGCCTGTTCGAGGCGCCGCATTATTTCCGGCGCGCCGGCAAGGGGCGTTTTCGCAAGGCTCCGGCCGAGACCCTGCAGCAGGCGCTGCTGGCCATCGAAAAGAAAAAACAGCTCGTCGCGCAGATCACGGCCTGGGCCGAAGAGCTGGTGCAAGGCCAGTGCCCCGCCGCCGTGCGCGAGCAGCTTTACAAAATCCTCTTCAAACCCGACAAGAACAGTGCCGAATACAAGGCCGTGGTCGAGGCCTCGCGCGCTGCCCACAAGCAGCCCCTGGACTTGCTGCAACAGGCCGGCGCCATCGCCTCGCCCTACCAGTTTCACTGGAAACGTTTCCTGTTCGAGAACTTTCCCAAGGGCACCGGCTTTCCCGCCGTGCAGGCGCCGGCCATCAAGGACGCCTTGCCGCTGGCCACCGTGCGGGCGTTTTCCATTGACGACTCCAGCACCACCGAGATCGACGATGCGCTGTCAGTACAGGGCCTGGGCAGCGGCGTGGTCACGCTGGGCATCCACATCGCCGCCCCCGGCCTGGCCGTGCTGCCGGGCAGCCCCATCGACACGCTGGCGCGCGCGCGCCTGTCCACCGTCTACATGCCGGGTTACAAGCTGACCATGCTGCCCGACGAGGTGGTGCAAAGCTACACCCTGGAGGAAGGCCGCAACTGCCCGGCCCTGTCGCTGTACCTGACCCTCGACGAAACCACGCTGGCCATCACCGGCACCGCCACCCGGCTCGAACAGGTGCCGATTGCCGCCAACCTGCGCCACGACAAACTGGACACGGTGTTCACCGAAGAATTTTTCGAGGTCGCCACAGCGGGCGCGCCGCCGGCCGGTGTGCCCTGGGGTATCGAGCTGTCCTTTTTGCACCGGCTGGCACGCCACCTCAAAGCCCAGCGCGAAGTGGTGCGCGGCAAGCCGGAAAACTTCAACCGGCCGGACTACAACTTCAGCCTGGACAACCCGCCGGGCCAGGAGCCCGAAGGCAACGAGGCCGTCAGCATCAGCATCCGCAAGCGCGGCGCGCCGCTGGACCTGATCGTCGCCGAAGCCATGATCCTGGCCAACAGCAGCTGGGGCGAATGGCTGGCCGAACACGGCGTGCCCGGCATCTACCGCAGCCAGGCCAGCCTGGCGCCCGGCGTGAAGGTGCGCATGGGCACCAAGGCCCTGCCGCACGCCGGCCTAGGCGTCAAAAGTTACGCCTGGAGCACCTCGCCGCTGCGCCGCTACACCGACCTGGTCAACCAGTGGCAAATCATCGCCTGCGTGACGCACGGCCGCACCGCCGCGCTGGCCGCACCTTTCAAGCCCAAGGATGCCGAGCTGTTTTCCATCATCTCGGGTTTTGACGGTGCCTACAGTGCCTACAACGGTTTCCAGGCCGGCATCGAGCGTTACTGGACCCTGAAGTACCTGCAGCAAAACGGCATCACCGAGCTGACCGCCACGGCCTTCAAGGACAACCTGGTGCGCGCCGACGACCTGCCGCTGGTGCTGCCGGCCGTGGGCGCACTGGGTTTGCCACGCGGCGCCAGGGTGCGCATCCGCCTTGGCGAGATCGATGAGATCACGCTGGACATCAACAGCACGGTGATCGAGCGCCTGGATCTGGTGCTGGACGAGGCTGCGGCCGAACAGGTGGACGAAGAGGACAACGAGTCGGAAATCGCTGCCGGACCGATCTCGATTGCTGTCGATCTGAGCGATGTGCCGGATGACGCATCTGCGGCGGCACCTCCGGCCAGTTAGCGCTGATAATCTTCTCTTGTGAAGTCACCCAGCACCCTGCAAATTGCCCTGGGCGTATCGGTCGCCATCCACGCGGTTTTGCTGACCGTGCGTTTTGTCGATCCGGAACGTTTCAACCGCATTTTTCAGGACACGCCGCTGGAAGTGATCCTGGTCAATGCCAAATCCAAAGAGCGGCCGGACGTGGCCAAGGCGATTGCGCAGGCCTCGCTGGCCGGCGGCGGTGACGCCGACAAGGGCCGGGCCACCAGCCCGCTGCCGCCGTCGGCGCTGACCGAGCTTGGCGACGCCAGTGACGACGCGCAGCGCAAGATCGACGCGATGCAGGAGCAGCAAACCCTGCTGCTGGCCCAGATCAAGAAGGCGCTCGCCTCGATGCCGCCGCCCGACCCCAAGGTGCCGACACGCGACGCGCCCCAGGCCGAGCGCGAGGAAAAACGCAAGCAGCTGATCAAGATCCTGGCCGAGATCGAGCGGCGCATCAACGAAGAAAACGCACGCCCGAAAAAACGTTACATCAGCCCCGCGACGCGCGAAGAGGTGTACGCGGTGTATTACGACGTACTGCGCCGCAAGATCGAGGAAAAAGGCACGGTGAACTTTCCCGAGCAGGCCGGTAAAAAACTTTACGGCGAACTCACCATGATTCTCACCATCAACTTCGATGGCCGGGTGCTTTCCACCGAGGTGGCCGAAACCTCGGGCAACCTGACGCTGGACCGCCGTGCCCAGAGCATCGCGCGCAGCACCGGCCCATTCGGCCCTTTCAATGAGGCGATGCGGCGCAAGGCCGACCAGATCGTGGTGGTCTCGCGTTTCAAGTTCACGCGCGACGAAACCCTCGAAACCAAGCTCACCGAGCGCCAGTAAACAGCATGGATCACTACTGCGTCCTTGGCAACCCGGTGCAGCACAGCAAGTCGCCGGCCATCCACGCGCGTTTTGCCGAGCTGACCGGGCAGGCGATGGACTACGGCAGGCTGCTCGTTCCGCTGGACGGTTTCTCTGGCGCGCTGCGGCACTGGATGGCCGGCGGCGCCCGCGGCTGCAACGTGACCGTGCCTTTCAAGTTCGAGGCTTTCCGGCTGGCCGACAGCGCGAGCGAACGCGCGCAGCTCGCGCAGGCCGCCAACACGCTGAAGTTTGCCGGCGGCCGCGTCGAAGCCGACAACACCGACGGCATCGGCCTGGTCAACGACATCCAGGTCAACGCCGGCATCAGCCTGGCCGGGCGCGACATCCTGCTGCTCGGCGCCGGCGGTGCGGCCGCCGGCGTGCTGGGCCCGCTGCTGGCCGCCCGGCCGCGCCGACTGGTGCTTGCCAACCGCACGCATGACAAGGCGGTGGCGCTGGTGGCGCGCCATGCCGGCCACCCGTCGCTGCAACATCTGCTACAAAAAACAGAGCTACTTGCGCAGGCGCCACAAGGGCTGAGGGCTGATTTTGATGTGATTGTCAATGCCACGGCAAGCAGCCTGAGTGGCGGCGAGGTCCCCGTGGACGCGCGCGCGCTCAAGCCCGGCGCGCTGGCCTACGACATGATGTACGGCGCGGCGGCCCAGGGCTTTGCTGGCTGGGCGCGGGCCCACGGCGCGGTGCCGCGCGACGGCCTGGGCATGCTGGTGGAGCAAGCCGCCGAATCATTTCTGTTCTGGCGTGGCGTGCGCCCGCCGTCGGCGCAGGTGCTGCATGAGTTGCGCGAGGCGCTGGCATGAAAGCGCTGTTCCGCTGGGTGCTGCTGGTTCTGGGTGCGGCGCTCGCCGTGCAGCTTTATTTTGTCGGCCGCATCGCGCTGATGGCAGTGCTGGACCCGCAGTCCACGGCTTTCCAGCGCTCTGAAATCTACCGCGTGGTGGCCGACAAAGGCAGCCTGAAATGGCGTCAGCAGTGGGTGCCTTACGCGGCCCTGTCCGACAACCTGAAGCGCGCGGTGATCGTTTCCGAGGACGCCACCTTCATCGAACACGAAGGCGTGGACCTGGAGGCGCTGGAGAAAGCCTGGGAGAAAAACACCCAGGCCGAGCAGCGCGCGCAAAAATCCGCCAGCCGGCTCGGCAGCAAGGCGGTGCCGGCAGGCAGCAGCCAGGCCGCGAAGCCGCCCAAAATCGTTGGCGGCTCCACCATCACGCAGCAGCTTGCCAAAAACCTGTTCCTGTCGGGCGAGCGCACCCTCATGCGCAAGGGCCAGGAGCTGCTGCTCACGCTGATGCTGGAAGCGTTGCTGAGCAAGCGCCGCATCCTCGAGATCTACCTCAACAACGTGGAGTGGGGCGAAGGCGTGTTTGGCGCGGAAGCCGCGGCGCAACATTATTTCCGCAAGCCGGCAGCAAAACTCAGCGCCTACGAGGCCGCACGCCTGGCGGTGATGCTGCCGCGCCCGAAATACTTCGAGACCCGGCCCGGCTCCGGCTACCTGGCTTCGCGCGCCTCCACCATCGCGGCACGCATGGGCGGGGTGGTGGTGCCATGAGCCCGCATGTCCACCGCCTGGAGGTCTCATGCTAGCGAAACTGATGAGTCTCTTTTTGCTGGGCCTGATCCGCGCCCTGACCGGCGCGCAGGCGCGCTGGCAGGGCTGCCCGCCCAAGGCCGAGCAGCGCATTTATTTTGCCAACCACCAGAGCCATGCCGACCTGGTGCTGATGTGGGCCGCCCTGCCCAAGGAGCTGCGCAGCATCACGCGGCCCATCGCGGCCAAAGACTACTGGACCAAAACGCCGTTCAAGCAGTGGATCACCACGGCGGTGTTCAACGCGATTTATGTGGACCGCACCAAAACCACCGACCAGGACCCGCTGGAGCCACTGATCGATGCACTGGAAAGCGGCGACTCCATCATCCTGTTTCCCGAAGGCACGCGCGGCAACCAGGAAGAGCCGCAGGCCTTCAAGTCCGGGCTCTACAACCTGGCGCAGCGCTTTCCCCAGGTCGTGCTGGTGCCGGCCTGGATCAACAACGTGCAGCGGGTCATGCCCAAGGGCGAGGTGGTGCCGGTGCCCATCCTGTGCTCCGTCACTTTCGGCGCACCGCTGGTGCTGCAAGCCGGCGAGGACCGCAGCAGCTTTTTGCTGAGGGCGCGGCAGGCCGTCATTGCGCTGAGAGACTCCTGATGAGCAGCTTTCTACGCAACCTCAGTCCGTCGCAGCAGGTGGGCCTGCTGTTCGTCATCGTCTTCGGCCTGCTCATCGCCGCCAGCATCGCGGCGCTGGTGATGTCGCTGCGCGACGATGGCGACAACGAGGTTCGCACCCAGGACCTCAAGGAACTCAACAGCCTGCTCAACACCTCGTGGATGGTATGCACCGTGTTCTGGCTGGGCTGGGCTTCGGGAGAAACCGTAGCGACCCTGCTGTTTGCCATGGTGGCGTTTTTTGCGCTGCGCGAATTCATCACGCTTTCGCCCACCCGGCATGGTGACCACCGCAGCCTGGTGCTGGCCTTTTTTGTGGTGTTGCCGGTGCAGTTCTGGCTGGTCATCAACGAGCGGTTCGACCTGGTGACGGTGTTCATTCCGGTGTATGTGTTCCTCGCCATCCCGGTGGTCAGCGCGCTGGCCAACGACCCGCAGCGCTTTCTGGAGCGCAACGCCAAGCTGCAGTGGGGCATCATGGTTTGCGTCTACGGCATCAGCCACGTGCCGGCCCTGCTGCTGCTGGACTTTCCGGGGTATGGCGGAAAAAACGCCTTCCTGGTTTTCTTTCTGGTGTTCGTCGTGCAAATTGGCATGCTGGTGCAGCACCTGGCGGCACGCAAATGGCCACGGCCGCCCACCGCGCCTCAGGTGAGTCAGACTTTTCACTGGTCGAGCTGGTTGATGGGCCTGGCCGTGGGCGGGTTTGTCGGCGGCCTGATGTCCGGACTGACCCCCTTCAAGCCGGCGCAAGCGGTGGCGATGGCGCTGATCGCCTGCGTAGCCGGCTCGCTCGGCCACCTGGTGATGAAGGCCCTCAAACGCGACCGCGGCATCACCAACTGGGGCAGCGAAGGCAAATCGGTCACCGGCGCCAGCGGCCTGCTCGACCGGGTGGATGCGCTGTGTTTCGCCGCACCCGTGTTTTTTCACTCGGTTCGGTGGTATTTTGGCCTCTAGCCCTTATTCCACGAGCGCAAGCAGCTATCAAAAGAAGAGCGCATGAGAATCTTGGGAATTGACCCTGGCCTGCAGATCACCGGTTTCGGCGTGATCGACGTGGAGGGCCACGCGCTGACTTATGTGGCCAGCGGCACCATCAAGACCACACACCTTGACCGGGGCAACCTGCCGGCGCGGCTCAAGGTGCTGTTCGACGGCATCTGCGAAATCACCGCCCGCTACAGCCCCGACTGCTCGGCCTGCGAGATCGTGTTTGTCAACGTCAACCCGCAGGCTACGCTGATGCTGGGCCAGGCGCGCGGCGCCTGTGTCACGGCGCTGGTCAGTTGCAACATCGAGGTCGCCGAATACACGCCGCTGCAAATGAAAAAAGCCGTGGCCGGTTACGGCAAGGCCGGCAAGCCCGAGGTGCAGGAGATGGTCAAACGCCTGCTCAAACTGCCCGCGTTGCCCGGCAAGGATGCGGCCGACGCCCTGGCCCTGGCCATTACGCACGCGCACGTCGGGGGTTCGGCCGCGATTTTGGCGCGGGCGGCCACGCTCAGCCGCAAATCAACCGCCTCGTTCAAGGACGGCCGGCACCACTGACCGTCAGGCAAGCTGGTCAGCGATCAGGATGCCAAAAAAGATGAAGGCCGCGATCAGGGTGCCGGCGAGGATCCTGAGACCAGTGCGTTTGTAGCGCACATCAGATGTCAGCGCGAACAGCGCAAAGGAAATGCCAGCCGCAAGCAGCAGCAAAAGGATGGCAATGCGAAAAACAACCATGCTGCCAGGGCCTACCAGGCCCGCGCCAGTTGCGCAAACCCCTGGGGTGCCTTTTTTTCGTCGTCGAAAGTGACCACCTCATACGCGTCCGCGTGCGACAGCAACTCACGCAGCAGCTTGTTGTTCAGCGCATGGCCGGAGCGAAAAGCGCTGTAGGCGGCCAGCAGCGGCTTGCCCAGCAGGTACAGGTCACCCATCGCGTCCAGGATCTTGTGTTTGACGAACTCGTCGTTGTAACGCAGGCCGCCTGTGTTGAGCACCTTGTAGTCGTCCATCACGATGGCGTTGTCCAGGCCGCCGCCCAGCGCCAGGCCGTTGGCACGCATCATCTCGACGTCTTTGGTGAAACCAAAGGTTCTGGCACGTGCAATGTCCCGCGTGTAGGAACCGCTGCCAAGGTCGAACTCGACGCGCTGGCCGGTGGAATCGACCGCCGGGTGATCGAAGTCGATTTCAAAACCCAGTTTGTAGCCGTTGAAGGGCGACAGGCGTGCCCACTTTTCCGTCGGCCCCTGCCCTTCGCGCACTTCGACCGGTTTCAAGACCCGGATAAACCGTTTGGGTGCGGCCTGCAGTTCGATGCCGGCGGACTGGAGCAGGAACACAAATGACGAGGCCGAGCCGTCGAGGATGGGCACCTCTTCGGCTGTGATGTCCACATACAGGTTGTCAATGCCCAAGCCCGCACAGGCCGACATCAGGTGCTCCACGGTGTGCACCTTGGCGCTGCCGCTGGAAATGGTGGACGCCAGGCGGGTGTCTGTGACCGCTTCCGCCGAGATCACGATGTCCACCGGCTGCGGCAGATCGACGCGCCGGAACACGATACCGGTGTCGGGTGCCGCCGGCCTCAGGGTAAGTTCCACCCGTTGCCCGCTGTGCAGGCCCACGCCGACCGCCTTGGTCAGGGATTTGAGTGTGCGTTGGGCCAACATGGGCGTATTTTAATTGGGGTGGGTGAACCGTTGGTAAAGCACGGGTAATCGAACAAACCCGCATAAGCTTCCACGGCCTTGGTTCATCCAGCAAGCCGGGTCTCGCCCCGGCGGGCGACTTACTTTTCTTTGCTTCGCCAAAGAAACCTGAGGAAAAGAAAGGCGACCCGATGGTCTGGGTCCCTTCGCTTCGCTACGGGCAACCTCCGGTGCTCGCCGAAAATGGGGTCGAGCTCGAACTCGCCTTCGGCTCAGACAATCGCTCGCCCTGATCCATTTTCGGCCCCGCTCCTCGGCCCAGCCCGACGGGTGGAGGAGAAAAAAGCGGATAACCAGATACAGAACTCCCATCCGGAGACAAAGACGCGCAAAGCGCGTCTTTGTCGGGACTCCCAAGCGGCCGCCATGATTGCACGCGGGCGCAACACACGCGGCCAAATGAAGTCCCCCTCCATCGCCCAGCGGGGCGAGGGCAGGGGTTAGGGGTGGGAGTGGGGAGTTGCGCCTACTGTCCAGACCGAACCGCAGACGCAGCGTGATGCCTCCACCTTGAGTCGAGAGATCAATCGGCCTGCTTGCGCAGAAAAGCCGGAATCTCGAAGTCGTCCATGCCACCGGACGCCAGCGCATCGACCTTGGCCGCCGCCTGCGTGCGGTTGGTGCGCCAGACGCTGGGAACCGCCATGTTGCCGTAGTCGGGCTGGGTCGAACCCATGCTGTTGCCGCCGGGATGGGCGCTGTTGACGGAGCCGCCGCCCACCGCCATGTTGAGCACCGGCATGTTGTCGGTGCCGGTGCGCAGCACCTGCAGCGGGGGTGCCGTGCGGCGCGCACCCTGGCGGGACAGGCCGGTGGCCACCACGGTGACGCGGATGTCGTCGCCAAGCTCGTCGTCATACGCCGTGCCGTAGATCACATGCGCATCGGGAGAGGCATAGGCGCGGATGGTGTTCATCGCCAGCTTGGACTCGTTGAGCTTGAGCGAGCCTTTGGCCGCGCTGATCAGCACCAGCACACCCTTGGCGCCCGACAGGTCAATGCCTTCGAGCAGCGGGCAAGCCACCGCCTGCTCGGCCGCGATGCGTGCGCGGTCCGGGCCGTTGGCACGGGCCGTGCCCATCATGGCCTTGCCAGGCTCGCCCATCACGGTGCGCACGTCCTCGAAGTCGACGTTAACGTGGCCGGGCACATTGATGATCTCGGCAATGCCGCCGACGGCGTTTTTCAGCACGTCGTTGGCGTGCGCAAAGGCCTCGTCCTGCGTCACGTCGTCACCCAGCACCTCGAGCAGCTTCTCGTTGAGCACCACAATCAGCGAATCGACGTTGGCTTCCAGCTCAGCCAGGCCGAGGTCGGCATTGGTCATGCGGCGCCCGCCCTCGAACTCGAACGGCTTGGTCACCACACCGACGGTGAGGATGCCCATTTCTTTCGCGATGCGCGCGATCACGGGCGCGGCGCCGGTACCGGTGCCGCCCCCCATGCCGGCGGTGATGAACAACATGTGCGCGCCGGCAATCGCCTCGCGGATGTCTTCCACCGCCATCTCGGCCGCGTCGCGGCCTTTTTCGGGCTTGCTGCCCGCGCCCAGTCCGCTGCCGCCCAGCTGGATCTGCTTGTGCGCGCTACCACGGCCCAGGGCCTGCGCATCGGTGTTGGCGCAGATGAACTCCACGCCCTGGACGTTGCGTTCAATCATGTGCTCGACCGCGTTGCCGCCGCCACCACCCACGCCAATCACCTTGATTTGCGTGCCCTGGTTGAACTCTTCGATTTCAATCATTTCGATGCTCATGTGAGCCTCCTGTCAGTGAGTTTGCAGTTGCCAAAAATTTTTATGAAAGTCGTCAGGTGATCGCGTCTCATGCAGGGGGGTCGGCCCCTCCCGAGTGTTTGCACCTGGCGCTGCGCCGGATAAAAGCATGAAATTTTTTCATCAGAAGTTCCCCACGAGCCAGTCCTTGACCTTGCCGAAAGCGTTGTGCACGCTGCCCGCCTTTTGAGCGACGCGGTGGCCGCGCATGCGCGCGAGCCGGGCCTCCTCGAGCAAACCCATGACGGTGGCAGCGCGCGGCTGGGCCACCATGTCCGACAGCGCACTGGAATAACGCGGTATGCCGCGACGCACCGGCTTGAGGAAGATGTCCTCGCCGAGCTCCACCATGCCGGGCATCACCGCGCTGCCGCCGGTGATGACAATGCCGGACGACAGCACCTCCTCGTAACCCGATTCGCGGATCACCTGCTGCACCAGCGAGAAAATTTCCTCGATGCGCGGCTCGATCACGCCGGCCAACGCCTGCCGCGACAACATGCGTGGGCCGCGGTCACCCAGCCCGGGCACCTCGACCTGGGTGTCCGGGTCGGCCAGCAGCTGCTTGGCAAAACCGCTTTCGACCTTGATGTCCTCAGCGTCCTTGGTCGGCGTGCGCAGCGCCATCGCGATGTCGCTGGTGATCAGGTCGCCGGCAATCGGGATCACGGCGGTGTGGCGGATCGCGCCGCCGGTGAAAATCGCCACGTCGGTGGTGCCGGCACCAATGTCGACCAGCGCCACGCCGAGCTCCTGCTCATCGCGGCTGAGCACCGCCAGGCTGGAGGCCAGCGGGTTGAGCATCAGCTGATCGACTTCCAGGCCGCAGCGGCGCACGCACTTGATGATGTTTTCTGCGGCGCTTTGTGCGCCGGTCACGATGTGTACCTTGGCTTCCAGGCGGATGCCGCTCATGCCGATGGGCTCGCGCACATCCTGGCCGTCGATCACAAACTCCTGCGGTTCGACCAGCAGCAGGCGCTGGTCGGTCGAGATGTTGATGGCCTTGGCGGTTTCGATGACACGGGCCACATCGGCCTGCGTGACTTCCTTGTCCTTGACCGCCACCATGCCGCTGGAGTTGATGCCGCGGATGTGGCTGCCGGTGATGCCGGTGTAGACGCGGGAAATCTTGCAGTCGGCCATCAGCTCGGCTTCCTTGAGCGCCTGCTGGATGCTTTGCACCGTCGCGTCGATGTTGACGACCACGCCGCGCTTGAGGCCATTGCTGTAGGCAATGCCCAGCCCGGCGAGCTTGAGCTCACCGCCGGGAAGCACCTCGGCCACCACGGCCATGACCTTGCTGGTCCCGATGTCCAGCCCCACGACGAGATCTTTGTATTCCTTGGCCATATCTTTACCTTGTTGCTTTCCTGTCCGTCTTGTCACCCAGCATGGTGGTGGTGACACCCCTCAACTTGATCGCGTAACCGTTGCCGTAGCGCAAATCTGCCGACTCCAGCGGCTTTCCGAATTTACCGATCACCTGTGTCAGCGTCGCGGTAAACCGCTGCGCGCGGCTTTCAATCTCTTCGATGGAGCCGTGTCCGAGTTCCACAGTGGCCCCGTTGTCGAGCGTCGTGCGCCAGCTGCCGCGGCTGGTCAGCTCCAGCTGCTCCATGCGCGTATCAATTTTTTCAAACACCGGCGACAGCCTGCGGTAGCCCTCCAGCACCAGGGCCGCCTGCCCCTGCGGGCCGTTGAGCAGCGGCAAGTCCTCGGACTCCACGTCGCCCGGGTTGGCTTCAAACACCTCGCCGTGGCTGTTGACCAGACGGGCGTCCTCCTCCAGACCCCAGTAGGCGATGGCCTTGTGCTCTTGCAGTACCACGCGCAGACGGTTCGGAAACTCGCGCTGCACCACCGCCTGGCGCACCCAGGGAACGGCCTCGAAGGCCGCCCGCGCACCCGCCAGGTCCACCGTGAAAAAGTTGCCGGTCAGCTTGGGCGCCACATTGGCCCGGAACGTGACCGCGTTGTTGTGGCTCACGTCGCCACCTACCTCGATGGCCGTCAGGCGGAACAGGTTTTGCTGCACCAGCCACGTGATGCCCAGCGCCGCAAGCATGCCCACAAACGCCAGACCGAGCAGCAACGATGCCGCATTCATCAGCTTGACGTCCATGGGTGCGGCGGTCATGTGGACGGCCCGACGGCGCTCATGGTTTGCCTCCGGGTGGCTCGTAGGGTGCATGGTCGAGGCTGGCGGTGCGCAGCACTTCCAGGCACAGGTCTTCGTAACTGATGCCTGCCGCGCGCGCCGACATGGGCACCAGCGAATGGCTGGTCATGCCAGGGGAGGTGTTGATTTCCAGCAGATAGGGCTTGCGGGTCTTCGCGTCGATCATCACGTCGAGCCGGCCCCAGCCGCGGCAACCCAGCACGCGGTAGGCCTGCAGCACCAGCGCCTGGATGGCCTCTTCCTCACCGGCTGGCAGGCCGCAGGGCACCAGGTATTGCGTGGTATCCGTGAAGTACTTGTTCTGGTAGTCGTAGTTGCCTTGCGGGGCCACGATGCGGATCACCGGCAGCGCACGCGCGCTGTCGCCCGTGCCCAGCACCGGGCAAGTCACCTCGTCGCCGCTGATGAACTGTTCGCAGAGCACGTCGGCGTCCAGTTGCGCGGCCTGCTCCACGGCCGCGGCCATGCCGGAATACCCTTGCACCTTGACCACGCCGATGGACGAGCCTTCACGCGCGGGCTTGACGATCAGCGGCAGGCCCAGTTCGTCCGGCACAGCAATGACCTGCTTGCGCTCGAAGGCGCCGCGGCGCAGCAGGATGTACCTCGGGGTCGGCACGCCGTCGGCCAGCCAGATCCGCTTGGTGGTGACCTTGTCGATGGAAATGCTGGACGCCATCACGCCAGAGCCGGTGTAGGGAAGGCCCATCAGCTCCAGCGCGCCCTGCACGGTCCCGTCCTCGCCGAAGCGACCGTGCAGCGCGATGAAGCAACGCTCGAACTTCTCACGCCTGAGCTCGCCGAGCTCGCGCTCGGCGGGATCAAAAGCGTGGGCATCGACACCGCTCGAACGCAAGGCCTCCAGCACGCCCCGGCCCGACATCAGCGATATCTCGCGCTCGGCCGAGCGGCCACCGAGCAGCACCGCCACTTTGCCAAAACTTGAGTCTTTCAGGCTCACAGCCTTTGCCCTTTCCTGGTAGTTAGCTCTGTTTTTTGTAGCAGTTCCAGCACCTTGCCGGGCACCAGGCCAATCGTTCCTGCCCCCATGCACATGACGACGTCACCGTCCTGCGCGTTGTCGGCAATGGCTTGCGGCATCGCCTCGATGTCATCGACAAACACCGGCTCGACCTTGCCGGCCACGCGCAGCGCCCGCGCCAGCGAGCGGCCGTCGGCCGCCACAATCGGCGCCTCGCCAGCGGCATACACCTCGGTCAGCAGCACGCTGTCGGCCTGGCCGATGACCTTGACGAAGTCCTCAAAACAGTCGCGCGTGCGCGTGAAGCGGTGCGGCTGAAAGGCCAGCACCAGACGCCGGCCCGGAAAGGCGCCGCGCGCGGCCGCCAGCGTGGCTGCCATCTCGACCGGGTGGTGGCCGTAATCGTCGATCACGGTGAAGCTTCCGCCTGCGGGTGCCAGCACCTCGCCGTAACTCTGGAAGCGCCGGCCCACCCCCTTGAACTCGGCCAGCGCCTTCTGCACTGCGGCATCGGGAATGTTGAGCTCGACCGCCACCGCAATCGCCGACAGCGCATTGAGCACGTTGTGTTCGCCGGGCAGGTTCAGCACCACCGGCAAATCGGGCAGGGTCACGCCGTTGCGCCGCTGCACCGTGAAATGCATCTGGCCGCCGGCAGCCTTCACTTCCACGGCACGCACCTGCGCGTCTTCGTTGAAGCCATAACTGGTGATCGGGCAGGACACCTGCGGCAAGATGTCACGCACCGCCGCATCGTCGGTGCACAGAATGGCGGTGCCGTAGAAAGGCATGCGCTGCAGGAAATCGACAAAGGCCTTTTTCAGGTTGCCGAAATCGTGGCCATAGGTTTCCATGTGGTCGGCGTCGATGTTGGTGACCACCGCCATGACGGGCAACAGGTTCAGGAAGGACGCATCGGACTCGTCGGCCTCGACCACGATGTAGTCGCCGGAGCCCAGCTTGGCATTGGCCCCCGCACTGTTGAGACGCCCGCCAATCACAAAAGTCGGATCCAGCCCGCCCTCGGCCAGCACGCTGGCTACCAGGCTGGTGGTGGTGGTCTTGCCGTGCGTGCCGGCAATCGCAATGCCCTGCTTGAGGCGCATCAACTCGGCCAGCATCAGCGCACGCGGCACCACAGGGATGCGTTTCTCGCGCGCTGCCACCACTTCAGGGTTGTCGGGCTGTACCGCCGTGGAGGTCACGACGGCATCGACGCTGGCCAGGTTCTCCGCTGCGTGGCCGACAAATGTCTTGATGCCGAGACTGGACAAGCGCCGCAAGGTGGCGCTGTTGGACAGGTCCGAGCCCGAGATCACGTAGCCCAGGTTATGCAGCACTTCGGCGATGCCGGACATGCCGGAGCCACCCAGGCCGATGAAGTGAATGTTCTTGATCGCGTGTTTCATGTCGCCAGTTCCTCGCAGGCGGCCACCACCTCGGCGGTGGCATTGATTTTTTGCATGGTTTTGGCCTGTAGCGCCCGCTGCATCAGCGTAGATCGCTCTGTTTTTTGTAGCATCCCGGCAAGAAATGATGGCGTCAGGTCCGGCTGCGCCACCAGCCAGCCGCCGCCTTGCTTCACCAGGAAATTCGCGTTGCCAGTCTGGTGGTCGTCCACCGCCGCAGGGAAAGGCACGAACAGCGCAGCCGCTCCGACCGCAGCGATTTCTGTGACGGTGCTGGCGCCGGCGCGGCAGACGATCAGGTCGGCCTCGGCGAAAGCCTGCGCGGTGTCGTCGATGAAGGGCGTCAGTTCTGCCGCCACACTGGCGGCGCGGTAGTTCTCGCGCAGCGCCTCGATTTGTCCGGCGCCGCTTTGATGCAGCACATGGGGCCGCTGCGCCTGCGGGATCAGGGCCAGCGCCTGCGGCACGATGCTGTTGAGCGCCTGGGCACCGAGGCTGCCGCCGACCACCAGCAACTTCAAGGGCCCGCTGCGGCCCGCAAAACGGCTTTGGGGATCGGGCTGCTGCGTGAAAGCCGGCCGCAGGGGGTTGCCTATCCACTGCGCATTTTTCAGCACGCCCGGGAAAGCGGTGAAGACCCGGTCGGCCACGCCGGCCAGCACCTTGTTGACCATGCCAGCCACCGAGTTCTGCTCGTGCAGTACCAGCGGCTTGCCCAGCAGCACACTCATCATGCCGGCCGGAAAGGCGATGTAGCCGCCCAGGCCCACCACCACGTCGGGCCGGACCCGACGCACCACGGCAATGCTTTGCCAGAAGGCCTTGAGCAGGCGCAGCGGCAGCAGCGCCAGCGTGACCAGGCCCTTGCCGCGCACGCCCGAAAAGTCAATGGTTTCAAAAGCGAAGCCACGCGGCGGCACCAGTTGACTTTCCATGCTGGGGCGGCTGGCCGTTCCCTTGCCGCCCAGCCAATGCACACGCCAGCCCCGCTCGCGCAGGGCCTCGGCCACGGCCAGGCCCGGGAAAATGTGACCGCCCGTGCCGCCGGCCATGATGAGCGCGCACTTGTTCACGAACGCCCTCCCCGCATCAACGGCGCTGGCGCGCCGCAGCGCTCCGCGCTGAGCCAATTTTGGCGAAACAGGCTACTCATGCGCGGCCTCCGCGCATGAGTAGTCTGTTTTCGTAATCAATACGCAGCACCACCGCCAGCGAAATCAGGTTCATGACAATCGCCGACCCGCCGTAACTCATGAGCGGCAGGGTCAGGCCCTTGGTCGGCAGCGCGCCCAGGTTCACGCCCATGTTGATGAACGCCTGAAAGCCTATCCAGATGCCCACGCCCTGCGCCACCAGGCCGGCAAACAGGCGATCCAGCGCGATCGACTGGCGGCCGATGTGCATGATGCGGCGGGTCATCCACATGAAGGCACCGATGACGCAAAGCACGCCGAGGAAGCCGAACTCCTCGCCGATGACTGCGAGCAGGAAGTCGGTGTGGGCTTCCGGCAGCCAGTGCAGCTTTTCGATGCTGCCGCCCAGGCCGACACCAAAAATCTCGCCGCGCCCGAAGGCGATCAGCGAGTGCGACAGCTGGTAGCCCTTGCCCATCGAATACTTGTCGCTCCACGGGTCGAGGTAGGCAAATATGCGTTCACGGCGCCAGTCGCTGAGCATCACCATCAGCGCAAAGGCGATCACCACCACCGTGGCAATGACGAAGAACATGCGCGCATTGACGCCACCGAGAAAAAGAATACCCATGGCGATCACCGAGATCACCATGAAAGCGCCCATGTCGGGCTCGGCCAGCAGCAGCAGGCCGACAATCCCGATGGCAACGGCCATCGGCATGACGGCGCGAAAGAAGCGTTCCTTGACTTCCATCTTGCGGACCATGTAGTCTGCGGCATACAGCAGCACGGCAAACTTGGCGAGTTCGGACGGCTGAAAGTTCATGAAGCCCAGCGATATCCATCGGCGCGCGCCGTTGACCTCCTTGCCGATAAAAGGCACCAGCACCAGCATCAGGAGCCCCAGCGAGGCAATGAACAACCAGGGCGCCAGCTTTTCCCAACTTGCGACCGGCACCTGAAAAGCCAGCAAGGCCAGCGCGACAGCGGCGCCCAGCGACAGGGCGTGGCGCAGCAGGAAGTGGGTATGGGCGTAACGCGCAAACTTCGGGTTGTCTGGCATGGCCACCGAGGCCGAATAAACCATCACCAGGCCCCAGACCAGCAAGGCCACGGCGACCCAGATCAGCGTCTGGTCGACACCCGACATGCGCACCGGCGCGGACGCCGTGCGCGACGAGCCCTGTCCACCCAGCCGGACTGGTAACTCGGCCGCCGCGCCACCCAGGCCAGAGAACCAGCCGGCAAGACGTGTCGCGACGCTCATGCCACCACCCCTGCGTCCCGTGCGAGCGCCTGGACGGCATCGCAAAACACCTGGGCGCGGTGCCCATAGTTATCGAACATGTCAAAACTCGCGCAGGCCGGCGACATCAGCACGGCATCGCCGGCCTGAGCCTGACGGGCTGCCAGTTCAACTGCGGCCGGCATGGCGTTGGCATCGAGAAGGGTCACGCCTGTGCCTTCCAGCGCAGCGCGGATCAACGGCGCATCGCGCCCGATCAGGACGACGGCCCGTGCGTACTTGCGCACCGGGTCGGCCAGCGGCAAGAAGTCCTGGCCCTTGCCATCCCCTCCGGCGATCAGCACCAGCTTGCGTTCGGCACCCAGACCGGTCAGAGCCGCCACCGTGGCGCCCACATTGGTGCCCTTGCTGTCATCAAAATACTCGACGTCGTGAACCACCGCCACGGGCGTGACGCGATGCGGCTCGCCGGCGTAGTCACGCAGTCCGTGCAGCATGGACGCCATGGTGCCACCCACCCCGCCGGCCAGCGCCAGCGCGGCCAGCGCATTGGTGGCGTTGTGACGACCGCGCAAGCGCATGGCTTCGACCGGCATCAGGCGCTGGATGTGCAGCACCCCTTCTTCGTCCTTGTATTGAACGCCGCCGGGCGGCCCCAAGGCGTGAACGGCCCCCCCGGCGGGCAGCGAAGCGTGAGGGCGTTTTTTCTTGATGGTTTCGTCGGCTTCTGCAGCACGCACCAGCCAGGCCATGCCATTGATGGTTTCGATCCCGAAGTCGCCTGGCCGTTGCGGCATCTCCAGCCCGAAGGTCACATGGTCGCGCCATTGCGGCTTTTGCAGCTTGAGGCGCACCGGTCGAGTTTTTTGCGCCCCCCCGCTCGCCGCTGCGTGTGCTGCGCTGCCCCCCGCAGGGGCTTTCGCGCCTGGGGGCGGCCCGGCGGCGCTCAGCATGGCCATCACCGCCGGGTCATCGCGATTGAGCACCAACAGGCCCTTGCTGCCGAAGATGCGCGCCTTGGCCGATCCGTAGGCCTCCATGCTGCCGTGCCAGTCCAGATGGTCCTGCGTCAGGTTCAGCACCGTGGCCGCAGTGGGCTCAAAACCCTGCACGCCGGCGAGCTGGAAGCTGGACAACTCCAGCACCCAGACCTCGGGCAAGGTGCCCGCATCGAGTCGCCGGGCCAGCGTGTCCAGCAGGCTGGGGCCAATGTTGCCCGCCACCGCCACGGTCTTGCCCGCATGCGCGACCAGTTGGCCGGTCAGCGCCGTTGTTGTCGTTTTGCCGTTGGTGCCGGTGATTGCCAGCACCTGAGGGGCATAAGCACGCGTTTCCCGGAGGTCCGCGAGCGCCCGCGCAAACAGGCTCAGTTCATTGCCACAGGGCAGGCCCTGCGCCTGCGCTGCGCCAATCACCGATGCAACCGCCGCTGGTGACAGACCCGGGCTCTTGAAGACAGCACGAACGTCGGAGCCCGCTATCAGGCTGGGCTCGAAGGCACCGGCGCAGAAGCTCACCTGCGGCAACTCCGCCTGCAACTGGGCGAGTTGGGGAGGGGTCTCGCGGGTATCGGCCACCGTGACGCGCGCACCCTGACGCACGCACCAGCGCACCATGGCCAGGCCCGAAGCACCCAGGCCCAGGATGAGGACATGCTGGCCCTGCAGGGACGATGCCGGCACCTCGCCGGATGGCCCGGTGGCCGCAGGCGCAACGGCATCGCCCGGGGCGGCATCGTCGGCCGGCGGCAGCACCCCCGTCGCAGCTTGTTCGGGGGCATTGACCTCGGCAAACATTCGAGCCACAAAAGCAGCCGCGTCGCGCGCGGCCGTCAGGGTCTCGGGCAAAGGCCGCGCAACCGCTTTGCCAGCCACCTGGGGCGCAAGGTCGACCACCGTCACAGGCACCTGCGCGGGCCTGAGCTCCACAGGAGGCAGTTCGGGCACATCGCCGGGGTTGAGGGGCTCGTTGGGGTTCATCGGAGTTTCAGGGTTGAAAGGCCGATGAGGCACAGCAGCATGGTGATGATCCAGAAACGCACGACAACCTGCGTTTCCTTCCAGCCGTTCTTTTCAAAATGATGGTGCAGGGGCGCCATCTTGAAAAGGCGGCGGCCCTCGCCGTAGCGGGCGCGGGTGTACTTGAAATACATCACCTGGGCCATCACCGACAGGGCTTCCACGACAAAAATGCCGCCCATGATGGCCAGCACGATTTCCTGACGGACGATGACCGCAATGGTGCCCAGCGCCGCGCCCAGGGCCAGCGCGCCCACGTCGCCCATGAAAACCTGTGCGGGATGGGTGTTGAACCACAGGAACGCCAGGCCGGCGCCGGCCATGGCCGAACAGAAAATCAGCAACTCGCCGGAACCGGGGATATACGGAAAGAACAGGTACTTCGAATAAACCGAGCTGCCTGTCACATAGGCAAACACGCCGAGCGCCGAACCCACCATGACCACCGGCATGATGGCCAGGCCGTCCAGGCCATCGGTCAGGTTGACCGCATTGCTCGAGCCCACAATCACAAGGTAGGTCAGCAACACAAAACCGAACACGCCCAGCGGATAACTGATTTCCTTGAAGAAAGGCAGCTGCAGGCCGGCCTTGGGCGGCAGGTCCACGTCAAAGCCGGATTGCACCCAGCTGAAAAACAGCTCCAGCACGCGCAGGTTGGAGCTCTCCGAAATGCTGAACACCAGGTACAGCGCGGCCAGCAGGCCGATCACCGACTGCCACAGGTATTTTTCCCGCGAACGCATGCCTTCGGGGTCCTTGTGCACGACCTTGCGCCAGTCATCGGCCCAGCCGATGGCGCCAAACCCCAAGGTGACAATCAGCACGATCCAGACAAAACGGTTGCTCAGGTCGAACCACAGCAGGGTCGAGATGCCAATGCACAGAAGAATCAGCACGCCGCCCATGGTGGGTGTGCCGCTTTTGCTCAAATGGGTCTGCATCGCGTAGTCGCGAATCGGTTGCCCGATTTTCAGATGCGTCAGCCGGCGAATCACAAAAGGCCCGGCCAGCAAGCCGATCAGCAAGGCGGTCAGCGCCGCCATCACAGCGCGAAACGTCAGGTACTGAAACACCCGGAAATAGCCAAATTCAGGCGTCAGGGTTTGCAGCCATTGGGCCAGGCTAAGCAGCATGGGAGTCTTCCTCTTTTTGTTGTTGTGCGCTGGTCGTGATGGTTTCGACCACCCTTTCCATCTTCATGAAACGCGAGCCCTTGATCAGCACGCTGCCCAGCTCCGGCAAAGCCGCCTTCACGGCGGTCTGGAGTGCCGGCAAGTCGTCGCCGAAATGACGGCCGGCGCCAAAGTGCTGCGACGCATGGACAGACTGCGTACCCAGCGTGAAGAGCTGGTGGATGCCACGTTCACGAGCATGGATGCCGACTTCGGCATGAAAAGTGGGGCCCTGGTCGCCCACTTCCCCCATGTCACCGAGCACCAGCAGGCGCGGCCCCGGCAGTTCGGCGAGCACGTCGATGGCGGCGCGCACCGAGTCCGGGTTGGCGTTGTAGCTGTCATCGATCAGCGTGAGGGCCCGGCCAGCCATGGTCAGTTGCAGGGCACGGGAGCGCCCCTTGACCGGCGAAAAAACCGACAGCCCACTGGAAATGGCAAGCAGCGGCACCCCGGCCGCCAGGGCACATGCGGTGGCGGCCAGGGCATTCTTGACGTTGTGGCGGCCGGCCACCTGCAGCGAAAAGTCGAGCCTGCCTTCGGGTGTGTTCGCCTGGACCTGCCATGCGCCACCCATCCAGCAGGAAGAAGCCGTCACATCCGCCTCGCCCTGGTCCGCAAAGGTGACCACGCGGCGCGAACCAGCCAGCGCTCTCCAGACCGGCGTGTAAGGCTCGTCGGCCGGAAAAACCGCCGCGCCGGAGGCCGGCAGCGAGGCAATGACCGCACCGTTCTCACGGGCCACCGCTTCCACCGTCGCCATGAATTCCAGATGCTCGCGCTGCGCGTTGTTGACCAGGGCCACTGTGGGGCGGGCCAGTCCGGCCAGGTAGGCGATCTCGCCGGGGTGGTTCATGCCGAGTTCGACGACGCCGACCCCATGGCTGGCGCGCAGGCGCAGCAGGGTCAGGGGCAGGCCGATGTCATTGTTGAAATTTCCTTCGGTTGCAAAAGCAGCGTCGTTCTTCCAGGCCCGAAAAATGCCCGCGATCATCTGCGTCACGGTAGTCTTGCCATTGCTGCCGGTCACGGCAACCAACGGCAGGCTGAATTGGGAACGCCAGCCCGCAGCCAGCTGGCCCAGGGCCTTGAGCGAGTCCTCCACCAGCAACCCAGGCTGGCTGGCGGACAAGCCGCGCTGCGCCAGCGCGGCGACCGCGCCCTGGCTGGCTGCTTGCGGCAGAAAGTCATGCGCATCGAAGCGCTCGCCCTTGAGCGCCACGAACAGGTCGCCAGGCCGCAAGCTGCGCGTGTCGCTGTGAACGCGTGTGAACCGCACAGCGCCGTCGCCGACCAGACGCGCCGATGGCAACCATTGCAGGGCTTGTTGCAGCGTCATCATGCGAGGCCTCCCGCCGCGGCCTGAGAGCCTGCGCTTTGGGCCAGCGCCGCTTCGGCCTGCGCCCTGTCGGAAAACGGCAGCTTGACGCCGGCGGTTTCCTGGTAGTTCTCGTGTCCCTTGCCTGCGATCAGAATCACATCACCGGCTTGCGCACGGTTGATCGTGTGCGCAATCGCCAGTGCCCGGTCGGCCTGGACCTCGGCCACGCCGTTGTGGCTGAAGCCTCGCAGGACCTGGCCAATGATGCTGTCCGGGTCTTCGCTGCGCGGGTTGTCACTGGTCACCACAATGCGGTCGGCGCCCTTCTCGGCAGCCGCCGCCATCAGGGGACGCTTGCCGGCATCCCGGTCACCGCCGCAGCCAAAAACACACCACAGCTGGCCGCTGCGGCCGCTGGCCAGCGGACGCAGCGCGCCCAGCACCTTCTGAAGCGCATCCGGCGTGTGGGCATAGTCAATCACCACCAGCGGCCGCCCCGCCATGGCAATCGCATCCATGCGGCCGGGCACGGGCGACAGGCTGGCACAGGCCTGAACCACGTCCTGCAGCGGCAGGCCGAGCGCCCGCAGCGCCGCCACCACGCCCAGCAGGTTGGACACGTTGTATTGCCCGACCAGGGCCACGGAAAGCCGGTACCGCGCCCCGCCTTCGACCACGTCAAAAGCCAGCGCGTCCAGCCCGTGGTGGATGGCCTGGGCCTGCAGCCGCGCGGGCGCCTCGCAGGACACGGTCCAGACATCGAGCGCCGAGTCGCGCAGCGCCAGTGCCAGCTCCGCGCCCTTGGCGTCATCGATGTTGAGCACGGCGGCTTTCAGGCCGGGCCAGCGAAACAGCGACGCCTTGGCCTCCCAGTAGGACGCCATGCTCTGGTGGTAGTCGAGGTGGTCCTGCGTGAAATTGGTGAAAATCGCAACGTCGATGGCGGTCGCATCGAGCCGGTGTTCGGCAATGCCGATGGAAGAAGCTTCGATGGCGCAGGCCGTAAAGCCTTCGGCGACCCAGCGCTGAAGCTGCTGCTGCAGCAGCACCGGATCAGGCGTTGTCAGTCCGTTGAAGACCATGGCGCCGGGCTGGCCCATGCCCAGGGTGCCGACCACGCCGCAAGGCCTGCTCAACTGGTCCAGCGCCTGGGCCAGCCACCACGCGGTGGAGGTCTTGCCATTGGTGCCGGTCACCGCCAGCATGTCGAGCTTGCCGCTCGGATGATCGAAAAATTCTGCCGCAATCGGTGCCGTGGCGGTTTTCAGGCCGCGGTAGCCAGCCACGCGGCTGCCGGAAAAACCATAGGCTTCGGCGCCTTCGTGCTCCACCAGGCAGGCTTGCGCGCCCGCGGCCAGCACCTGGCTCACATACCGCCGTGCGTCGGTGGCCGCACCGGGCCAGGCGATAAAGCCGTCGCCACCAGCGACCTTGCGGCTGTCCGTCCACAGGCTGCCGGTCACGCGCTGGCGCAACCAGTGCGCAGCCTGAGCAGGGGTGTGCAGCTGCTCCATCAGAAGGATTCCTCGACGGGGGTGTAGACAATTTGCGGCTTGACGCTCATGTCGGGCTGCACGCCCATCATGCGCAGGGTCTGTTGCACCACTTCACTGAAGACGGGCGCGGCGGCAACACCGCCAAAATACTTGCCGTCGCTCGGCTCGTCAATCATCACCGCCACGATGATGCGCGGGTTCTCGATGGGCGCCATGCCGGTGAACCACGCGCGGTATTTGTTGCTGGCGTAACCTTTGCCGACCTGCTTGTGTGCGGTCCCCGACTTGCCGCCTACCGAATACCCGACCGTCTGCGCGAGCGGGCCGGTGCCACCGGGCGCTGCCGCCATCTGCAGCATCTTTCGCACCGCGCGTGCGTTGTCAGCAGAGAAAACCTTGCTGCCGACCGCTGGTTCGCTGCTCTTGAGCATGGTGAGCGGAATGATCTGGCCATCATGGGCAAACGCCGTGTAGGAATGCGCCATCTGGAACAGCGAGGCGGACAGCCCGTAGCCGTAAGACATGGTGGCCTGCTCCACCGGCCGCCAGTTTTTCCAGGGGCGCAGGCGACCCGTCACCGCGCCCGGAAACTGGATCTGTGGCTTCTGCCCGTACCCCAACGCGGTGTAGGTGTCCCACATCTCGTGCGGGCTCATCTTCTGCGCGATCTTGAGTGCACCAACGTTGCTGGATTTCTGGATCACGCCTTCAACCGTCAGCGTGCCGTAGTTGTGCGTGTCGCTGATGGTGAAACCGCCGAGGGCAAAGCGGCCCGGCCCGGTGTCAATCAAGGTCAGCGGCTTGACGCGGCCGGCTTCAAGTGCCATCGCGACGGTGATCGGCTTCATGGTCGAGCCGGGCTCGAAGGTGTCGGTCAGCGCGCGGTTGCGCAGTTGCTCGCCGGTCAGGTTCTGTCGCCTGTTGGGCACGAAACTCGGGTAGTTGGCAAGCGCCAGCACCTCGCCGGTGATGGTGTCGAGCACCACCACGCTGCCGGCTTTTGCCTTGCGCGCAATCACCGCGTCGCGCAGCTTCTGGTAGGCGAAAAACTGCACCTTGCTGTCCAGGCTGAGCTGGATGTCCTTGCCGTCCAGCGGCGGCACCTGCTCGCCGACATCTTCGACCACCCGACCGAGCCTGTCCTTGATCACCCTGCGCGAGCCCGCCCTGCCGGAAAGCTCCTTGTTGAAGGCCAGCTCGATGCCTTCCTGCCCGCGGTCCTCCACATTGGTAAAACCAACCACGTGGGCGGCGATCTCACCTTCGGGGTACTGGCGCTTGTATGCCTTGCGCTGGTAAATACCCTTGATACCCAGTGTGGTGATTTTTTGCGCGATGGGCTCGTCCACCTGCCGCTTGATCCAGACAAAGGTCTTGTCTTCATCGGCAAGCTTCCTGTTCAGGTCGGCCAACGGCATTTCAAGCAGGCGGGCCAACTCCGCGAGTTGGGCGGGGCTGGCGTCCACATCTTCGGGAATGGCCCAGATGCTGGGCGCCACCACGCTGGTGGCGAGCAGCAGGCCGTTGCGGTCCAGAATGCGGCCGCGGTTGGCCGGCAACTCGAGGGTCCGGGCAAAACGCACCTCGCCCTGGCGCTGGAAGAAATCATTGCCGATGACCTGCACATAGGCGGCGCGGCCGGCCAGCCCCGCAAAGGCCAGCGCAATGCCGGCCACGATCAGCTTGCTGCGCCAGACCGGCGTCTTGCTGGCCAACAGCGGGCTGGACGAATAAAGAACGCTCCTACTCACGGGCTGCCTCTGCTGCTGGTGCCTGTTTGTAGGTCACATACTCGGTGATGGCCGGTGTGGCCGTGCGCATCTGCAGCCGATCCTTGGAGATCTGCTCGACCCGCAGGGGCGTGGCCTGGGCGCGTTTTTCAACCTGCAGGCGTTCCCGGTCGGATTCGAGCTTGCGGCTCTGCGCCGCAGTTTTTTCAAGTTCGACATACAGGCGCCGCGACTCGTACTGGGTGCGCACCAGGTACAGCGCACTGAACAGCACGGCGATGAGCAGGACAAAGTTCAGGCGCGTCATGCCGATGGGCCCGGATACCGCTGGGTGGGCACCTGAACGGGAACGTCCGTCCGTTCAGCGACCCGCATGACGGCGCTGCGCGAGCGCGGATTGGCCGCCACTTCTTCGGCGCCAGGTTTGACACGCTCCAGGGCTTTCAGGCGCATCGCTTTCGGCGCGGCAAACGGCGCGCGGCGGTCAAACACCTCGCGCGAATGTTCGGCGATGAACTGCTTGACGATACGGTCTTCCAGGGAATGGAAACTGATCACCACCAAACGTCCTCCCGGTTGCAGTACTTTGAGGCTGGCCTCTAGCGCCTGTTGCAGCTCTTCAAGCTCGGCGTTGATGAAAATCCGAAAAGCCTGAAATGTGCGCGTTGCAGGGTCCTTGCCCGGCTCGCGGGTTTTGACCGCGCCAGCCACGACTTCGGCCAGCTCAGCGGTGGTTCCAAAAGGGCCCCGCTCCTGTCGGCGACGATCAATCGCCTTTGCAATCTGCCCAGCAAACCGTTCTTCGCCATAGTCACGAATGACCTCCGCAATGGTGTCTGTTTCTGCATCGGCCAGCCACTCGGCCACACTCTGGCCACGCGTGGTGTCCATGCGCATGTCCAGCGGGCCATCGCCACGAAATGAAAAACCGCGCGCCGGGTTGTCGATTTGCGGCGAGCTGATGCCCAGGTCCATCAACACACCAGCCGCACTGGCTTCGGGCAGCCCGCCCAAGTGCATGAACCCCTCGTGGCGAATCGCAAAACGCGGGTCCCGGATGGCCTGCGCTTCGGCCACCGCTTCGGGATCCTTGTCGAAGGCGGTCAGGCGGCCCTGGACGGACAGGCGCGAAAGAACCAGCCGGGCATGGCCGCCGCGGCCAAAGGTCGCGTCGATGTAATGTCCGTCCGGTTGGATGTGAAGCGCCTCGACTGCTTCGTTCAACAAGACGGTGCGATGTGTCCATGTGTCTTGCACCGCCGTCTTTCTAAAACGAAAAGTCTCTGAAGACGTCGGGCATCGGGCCCTTGATCTGCTCGGCTTCCTGCGCGGCGTAGGTGGCCGCGTCCCACAGCTCGAAGAAGCTGCCCATGCCAAGCAGCACCGTGTCCTTGCTGATGCCTGCAGCGGCACGCAGTTCGGGGGACACGAGCACGCGGCCACTGGCGTCCATCTCGACATCCATGGCATTGCCGAGAAAAATCCGCTTCCACCATTGCGCGTCCATAGGCAGCGCGGAGATGCGGTCACGGAATTTTTCCCACTCATTGCGCGGGAATATCATCAGGCAACCGTGCGGGTGTTTGGTGATGGTGAGATGGCTGGCAGCCGTGGCGCTGAGCACGTCACGATGCCGGGTTGGCACAGACAGCCGACCCTTGGTATCGAGAGCTACAGAAGATGCGCCTTGAAACACTGTTAAAAACCTTTGAAAAACACTTTTCACCACTAAATTGCACTTTTTCCCACTTTATCAGGAAAGTTTTGCGGTGCAAGTGCTTTGCAACAAATTTTTTCAATGAAATCAAGTACTTAGACGGCTATTTAAAAGCTTGGGTCAATTAAAAGATGTTCTAAATTAAGCACTTAGCACGTGTAATGAAAGTGTTGTCTCAGGCTTCGGCGAAGCTGGCACTCCAGTTGTAATAAATGCCCCTGCGCAACACCCTTTTCGGCCATGCCGCGAAGGAAAAAGAGAAAGAGACAGGGGATTCGACGCTGGCAGAAGTGCCAGAACGCCACGCATTTCAGGAAATGAGCGCGGGGAACTTGCCCAAGCGTCCGCCCGGTGGCCGAGCGGCGGAAGTTCTTGGCCCGGAGGGCGCTGAGTCCGGCACCTCAGTCGATGCGCGACAGGACCGTGGCGTGTTCTGTGATACCGATCACGTTGAAAAATGCCGCCACCAGGCGATGGACTTCGGTGAACTGCACGGCGCGGTTTTCTGCTTCGCGGGCAGAGACCCAGTTGAGCAGGGTGCCCGCTGCAGAAAAATCGACGCGAATGAGCTTGGCGCAGGAAATGACCATGATGTCTGCGCCCATCAGCTTGGCTTCCAGCTTGTTGAGCACGTCGATGGCGTCCCCCTCGATCTGGCCGGACAGCTCCACCGAAAACAGGTTCGACATCTGTGAATTGCCATCCATCTGGGTGTCACCGTCCAGCGCACTGCTGATGCTGATCGGCGCGGAGTCGCGGTACACCTCGCCGATGATGGTTTGCCCGCTGATCGCAGCGCCATGCGGGTCCAGTGGCTTGTAGTCACAACGCGCGCTGTCCCAGGCCGGCGGCGACACTTCATAGGTCACGCAAAAATCCAGCGCGGTGAGTTCAAACTCGTCGGGCCGATGGGTGACGCGCAAGGCCTCCATCCTGAGCTGCCACCAGGCCTGGGGCGTATCCCGCACACCCGAGGGTGTCGCGTCCTGCAACACCTGCTGCAACTGGGGCGCACCTATAAAACGCAACTGTACCGGCTGTGCGGACCAACCACTCAACACCTTGCTCAGCGGCTCGACAGCAGCGGCATCGATGCTCTTGAGATTGTGCCAGTCCAGGCGCCAGGGCATGGGGGCGCGGGAGAGCGCAGCAGTCAATGCCGCAACCGTCTGGATGCCCATCACGGAGGGACAAATCCAGTCGGCAGCCGGACCACTGCCTGGGCTTTGGGCGGACGGGCTCGACATCTGCTGAACCATGGCAGGCATGGAAAACCACTGCGGCGCGGATCGGTCAAACCGCCCGACAAACTCGATGGCGAGGTTTTCAAACTTGTCCTGCTGGCCCGTGGCACGGTACAGGTCGAACAGGGCCAGCCAGGTGTCGGCGTGTTGCGCGCGGCTGCCCTGAGGGGCCACGGTTTCCAGCAGGCCCGACTCCGCGCCCGCATCATCGCCATTGGCAAAACGGATGGAGGCCTCTTCGAGCTCGGGGTCGTGCGCGAGTTCCGCTCCATCCACCACAGAAAATTTGGAGGCCGAAAAGCCCGACGGCGTGTCGTCGCGAGACAGCGCGGAAATAACCTGGCTGCTGGCCGGCGGCCGGGCCGCAGCCGCTGGTTTGGCAGCCGGCACTGGAATGCTGGCAAGCATGTCCGTGACGACCGGCGCGACTGCCGCTGCGCCTGCGTCGGACTTGACCTTGGCGAGAGCGGAGGTCAATTCACTGGGAACCGTTATCGAGTAACTCGCCGGCAGCGCGTTGTCCAGCAACGGGGCATGCACACTCATATTGGTGGGCGCGACAGAGTCCACAGACGCCGGCATCTGGGAAGACGCGACCGAACTCATGGCCGAATTACTGCCGTGCTTGGTCTTCCACCACTGCATGGACATCTGGGCTTCGATTTCGTCGATCTTCTTGAGAGTCACGGCCCGGTCGTCCGGCTTGGACGGCATGCTGCTCTGGAAGAACGACGGCCGGGCTCCCGGGTCCTGCCCGGTCATGGCTTCGCGCTTGCGCATTTTTCGCAGCATGTCGAATTCGCGCTTGCGCACAAAGTCGTTGCGCCGCTTGCGCTCTATCATTTCCTTGAGCAATTGTTTGCTCAAGGCCTCATCGCGGCCGGACTCCCGATTGTCCAGATCCGACCAGTTCGTCGCCGGGTTGCGGACGAACTTCACGACTTTTGACAACAAGCCGGGGGCGGTGTCTTCTTTGGCCATGGGTGACGGTCAGATCGGGGGAAGGAGAAGAAGGCAAAAAAGGCGAAGAAGGCGAAAAGAATCAGTCACCGAACATTTTCTGCTTGAGCTCACGGCGCTGCTGTGCTTCCAGCGACAGATTGGCCGTGGGGCGGGCAATCAGGCGACCCACGCCGATGGCTTCGCCGGTTTCGTCGCAGTAACCATAGTCGCCGGAGTCGATGCGGGCAATCGACTGCTCGATCTTCTTGAGCAGCTTGCGCTCGCGGTCACGGGTGCGCAGTTCCAGTGCGTGTTCTTCCTCGATGGTGGCCCGGTCCGCCGGGTCAGGCACCACCACGGTGTCTTCGCGCAGGTGCTCGGTGGTTTCCCCGGCGCTGTTGTGGATGTCCTGCTTGAGCAGGGACAGCTTGTAACGGAAAAACGCCAGCTGCTTCTCGTTCATGTACTCGGCGTCAGGCATGGCCTTGACCTCTTCCTCCGTCAACTGGTCTGCGGCTTTGGTTTTCCAGTTGTTGGCCAGCTTGGGATCCTTCTTGGCCGCCACATGCGGCGGCGGCGCGATCACTCGTTCGGCGATGGCCGAATAACTGGCCTTGGCAGCGTCAGGCGAATGGGTCGGCACCATGGGCGCTGGCGGGGGTGCGAACGAGGAGTTTCGCAGGGAGGCCCGGCGTCCCGGCTTGAGGGCCGGTGTCTGGAACGGCGCAGGCGCTGCGGCGATGGGTGCAGGGCTGGGTGCCAATTTGCTGGCGACAGGGGCAGCCGCTTTGGTAATCGTTTTGATAATGACTTTTTCTTTAGGTTTGGCGGTGGCCTTGCCCGCTGCAGCCGGCTTGGACGCCGGCTTGATGGCAGGTTTGGCCGTTTTGGCCGCAGGTTTGACGATTGGCCTGGCAGCTTTTTTGGCAGGTGCCGGTTTTTTGGCAGCAACCGGGATTTTTTTGGCCGGCGCCTTTTTAGCGGCGGGCTTGGCCTTTGTCACAGGCTTGGCTGCTGTTTTTGCGACCGGCTTGCTCACCACTTTGGCCTTGGCTTTAACCACCGGTTTGGCCGCCGGTTTGGCGGTCTTTTTGGCAGGCGCGGCTTTGGACGCCGCAGGCTTGGCGACCTTGGTCGCGACCTTGGCCGTGACCATGGGTTTGCCAGCAGGTTTTGCAACGGCTTTGGCGGGTGGTTTGGACTTTTTGGCTTGAGCTTTCACATCGTGTCTCCTCGGGGAAGCCGCTTCGGGGTGACCCTCATGCTGCTTCCTGGCCGGACTGTTTTTTGTCAGCCCTGCCCTGTCTGTTACCTGATTGTCTGGTTTGTCTGCCGCCGTCACTGCGGTTTTAAGGCCAGTACTTACCCTGACTTTTTCCCCTGATTGTCCTGGTCGGGATATCCGGGTAGTGGAGTCGGCGCGCGATTGTAGCGGCTCACCGGGATGCCGGGATGCCCGCAGACCTAAACGTTGGAGATTGGAGACAAACATAAGACCCTCCCGCCCTTCAGAGCAATTTGGAGACAGCCTAACTCAAACCAGACACTGCTCCAGGCCCTGGAGGAAAATATCTTTCGGCAAGTCGATGCCGATGAACACCATCTTGGAGTTTTTCTTTTCGTCTGCGGCCCAGGCCGGGCCCAGGTCGCTGCCCATCAACTGGTGCACGCCCTGGAAGATCACCTTGCGGTCCGTGCCCTGCATGCTCAGCACGCCCTTGTAACGCAGCATGCGCGGGCCATAAATATTGACGACGGCACCCAGAAAATCCTCCAGCTTGGCCGGATCAAAGGCGCGCTCCGAGCGGAACACAAAACTCTTGACGTCGTCATCGTGGCGGTGGTGGTGACCCTGCCCGGCGTCAGGCGCATGCGAGGGATGGTCGCAGTGCTCGCCCTCCGCATGGTCATGCCCGGCGTGGTCGTGCTCGTCGGCCTTGAGAAAATCGGGGTCGATGTCGAGTTTGGCGTTCAGGTTGAAGCCGCGCAGGTCAAACACATCGGCAATGGCCACCTCGCCGAAATGCACGGCTTTTTGCGGTGCGCGCGGGTTCATGTGGGTCAGGCGGTGCATCAGCGCTTTCACTTCGTCCTCAGCCACCAGGTCGGCCTTGCTGATGAAGATCTGGTCGGCAAAACCGACCTGGCGGCGCGCCTCCTGCCGGTCGTTGAGCTGGGTCTGCGCATGTTTGGCGTCCACCAGTGTCAAGATGGAGTCCAGCAGGTACTGCTCGGCGATTTCCTCGTCCATGAAAAAAGTCTGCGCCACCGGGCCGGGGTCGGCCAGGCCGGTGGTTTCAATCACCACCCGCTCAAAGTCCAGCAGGCCCTTGCGCTTTTTGGTGGCCAGCAGTTGCAGCGTCTCGCGCAAGTCCTCGCGAATCGAGCAGCAGATGCAGCCGTTGTTCATCTGGATGATGTTTTCCTGGGTGTCGTTGACCAGGATCTCGTTGTCGATGTTTTCTTCGCCGAACTCGTTTTCGATCACCGCAATCTTCTGGCCATGGGCCTCGGTCAGGATGCGCTTGAGCAGCGTGGTTTTGCCGGAGCCGAGAAAACCGGTCAGGATGGTCACAGGAATCAAGCTCATGGTGTCTGCCTAAACAAAAAAAAACGGGTCGAAAACAGGTATAGAACCGCCTCGCGGCGGGCAGCCCGAGGTGGGAGTTTAGCGGCCAGGCCATAGCCCTGATGCAAAGGCATGAATAGGCGCTGCCGGCCGCTTCACTTTACAGGGGCTGTCAAGCGCGAAAGCGGTTGCTGCGCCTTCTTTAGCTCCTGTTTTGATAGCTGTTTGCGCCCGTCGCATAAGGGCTAAAGGCACTTTTTGCTTGAAAAATCACTTCCGGAGCAACACCAGGCCCTTGAGGTACTCGCCTTCCGGAAAAGTCACGGTCATCGGGTGGTCGGGCGCGCCGCCCAGGCGTTCGGTGATGAAGGCATCCACCCCGGCGTCGATGCCTGCCGACGCCACGATCTTGTGAAACAGGTCGGCACTGATGCCGCCCGAGCAGGAATAGGTGAACAGCACCCCGCCCGGCGCCAGGATGGACAAGGCAATGCGGTTGATGTCCTTGTAGGCCCGGGCAGCGCGTTCGGCATGCGCCACGGTCGGCGCGAACTTGGGCGGGTCGAGCACGATGGCGTCGAAAGTCCGGCCTTGCTTGAGGAATTCGCGCAGCGAGGCGTTCACATCGGCGTCCAGCATGGTGCTGCGGCTCGCGTCAAAACCATTGAGCGCCACGTTGGCCTTCGCCCGCTCGATGGCCGGTCCCGAGGAGTCAATCGAGGTCACATGCACAGCACCGCCGGCCAGCGCCGCGACCGTGAAGCCGCCTGTGTAGCAATAACAGTTCAGCACGTTCTGGAACCGCAGGCGACGCGCATATTCAGCGAACTTGCGCCGGCTGTCGCGCTGGTCCAGGTAAAAGCCGGTCTTGTGGCCTTCGGCGACATCCAGGCTGAGCTTCCAGCCGTGCTCGGTGATGGTGATGCCGGTGTCGCCCGAGCCAGCTATCCAGCCGGTCGATTCGGGCAGGCCTTCCAGCGAGCGTACGCTGGCATCAGAGCGCTCATACAGCCGCGTGAGGCCGGTCTGGGCCAGCAGGGCCTCGACGATCACGCTTTTCCAGCGTTCGCTGCCGCAACTGGAAAACTGCGCAACCAACGTGTCGGCATAACGGTCCACCACCAGGCCGGGCAGGCCGTCGGATTCGCCGTGAATCAGCCGCACGCCGTCGCTTTGTATGTCAAAAAGGCCTCTGGCCCTTATGGCGCTTTCGATACGCGCTATAAAAAACGAAGCACCCATGTGTTCGTTTTCGTCAAAGCTCCAGACCCGGGCGCGGATCTTCGAAGTCGGGCTGAAGGCGGCCCAGCCCAAAAAATTGCCGTCGTGGCTTTCAACACGCACCGTTTCACCGGCGTCCGCACCGCCTTTGGCAATCGCGCCGTCAAATATCCAGGGATGACGGCGCAGCAGGGAGCGCTCCTTGCCTTCTCTGAGTCGAATTGTTTTCATGGCCCCTATTGTCGCGGCCTGCACACCAGCGCCTCCCGGCCAGGCCTTGCCATCTGGTGCCAAGCGCTGAAAAAGTTTGCGACAATCCGTGCCAAATGGTTGTTAGCTACTTTTCAGAACAGTTAGCCGCCTTCAGGCTTTCCCGCGCCGGGTTTTGGGCGAGCGCCCTGGCCACTTTGCTGTTGCTCACAGCCAGCCTGGGCACACCGGCGCGCACCGTGCTGGACCTGGACAACCGCACCCGAGCCGTTGCGTTGCACGACTGGGGGGACTACTGGATAGACGAGCGCGCTGAACTATCGCCTGAACAGGTCGCCAGCGCGCCCCATCTGGCGTGGAAGCCCACGCATCGCGATGCCATTTACCCCGTCACCAGTGGAGCGGCAATATGGGTGCGCTTCACCGTGCCGCCCGCACCCGATGCCGAGCGCTGGTACCTGGAAGTGCCTTACCCGTCGGTCAATCTGGCAGTGCTGTACACGCTGGACAGCGCAGGTCAGTGGAACGAGCAGCGCGCTGGCGACCAGGTGGCGGTGGGCCGATGGCCGGTGCCGCACCGCCACCCCCTGCTGCCGATTGAACTGTCTGCCGAGGTACCCACCCGGTACCTGCTGCGCCTGGAAAACGCGCACGCGTTCAGCGCACCGCTGCAGTTCATCAGCGAAGGGCGGCTGAGTTATTCCGAGCAGCGCGTCTCGCTGATTCTGGGCATATTTTTCGGCCTCACGGGGCTGGCTGCCCTGGTCTCCCTGCTGAGCGCCGTCTCGCTGCGAGACGCCGCCTACGGCTGGTATGCCCTGTGCGTGACGCTGATGGGCCTGACCCAGGCTACCGCGACAGGCATCGCCGGTCTGCACCTGTGGCCGGACACGGCGCAGTGGAACGACATCTCCACGTCCGTCTTTCCCGTGCTGGCGGTTGCGTCCACGCTCATGTTTCTGTCGGCCGCCGTTGCCCTGCCCGAGAGGCGTTTGTCACTGCACCGGTTGATGGTGGCCGAGGCGGTGCTGGGCCTGGGCGTTGCTGTTTTGTTGGCGCTGGTTCCCGCCGCATCACGCATGGGGCTGTTTATTCCCAGCCTGCTGATTCTGGAGCTGAGCGGTATCCTGCTGCTGCTGTGGGCGTGGCGGCGCGGCGACCGGTTTGCCCCCTGGCTGCTGCTGGCCTACCTGCCCGTGATTGTCGCTGCCGGATGGGCCCTGGCACGCAGCGCGAATTGGTTGCCCATCGGCTTTTTCACGCAGCATGGCATGCAGCTTGGCGTCGCCCTGCATCTGCCCATCGTCATGGTGATCTTGATGTTTCGCAGCCAGCACCGGCGCGAAAACACGCGCCGCATACAAGGTCTGGACCGGGTCGACCCAGCCACCGGGCTGATCAACGGTCATGTGTTTGCAGAACGGCTGATCCGCATGATTGCGCGCTCAGAGCGGTTACGTCACCAAAGCGCGGTGATGCTGATTGACCTGGTCAACTGCGATCAGGTTCAACACGATTTTGGACGGAAAGCGGCTGAAGAGCTGCCTTTGCACGCGGCCGAGCGCCTGCTCTCCACCGCGCGTGAAATCGACACGGCTGCGCGTCTTTCCGAGCGGCGTTTCGGCATGCTGGTGGAAGGCCCGTTCAGCGCAGAGGATGCGGCGACGCTGGGTCCGCGCATCGTGGCCCGCTGCCTCATGCCTTACAAGGGTCTGCACGTCAACTGTGTGGCGCAGGTGCGCGTGGCCTATGCGCTGGTGCCTTACCAGGGGGCCGATGCCCTGACCTTGCTGGGCCTGCTTGAGACTCGCCTGACCAGCGCACCTGCCAACAGCAAACGAGCGGTGTATGTGCTCGGCGAAGCAGACCACACCGCTGTGCGGCGCTCAGTCAGAAAAAAAACAGCCTGATGCAGGGTCCGGCTCGGTAGGCCCTGCGGCTCAGGAGCCGCCTTCAGGCCTGGCTTTGCCAGACCGCGCGGCAACCGGCGCTGTCCCCGCCAGCGTCGCGCGCGGATGCGCGGCGTCATACACCTTGGCCAGGTGCTGAAAGTCCAGCCGGGTATACACCTGCGTGGTGGTGATGTTGGCGTGGCCCAGCAGCTCCTGCACCGCGCGCAAATCGCCGCTGGACTGCAACACGTGACTCGCAAAAGAGTGCCGCAGCATGTGCGGGTGCACCGGCGTGGCCAGCCCGGCCTGCTGCGAACGCTGCTTCAGACGCACCCGGATATGTTGCGGGCTCAGGCGCTTGCCGCGTCGGCTGATGAACAACGCCTGCGCGTCACCGGCCCCCTCCTCGACCCAAGCGCTGCGCACGGCCAGCCAGGCGTGCAGCGCCTCCAGCGCCTTGCTGCCCACCGGCACGCTGCGCCGCTTCGAGCCCTTGCCCAGCACATGCGCCTCGGCGGCCTGCAAGTCGATCCAGCCGCGCGCCTGGCTGCTGGCTGCAGCGTCCAGCCCGGTCAACTCGCCGATACGCAGACCGCAGCCGTACAGCAGCTCGGTGATGCACTGGTCTCGCGCCTGCAAGGCCGGGTCGGCACCTTCATGCCCCGAAAAAGCGGCCAGTTGCACCGCTTCATCGACGCTCAGGGCCTTGGGCAGCGGTTTGGCGGCTTTCGGGGCACGCAGATCCTGCACCGGGTTGCTGGCGACCAGGCCCTCGCGCCCCAGCCAGGTGTAAAAACCGCGCCAGCCCGACAAAATCAGCGCAATGCCGCGGCCACTGCGGCCACCGCCGTGCATCTGCGCGACCCAGCGCCGCATGTGCATGTTTTGCACGCCGGTCAGTGCCACGCCGGCCTGGCGGCAGTGCGCCTGCAGTTTTTGCAGGTCCAGCGCGTACAGCTCGACCGTGCGCTGGGCCAGGCGTTTTTCTACCCGCACATGTTCGAGGTAGCGCTCGACCAGCGGGTCGTTGTCGTGGGTCGCCTCCGGCATGGCAGCGTCAAGCCTGCTTGGGTTCGGCGCCTGCCCGGCCATGGTGCTGCGGGCCTGGGTTAATCCGCGTGGGGCCGCAGACGCGACAAGGCCGCACCGGCGAGCTCGCCAATGCGTTCGAGAAAATCGGTGCCCATGCTGGCGCTGAAGCGCTCAGGGTCCGGCGATGCCAGCACCAGCATGCCAAAGGCCTGCGGCGACTTGCCGGGACGCAGCGAAGGGCCGCCCCGAGCAAGTTCAGCCCCCTCGGGGGGCAGTGAAGTACGCGAAGCGACAAGCGTGGGGGCCATCGAACGCAGCGGGATCAGCGCCACTGACATCGCCTGCGCCGGGTCGGGCAGCCAGCCGACGGCCTCGAAGCCGGAGTTGACACCGCAATACGGCGCGGTCAGGGACGACGCAAAGGTTTGCGTGTCGTCGCTGACGCCAGTCGAAAAATCTTCCATGGAAAAAATGCCATTGACATGCCAGACCTTGATAGCCGCCTGCGGCACGCCAAACTGCGCCTGGATCTCGCGCACGATGGTGTCGGGCAAGTCGCGCGCATGCGCGGTCAGCAGCAGGTTCAGCGTGCACTGCTGCAGCTTGTCGGCGATACCGACGTTTTCATTGCCGTAGCGGATCATCTCGACCACCCTGGCTTCCAGCCCCTTGATCTTGTCGCGCAGCATGCCGGCCTGGCGCTCCTGCAGGCTGACCGCGCGACCGCCATGGCCGCTGGACAGCTGCACGGTGGCCAGCAGCTCGGCATGGCGCTCGAAAAAGTCCGGCGTGTTGGCCAGAAAGTTGGCAATGTCGTCTTCGGTGATCGGGTTGTGGATGGAGCGTTCGCTTGGGTTCATGTTGTTGGTTTTTCCGTTAAGTCGTCAAAGCTGGGGAATTCAGAGATCAAAGATGGTCGGGGACTTCAATCGAGGCTTCAAACACCGTGGTGGCCGGGCCAGTCATCAGCACCGCGGACGGCGCGGCGTCCAGCCCGCCCTGCCACTCGATGGTCAGCGTGCCGCCGTGCGTCCACACATCGACCCGCGCGTCCAGCAGGCCCAAGCGTATGCCAGCGACCACGGCGGCGCAAGCCCCGCTGCCGCAGGCCAGGGTTTCGCCGGCACCGCGTTCATAGACCCGCAGGCGGATCTGGCTGCGCGAGACCACCTGCATGAAGCCGGCATTGACCCGGCGCGCAAAACGCACATGGCCCTCGATCAGTGGGCCGGTTTGCAGCACCGGCGCCGCCTCCACATCGTCCACCAGTTGCACCGCATGCGGGTTGCCCATGGACAGAACCGCTATCAAAACAGGAGCTGCCTGCGCCCGTCCCGCAAGCGCCAGAGGCCATTTTTGCCATGAATGCACGGCTTCGGACGTCAAACCGGTGGCGTCGAAGGGCACCCGTGCCAGATCAAAAATGGGCACACCCATGTCCACGGTGACACGGCCGTCCGGCTGCATGCGCGGCT